>Ga0194044_10000125_pt1 | contig 32067 bp, 21 predicted proteins | sample JunL4417m_MetaG_FD_155460 | JGI IMG/M metagenome (GOLD analysis project Ga0194044, IMG submission 155460) | Anoxic zone freshwater microbial communities from boreal shield lake in IISD Experimental Lakes Area, Ontario, Canada - Jun2016-L442-17m | ecosystem: Environmental > Aquatic > Freshwater...
ATTTTTTATTTTTTATTTTTTATTTTTTTACATAATTCTATTAACATAATTCTATTAGGAGTATATGTTATGGGGTTGTAAAAGGTGCAATATCATAATAGTTTTGTTGTTGCGCGTATTCGGATTCTTCGTCATTAAATAATTCTTCAGGTTCATCATCAGTAATGCCAAATATCATTTTACGAATACCATCATTAAACCAATGATATTGATAAGTGCCGTCATCATTTTCATGAATAATGCGTGCGATAAGTTCAGAGTCTTCGCACTCAATATTTAAATACATATATCCATTTTTGATAAATAATCGTATCCCATTGAGAATGTTAACCTGCGGCATTTCTGCCATGTGTAATTGAAACGTATCGTCCTCGGATACATTCAGCCATTCGAAACCACGATACCAAATATATGAATATGTTTCATCATAATTTAGACGAATCCAACCGGCTCGTTCGGATTCATTACATTCGTGTGTCAAATATAAATATTCGCCAATACTATATAATATTCGTCCATTTATATCGTGCGATTGGTCGTATCGCCTGGGTTCTTCTGGAAAAACCGCGCTAGCATAATCATTGGTGAGGTCCATTACATCATCATTATCATTTTTTGGTTGATTCGTCATTATTGAACGACGACATATAGGACAACTATTTTGAGTTGCACAACACTTCATTAAACACATCAAATGAAAGTGATGCCCGCAATTGGTAACTGCGTGATTTACTTCCTCCATAACTTCTAAACATATAGGGCATGAGTGTGACATTTTTTTCTAAAATTTATACTTACTTTTTGTTACAAAAGAGACAAATAAAAAAATCGTTTCATTTTTTTTATTATGATACCACTTTTTTGAATACTTAAAATAACACTCTATAAATTATCATAAAATTCCTTTACCTTACGATTAATTTTAATGCGTGTTACATCAAAAGATGTTAAATAAATACCATCGATTGATTTAACGCGGGATAATGCAACATATGTTTGTCCTGCTTCGAATATTCCTCGACCAACATCAATTTGTGCCATATCTAAAGTGGTTCCTTGAGATTTGTGGATGGTAATTGCCCACGCCAAAATTAACGGTATTTGTGAAACACCAATTCCAGGAATATTTTCGCTCGTCCAAGTATAATAATTAATAGTCACTTCAGACCCGTTATTAAATCTAACGATAGGTAATCGGGTTATTTCACTAAATCCGGTAATAATTCCTTGAGACCCATTACATAAAACAATATCGGATGATATTTCCATATTTACGATACACATTACAAATGCTCCCACTTTTAATTTAAGGGTTGGTTCACATAATAAATTTGTTTTTATGTGTTGTAGTTCGATATCTATCTCAACATTACCAATCTTATTTCTTTTTCGTTTGTCTTCGTCGCTTAATAAAGGTAAATTAGTTAATAGTTGTATTTCAAACGTGTGTTCTGGCGTGGTTAATTCTTTCATTTTATTAGAATTAATGGCTTCAACGCTATTTCGTCTAGGGTATAATTGGGTTATAACATTTCCTTCGGGAGGAATTAAACCAACCCGACTCTTTAATAACTCGTTAGAACTGCGTTTTACGACTCCTTCACGAACTTGATTTAAAATAGAAATGTATTTATTATCTGTTTGTCTGAATATTTTGACCAATTGAATCTGACAGTTCTTTTTAAATACATTATTCCAATCTTCGCTTTCAAAACAAAAGCGCATAGTATCCACATCGTTATAATTACCGACTGGAGGTAATTGGTAAAAATCTCCCGAAAGTATGACTTGGATTCCTCCAAAAGGTAAATGGTTATTACGAACGCCTCTTCCAATTGCATCTAATGTATCGAATAATTTAATAGACATCATACTGACTTCATCAATAACTAATACGGATATCTCGGTCCAAGCCTTTTTTTTATAAATATTTTGTTTTATTTTATTAATTAACACGTCAACAGACCCATTCCCAAGACCTATACCGCTCCAAGAATGAACCGTTTTTGCTTTACAATTTAACAAAATAGATGCGCAACCTGTTAGGGCACAAACTTGGATTCCTTTTCTGTTTGAAATACAGTGTCTATAAATTTTTCGGATTAATTCAGATTTACCTGAACCGGCTGAACCTGTAACGAATACATTCTCGCCAAGTATAAATTTATCGAATGCGTTTTGTTGTTCTAATGATAATTCCATGTTAAGTTTTATTAATATATGCTTTTTATTAATATATGTTTACGACTATTTATAAATCAATTTTTTTGTTATTTACAGCCGGCGATACCTTTTTCGACTGACTATCGGTTTGCGTTTTATAGTTTTACTATATCGTATGGTATGGTATTTTTTTAATTTAGGAATTGCGCGTGTATAGATACCTTTTCGTTTTAAATGCGAATTTCGAAGAAAATCGGTTTCAAGTCTTTTATGTAATGGTTTATTATTCGTCTTAACTTCTAATAAAATAACCAGGTCGTTATTATTAAGTCGACAGGATTCCATTTAATATATAGACATATAAAATAATATATCAATAAATATATAACAATGAATGATTCATATGAAGAAGATGAAAACTCTCCTGATTTCGAAAAAGACACGGATTATATAGAAGAACTTGAAGAAGTAAAAGAAGACTCAGACGAAGAAGGAGACTCAGAAGAAGATGACGACGAAGAAGAAGACGACGACGAAGAAGAAGATGACGACGAAGAAGAAGATGACGACGAAGAAGAAGAAGATGACGACGAAGAAGAAGAAGATGACGACGAAGAAGAAGACGAAGAAGAAGACGACGAAATGAAAGGAGGTAAATATAAACGTGCAATTAGAAGAAAGAAGCATACGTTAAAAAAACATAAATCAAAGAGAACTAAAATAAATATGTCAAAGAAAATAAAATCTAAGATGACAAAGAAACGAACGTATAAGAAACGAACGTATAAGAAACGACCGAATAAGAAACGAACGTATAAGAAACGAACATATAAGAAAAGAACGTATAAGAAACGAACGAATAAAAAACGAACGTATAAGAAACGAACGTATAAGAAACGGTTATAAATTATACTTATCGAATGGGTCAATTAAATCTTCAATAAATGGGTTCAACTTTTCAGGATTAATTAATTTTAAATTATTAAACAGTTTGTGTTGAATCCAATTATTTTTAATCAAAAGTGCGTTTTTTATTTCTTGATGAAACATTTGGTCTATAACAGAATAAGACGATTTTAGCATTAATATTTCCTTTATAATTGTTTTTTTAAGATTAAATAGATACGTCAATTTCGCAGAATGTAGACTATTATTATTTAAAGTATTAACGTATCGAATTTCGTTTTTAACGTTTGTCAACAACGAAATTTTCTTTTTCTTTTTATCATCAATTTTTTTAATTAATGAAAAAATGTTTGTATTGTAAATTACTGAATATTGTGAACGAATTGCATGTGGTATAATGAACTGGTTTGTTTCTTTTATCTCTGAAATTTTTTTCTCAACATCATTTATTTTTTTAAATACATCAACGTGTTTGGTATCTTCATTCGTATGGGTTGTGTTTTTAAATAACAATATAGTTCCAGAGGTAAACTCGACGGTTGATTGTAATTTATCGTATTGGTGTGCCGACATTTTATGTGATTCCGCCGCAGCATCAAACTTAAAATAACTTACCAAAGCTAATAAAAACGCAATTAAACCATTAACACCTGATAATAATATAGGACCATACTGATAATACATGACATTCGCGGATAAAATCGTAGCCGCAGTTGAAAGTATTATTGCAGGCATCATTAATTTATTTAATTGGTATTCGCAGTAATCTTTTGATTCCATATATATGATTTTTTGTCCTTTTAAATAACTCGCAAGAACATCTAATGCGGATGAATATTGATGATTAATGTCGAAATAATACTTATCTATTTTATTTTCAACGTTATGATAATTTAACCTGTTATATTTTGGTTTGGTGTCATTAATTTGAATACACACGGAACCATTATTACTATGGTCCAATTCACTATCACTATCGCTAAAATCGCTATCGTTGTCATAATGTATAATATTTTCAGTTTCTAATACCTTTTGAGATTTCGAATTGAATTTATTAGAGTGGTCTTTTAAAGTATTAAACGCAGTATGCATTAATTCTAGATTAGAATCATGTGTGTTGACTTGATTTGTTGTCATAATATAATAATAGAATAATATATTATAATGAGTAAAACCCGTAAAACGAGTAAAAGTATACCTTGGAAAGGTTGGAGAAAGGAAAAACCCGAATATCACGAAAGAACTGTAATGTTGAGAAAATGCGGTAAGAAATGCTTTTTAGGAACAAAACGGTCGTTTCCGATTTGTAAAAAGAACACGTGTAAGGTTAGTAAAAAAGGCGTTTATGCCGCATATATTCGGTCACGAGAATATAGGAACAAAAGTGATAAATACCGAAAAATTTCTGTTAAGGCACATAACCTATTAACCAAAATGTAATACCAAAATGTAATAAAAAAAAGATTTAATAATATATAAACTTTTGTATAACAAATATAGTAAAATGGATTTTCAAAACGATGAAGATTGGGGGTTCTTTATTGATTTGGAATTAGATAACTTTTATTACCCACACCAAGAAAACATTTCTCAACACGAAAGTCTAGTAAATTACAAAACCGTTATTGATATACGCGAAATTGACGAATACAACTACGATTATCCACCACAACCAATAAAACTCATTAATGTTACACATAAAAAAAAACAAGAACCAACTAACCTTATGATGAACGTATTTTTAATTTGTATAATAGTTTATGCATTTAATTTATTAAATTTCATATTTAATTAGAGGTGTTTATTTTTCGTATTTAACCCGATTAAGGTATTGGGTTCGGGGGGCAACCATCTGAAATAATATTTCCACTAATATCTCCATAAATACCACTATAATTAATGGTAGCCGTTCCACAATCCCCAGTTCCATTCGCATTAATAATATTTCCGCTGTTTGTAAGTGTCTTTTCAGAAGCTATGGTAATCGTTCCAAAATCATAGTTATATATTGAACCGGTATTGGTTGAATTCTTATTAATATTAAATGATGCGTCAATTGTTGAATTATAAATAATACCTGAATTGGTTATTGTTTGAGTACTGTCATTATTATCATTAATTTTAAAAGTTCCATAGTTTTTTATTATTGCGTATTGATTATTATCTAAACTATTATTATTAGTTATAGTATTTCCACGATAATTATAAATTGTTCCAAAGTAATTAATTAATCCATTCACATTCGCGGTTATTGAAGACCCAGTTGTGAAATCGGTTCCATTATACCCGTTATGAATAGTTCCATAATTATAAATACCTCTGTCACATTCAAGAGTTCCTTGATAGTTATAAAATATTGCTGTTGAATTCACATCTATCCCATTATAAAAAGTTAAAAAACTATTATTTCCAAAGGTACCACTTGTATTATTATATATTGTTCCATTGTTATAGAGAAAACATGTACTACTCGTCGTTATTAGGTTATTATTTATAAAATTAGTAGAATAATTATAAATAGCAGAGTTTTGATAATCATTATTATCAAGTGTTGATAATATTATAGTTCCCGAATTTGTGAATGAACCACCGGATTGTATATTTAGAATACTTAATACAGACCTATCTGAAGTCAACGATTTAACGTAGATGGTTCCTGTATTCGAGTTGGTAAGACTTCCATATGAAATATCAAGAATTCCATAATTATTAAAATGGGAAGAATAATTAGTAAAAGAAGCACCAACCGACACGTTTGTGAATACCCCCGAATTATTAAAACTGGAGTCAACAAGAATATTAAAAGTGCCTAAGTTTGAAATAGACCCGGATGCATCAATAATAAAATTACCCTTAGACCCAGTAATGATTCCTGTTCCCGAATTGGTAAGTGTTCCATATGAAATATCTAAAGTTCCAGAATTAATAAAATTCACGGAATTATTAGTAACAGAAGCGTCAACCGATGCGTTTGTGAATACCCCCGAATTATTAAAACTACAATCAACCAGAATATCAAAAGTGCCGAAGTTGGATATCGACCCGCTAGCATCAATAATAAAATTACCTAAGTAACCAGTAATGGTTGCCGAATTGGTAAGTGTTCCATATGAAATATCTAAAGTTCCAGAATTAATAAAATTCACGGAATTATTAGTAACAGAAGCGTCAACCGATGCGTTTGTGAATACCCCCGAATTATTAAAACTGGAGTCAACCAGAATATCAAAAATTCCTGAGTTTGAAATAGAACCGCTAGCATCAATAATAAAACTACCATTCGAACCAGTAACGGTTCCTGAGTTGGTAAGTGTTCCGCCGTAATTATGAAATTCATAATAATTATTAAAACTTGCGTCGGTTGTGTTGTTAAATATCCCAGAATTTGTAATAAAATTATTGTTTTCAACTATAGAATTATTTGTAAAGATGCCATAATTAGACATAAATCCAGTGTCACCTATTGTAACATTAGAATTGTTAACAAATGAACCGTTAGAATCAATATTAATGTTACAATTCGAACCAGAAATGGTGCCTGAGTTGGTAAATATGCCGTATGAAATATCTAAAGTTCCAGAATTAATAAAATTCACGGAATAATTAGTAAAGGAAGCGTCAACCGATGCGTTCGTGAATAACCCATAATTATTAAAACTGGAGTCAACCAGAATATCAAAAGTTCCGAAGTTTGATATAGAACCGTTAGCATCAATAATAATGTTACCATTCGAACCAGTAATGGTTCCTAAGTTGGTAAGATTTCCATAATTATTAAAATTGTCGGAAAAATTAGTAAAGGAAGCGTCAACCGATGCGTTTGTGAATAATCCTGAATTATTAAAACTACAATCAATCTGAATATCAAAAGTTCCTGAGTTTGAAATAGACCCGTTAGAATCAATAATAATATTACCTGAGGAACCAGTAATGATTCCCGAATTGGTAAGTGTGCCGTATGAAATATCCAGAATTCCATAATTATTAAAATGGGAAGAATTATTAATAATAGAAGCGTCATCCGATGCGTTTGTGAATACCCCCGAATTATTAAAACTACAATCGACTAGAATATTAAAAGTGCTTGAATTCGTGAATGTTCCCGAGGTATTAAAATCTCTAAATATATTAAACGACGCATCTGTATAATTATAAATATTTCCGGAGTTATCCATAGGTATTATTCCAGCATTTCCAGCATATAAGTTTAATATTCCGGAATTATTAAAAACCCCAGAAGTATCATTCGAAAAATCTCCATTAAGATAAACATTTCCTGAGTTATCTATTGTTCCTGAATTAATTAACGGAGAATTACTTGCCGTAATCTGTATGGTGTTATCATTATAATTATATATTGTTCCTTTATTTATAATTCCGGATGATGACCCGATATTTATATTAGAATTAGTTGTTGTTTCTGACCCGTTATACCCATTATAAATAGTTCCAGTATTATAATTTGTAAGAGTCCTATCAGAACTAATATCTTTTGAGTTATAAATTATTCCAAAGTTATTAATGTATAATAAATCTTTGTCAACTCCAATTGTGTTATAATTATATATTATAGCATTTACGTTGTTATTAATATTGGAATGTCCATCCCCATCATTAATACACACTATTATTCCACTATTATAAAAATTATTAGAATAATTGTTTATATTAACCTCTGTGGCGTAGTCACCGTTAATACTCGATAAATATAAATAACTATTATTATTATTTTCAAATGAACCTGATTCATAAATGTTTAACACGCTAGGTGAACCCGTATAAATTGTTTTTAGATTAATGGTTCCTGAGTTGGTAAGTGTTCCGTATGAAATATCTAGAGTCCGATAATTATTAAAATTCGCGGAATTATTAGTAACAGAAGCGTCAACCGATGCGTTTGTGAATACCCCCGAATTATTAAAACTACAATCAATCGGAATATCAAAAGTGCCGAAGTTGGAAATAGAACCGCTAGGGTCAATAATAAAATTACCTGAGGAACTAGTAATGATTCCCGAATTGGTAAGTGTTCCATATGAAATATCAATAGTTCCCGAATTAATAAAATTCGCGGAATTATTAGTAACAGAAGCGTCATCCGATGCGTTTGTGAATAAGCCTGAGTTATTAAAACTACAATCAACCAGAATATTAAAAATGCCTAAGTTGGATATCGACCCGCTAGCATCAATAATAAAATTACCCTTAGAACCAGTAATGGTTCCGGAGTTGGTAAGTGTGCCGTATGAAATATCAATAGTTCCCGAATTATTAAAACGAGAAGAATTATTAGTAACAGAAGCGTCAACCGATGCGTTTGTGAATACCCCCGAATTATTAAAACTACAATCAATCGGAATATCAAAAGTGCCGAAGTTGGATATCGACCCGCTAGCATCAATAATAAAATTACCATTCGAACCAGTAATGGTTCCTGAGTTGGTAAGTGTGCCGTATGAAATATCCAGAATTCCATAATTATTTATTTGTTCTTCATTATAAATATTAAATGGTCCATGAGATATGATGGTTCCATAATTAATTATATTTCCGGTGGTCTCCATTGAATTAATAGTTCCAATATTTATAATTCTAGCACCTGAATTTCGAACGGTTCCATTAATAACAGTTCCATAATTATTAAATGTATTGTTACTATAATTAGTGATGGTCCCTGAATCATAAATCTGAATTTGACCGTCTACGGAATTTATAAAGGTTCCATAAATCTCAACTGACCCATAAACATAAACGGTTCCATAATTTGTAATTATATAATCAGCTAGAATTATAAGTGTTGCACAGAAAGGAATAGATAATGTTTCACCCTGGAGAATATCGGAATTTTGGTATATGGGTGTGTTACACGAGATATCGTTTATGGGTAAAACCGGTGAATTTTGAACCCAATAATTCAAAAAGTTTCTTTTATAACATTCGGTATTTCCGAATAAACTTCCACAAGGGTCAAGAGTATAAAACTCATATAAAGGATAATATTCGGCTGTTATATTAGTATGAGGAACAGCCGATTCGCGAGTATTAATAAGCACACTTACCCCGCTAAGGTCTGTTGTGGTGTATAAATTAATATTTAGGTTAGCTGTGTTAAATGGATATAAAGCACAATAAGATGCATCTTGTTGTTTTAATTGCGAAGCGTTATTAAATAATATTAGGTTTTCCTGACTATTGATTTGTTTGTCGTTTGAGACAGATATGGATGAGTTGGTTGGAATGGATGTTGCGGTCGCGTTACAATACATTGCCTTTGCTTTTTTATTTGCTATATAATCACTTGCGTATAAATTGGGTTTAACAGTTCCAAATGTATTATTAATTTGAAGTTGAGAATTAAAACTGCGAGACATTGCCATTTATATAATATATATATTTATTATTTGAGAAGTAATGACTTAAATAATAAATAGAAGAATAAGTATATGTCGACAGACCAAGAAATTAAATGGGAAGATACGGTAGAATTCAAATTTCCGGTGCATTCCGGTAAGGTAATTAAAGTATATGACGGGGATACAATAACAATCGCATCTAAAATGCCGTATGATAATTCGCCATTATACCGGTTTCATGTAAGATTAAACGGGATAGATACCCCCGAAATTAAAGGAAAAAATCCGGATGAAAAGAGTGTTGCCAAGTTAGCAAAGGATTTCGTGTCTTCGTTGGTTTTACAAAAAACCGTAAATTTGGAGAATATACAAAACGATAAATACGGAAGAATTCTTGCAGACGTATATTTCGAGGGAACCCATATAAATACCTTATTAATTAACGAACGACTAGCGGTGAAATATGACGGAGGTAAAAAAATATGTCCCGTTTCTTGGTCAAAATTTAAACTGACAGGCGATATGGCATAATTAAATGTCGTAAACAGTATGTAAAATTAAACAAAAACTATAATCCATATTATTTATATCTAAAACGCGACCGTATTCATCCAATAATTGTAAATGTAGTTTTTGGATGTCAACAGGTCCATAATAATGCCTGGGTGTGGTGATGACATTTAAGTTATTTTCAATAAAAATATCGAAAAACTTGGACTGTAACGAGATTCTCGCCAAAATATTTTTATTTAAAATAGAGGAGTTAAAAGCGCCGTAAAACGCGTTATTCACATTATTGTTAAAATCATCAACGACTAAATAAATGTATCTTGGGCCGGTTAAGTCCATAACACCTTCTGAAATATATGTAGAGTTATTTACATATTTTCCACTTCTAAACCCAAAAGTCCATCCTAATTTCAAAGGTAATGGTGTATTGTTATCGTTATTCCCGTTTTTATCTGCTTGAAAGTTGAGCGTAAAATTAAATGGAGTGCTTGCTGATGATATACCAACAACCATTTGACCTGTTCCTGAAATCATCGTATTTAAAATATTTAGCGTGAAAATCAATAGATTAAACGGTGGGTCCATGATACCAACAATCGAATTTAAATAATCAACTAAAGAAGACGGGGCATAATTTCCGTCTTGTAATGTAATGACTGTTGAATATGACTCTGTGGTTGTTCCGTCATTATAATTATCCACCTCAATAGTAAAAAAATTATTGCCGAGTTGTTTAGAGATATTAAAAAATGTGGTGGGTAATTCGATTGCGGATAACTGTAAGGACATAACGCCGGAAATTTTCAACGGTAAATCCAAATGGTAATTCGTTGATTGACACGTAAAGTAATTTTCTCTAAATCGAGTATCTATGTTTAAATACCGGGTATTAACTCTTCTTTTTAAAGGGTTAATTACACCTTTAACATAATCCGTTGGAAAAGAGGTTAAATATGGTTCGGATGGTCGTTCTTGGACGTCGTGACTTCCAGACACGGTCATCTTTGGTGTAATACCGTTTAATAAGATTTTTTTCGCTTCTTTAAGGAACTCGACTATTTTAAGTCGTGTTTGTTGCGTGATATTACCGCTATTATTTAAAATACTTTCTTTTAGTTTTGTTTCTTGTTGTTCTACGATATAAGTGTCATAATTAGAAGGTAACTCGAACATATCAATCAATTCTATTTTATTGTAATTATCGATTGTTAAATCGAACGACATATTATATAAATAGAATTAATATTATATTTAGATGGTTTATTTTAGTTTATATATTGAGAGTTAATTATTTTTAGATTATATATGTCTTATTCAAAACCGCTATTTCAAAGACAACTTAAGGTTTTAACATTTACAGGCGCAACGGGTCCAACCGGAAAAATCGGACCAACTGGCGCAACGGGTCCAACCGGTTATACAGGACTTACAGGAGATACAGGACCAATTGGATATACAGGACCAATTGGATATACAGGACCAATTGGATATACAGGACCAACTGGAGATACAGGACCAATTGGATATACAGGACCAACTGGAGATACAGGACCTACTGGTAATACTGGAGAAACCGGACCTACTGGTAATACTGGAGAAACCGGACCTACTGGAAATACAGGACCAACAGGAAATACAGGACCAACTGGAGAAACCGGACCAACTGGAAATACAGGACCAACTGGTAATACTGGAGAAACCGGACCTACTGGTAATACTGGAGAAACCGGACCAACTGGAGAAACCGGACCTACTGGAAATACAGGACCAACTGGAAATACAGGACCAACTGGAAATACAGGACCAACTGGAGAAACCGGACCAACTGGAGAAACCGGACCAACTGGAGAAACCGGACCAACTGGAGAAACCGGACCAACAGGTAATACAGGAAATACAGGTAATACAGGAAATACAGGAAATACAGGAAATACTGGACCAACGGGCAATACAGGTCCAACCGGTGTAATAGGCGTTACTGGAATTAACTATGGTGATTATATATATTGGAATACTTCGGCGTGGACTGTAGGAGATACAAACATAAATATTGGTGGTCACGCAGGTGAATTTATTCAAGGTTTAAATGCGGTTGCTGTTGGATATTACGCAGGAAACAATACACAAGGAAACAGTTCTGTTGCGATTGGTAATGCAGCAGGACAATATACACAAGGAATACAAGCAGTTGCGATTGGATCCCTGGCAGGAAACACAACTCAAGGACAAAACTCAGTTGCTATTGGTTCTCAAGCAGGATACATAACACAAGGAGAATATTCAGTTGCCATTGGATATTACGCAGGACAAAGAACACAAGGACAATACGCACTTGCGATTGGACACCACGCAGGACAATATACACAAGGAAACAACGCTGTTGCGATTGGAAATTTTGCTGGATTTTTTTCACAACAAGCTCAAGCACTCGCAATTGGAGACTTTGCAGGAAACACATTCCAAGGAATACTCTCAGTTGCTATTGGTTCTCGAGCAGGAAGCGGGTCACAAGGACGAAATTCTATTGCGATTGGAACCTATGCCGGTTCAAATTCCCAAGGCGTAACAGCAATCGCGATTGGACAAAACGCCGGAGAAAATTCACAAGGACAATACGCAGTTGCGATTGGTTTCCAAGCAGGTTATACCGGACAAGGCGCAAACGCAATAGCGATTGGATACAATGCAGGAAAAACGAACCAACCCGCAAGCTCAATCGTTATAAACGCATCAACTGGCGATTTAAGCGGGACAGCCGAAGGGTTTTACGTTAAACCAATAAGGAATTTGGCATCCACCGGTGGTGCGTTATATTATAATACCGATTCTGAAATTGTAATGCCGACTTCATCCATAAAATATAAGGAAAATGTAGTTGATTTAAACAGGAGCACATCAAATATATATAATGTTCGGGCAAGGGAATATGATTGGAAAGAAACCAAACAACATTTGATTGGGTATATAGCCGAAGAAATAGATGAGGTAGATACCTTATTTACATTTAAAAAGGATGGAAAACCGGAAGGTATCGAATGGAATAATATTTTACTTTATGCTGTTGAAGAGATTAAAAACTTAAAAAAGGAAATATTAACATTAAGACAGATGATTGAAACACTCAGTTTATAAATATGTGGTTTTGTAAGTATCTAGTGTTATAATATCTATGCCAAACATGTATTTTGAAATAAACAAATAATAAAAATAAATAAATTCATTTAATTAAATAAATTTATTTTAAAGTTATATATGTCTTACGCAAAACCATTATATCAATGTAATTTGCTGAATACCACCAATAAAATTATTAATTATGTTGGTCCAACGGGACCTACAGGAAGTGTAGGACCAACGGGCAATACGGGGGCAACCGGTGTAACTGGTTATACCGGGTATACAGGTCCAATTGGAACCGGGCCAACGGGCAATACAGGTCCAACTGGTGCAACCGGTAATACTGGGCCAACGGGCAATACAGGTCCAACTGGAAATACAGGTCCAACTGGAAATACAGGACCAACGGGAGATACTGGTAATACTGGTCCAACTGGAAATACTGGTAATACTGGTGTAACCGGAAATACAGGTCCAACTGGTAATACAGGTCCAACTGGTAATACAGGACCAACCGGTAATACTGGAGATACTGGTAATACAGGACCAACCGGTAATACTGGAGATACAGGTAATACTGGTCCAACTGGAAATACTGGAGATACTGGTAATACTGGACCAACAGGAAATACTGGTAATACTGGAAATACTGGAGATACTGGTAATACAGGACCAACAGGCAATACAGGAAATACTGGAGATACAGGTAATACTGGTCCAACGGGTAATACAGGAAATACAGGACCAACCGGTAATACTGGAGATACTGGTAATACCGGTCCAACTGGAAATACAGGAGAAACCGGAAATACTGGTCCAACGGGTAATACTGGTAATACCGGTCCAACTGGAAATACAGGAGAAACCGGAAATACTGGTCCAACAGGCAATACTGGTAATACCGGTCCAACTGGAAATACAGGAGAAACCGGAAATACTGGTCCAACGGGTAATACTGGTAATACCGGTCCAACTGGAAATACAGGAGAAACCGGAAATACTGGACCAACAGGCAATACTGGTAATACCGGTCCAACTGGAAATACAGGAGAAACCGGAAATACTGGACCAACAGGCAATACTGGTAATACCGGTCCAACTGGTAATACAGGAAATACAGGTCCAACAGGAAATACAGGTCCAACTGGTAATACTGGTCCAACGGGAGATACTGGTAATACTGGTCCAACTGGTAATACTGGACCAACTGGTAATACAGGACCAACTGGTAATACAGGACCAACTGGAAATACTGGAGAAACAGGAAATACAGGTCCAACAGGAAATACAGGTCCAACGGGTAATACTGGTCCAACGGGAGATACTGGTAATACTGGTCCAACGGGAAATACAGGACCAACGGGAGATACTGGTAATACTGGTCCAACTGGAAATACAGGAAATACAGGACCAACTGGTCCAACGGGTAATACTGGAAATACCGGAAATACAGGACCAACTGGAGAAACTGGTAATACTGGTCCAACGGGTAATACTGGTCCAACGGGAGATACTGGAAATACAGGACCAACGGGTAATACTGGTCCAACGGGAAATACAGGTAATACAGGAAATACTGGTCCAACAGGTAATACCGGAAATACAGGTCCAACTGGTAATACAGGAAATACAGGACCAACAGGAAATACAGGACCAACTGGAGAAACTGGTAATACTGGTCCAACGGGTAATACAGGACCAACTGGAGAAACTGGTAATACAGGACCAACTGGAAATACTGGTAATACTGGTCCAACAGGTAATACAGGAAATACAGGTCCAACTGGTAATACAGGAAATACAGGTCCAACTGGTAATACAGGAAATACAGGTCCAACTGGTAATACAGGAAATACAGGTCCAACTGGTAATACAGGAAATACTGGACCAACAGGTAATACGGGAAATACAGGTCCAACTGGTAATACAGGAAATACAGGTCCAACTGGTAATACAGGAAATACAGGTCCAACTGGTAATACAGGTGCAAGCGGAGCAACAGGTCCAACTGGAAATGCAGGAAATACAGGACCAACAGGCAATACAGGTCCAACTGGTAATACAGGAAATACAGGACCAACAGGCAATACAGGACCAACTGGAAATACAGGTGCAAGCGGAGCAACAGGACCAACAGGCAATACAGGACCAACTGGAAATACAGGTGCAAGCGGAGCAACAGGTCCAACTGGAAATACAGGTGCAAGCGGAGCAACAGGTCCAACTGGTAATACAGGAAATACAGGACCAACTGGAAATGCAGGAAATACAGGACCATCTGGTGTAATAGGTGTTACTGGAATTAACTATGGTGATTATATATATTGGAATACAAATTCTAATCCAAGCGCATGGGCTGTAGGAGATACAAATATAAACATTGGTGGTTTTGCTGGTCAGTATACACAAGGAACCGGTGCGGTTGCTCTCGGATATTTAGCAGGTAATTATTCACAAGGAACCCAAGCAGTCGCGATTGGTTTTCAAGCAGGTCAACAAACACAAGGAACATATGCTGTTGCAATTGGATATCAAGCAGGACAAGTATCACAAGGAGCAAACGCAGTCGCAATTGGGTATCAAGCAGGACAGGGTTCACAAGGAACATATGCCGTTGCGATTGGGTATCAAGCGGGACAACAATCACAAGGATCAAACGCTGTCGCAATTGGGTATCAAGCGGGACAGGGTTCACAAGGAACAAACGCTGTTGCAATTGGATATCAAGCAGGATATTCACGACAGGCTTTAAATTCAGTCGCAATTGGATATCAAGCAGGTTACTCAAATCAACAAGATACTTCGGTTGCGATTGGATATCAAGCAGGACAGTTCACACAAGGCGGAAGTTCAATTGCGATTGGAAACCAAGCAGGAAATTCTGGACAATCATTTTTTTCCATTGCGGTTGGAAATCAAGCAGGACAAACTGCTCAATCAGCTTATTCACTTGCGATTGGATTACAAGCCGGACAAACTGCTCAAGGTCAGAGTTCAATTGCAATTGGTCAAAATGCAGGAGGAACCGGTCAAGGTAATTATTCAATTGCGACGGGATATTTAGCGGGTAATACTGGACAAGGTCAAAATGCAATTGCGATTGGACGAGAAACAGCTCAAACTAGACAAGGACAATATTGTGTTGCGATTGGATATTCAGCAGGAGCAACATCACAACAAACAGATGCGATTGCTATTGGTCGAGAGGCAGGAAGAAATAATCAAGGAGAACAATCGATTGCTATTGGTATTGGATCAGGACAGGGTAATCAGCCATATGCGGTTTCTATTGGACCTTATTCAGGAGGTGCTCAAGGTGCCCAAGCAGTTGCTGTTGGGTTTTACGCAGGACGGAATAACCAAGGAGGGAATACGGTTGCGGTTGGGGTAAGCGCAGGTGAAAATGCTCAAGCAGCAGGCGCAGTCGCGATTGGACAACAAGCAGGTCAAACTGGACAAGGAGGAAGCGCAGTCGCGATTGGACAACAAGCAGGTCAAACTGGACAAGGAGGAAGCGCAGTTGCTATTGGGTATCAAGCAGGTTACTCAATTCAAGGACAACAAGCAGTCGCAGTTGGAAATCAAGCAGGTCAAACAAATCAAGGACAATACGCTGTTGCGATGGGATACTTAGCAGGACAAACTGGACAACAAACCGGAGCTGTTTCAATTGGATGCGGAGCAGGACAATTTAAACAAGGAACACTTGCTACTGCGGTTGGACTTGATGCTGGTAGATATACACAAGGACAATACGCGGTTGCTGTTGGTTATCAATCAGGGTTTTATTCCCAAGGACAATTCGCTGTTGCGATGGGATATCAAGCCGGACATATTTCACAAGGATCATACGCGGTTGCGATTGGATTTCAAGCAGGATTTTCACGACAAGGAACAAACGCAGTTGCGATTGGATATCAAGCAGGTAACTCAAATCAAGGAACCCAATCAGTCGCAATTGGATATCAAGCAGGTTACTCAAATCAACAGGATAATGCGGTTGCGATTGGGACTCAAGCAGGTTACTCAAATCAAGGAGGAAATTCAGTTGCGATTGGAACTCAAGCAGGTCAAACTGGACAATCAAATCTGTCAATTGCGATTGGACTACAAGCAGGTCAAACGAACCAATCACCACAAGCAATTGCTATTGGTCAAAATGCGGGAGGAACCGGTCAGGGTCAATTTTCAATTGCGATGGGATATTTAGCAGGTAATACTGGACAAAGTCAAAATTCAATTGCGATTGGACGAGAAACAGCTCAAACTAGACAAGCACAATATTGTGTTGCGATTGGATATTTAGCAGGAGCAACATCACAACAAACAGATGCGGTTGCTATTGGTCGAGAGGCGGGAAAAAATAATCAAGGTCAAGAAGCGATTGCTATTGGTCTTGCTGCAGGAGGTGGTTCTTCGGCATATACGGTTTCTATTGGAAGTAATTCAGGAGGTGGTCAAGGATATGGAGCGGTTGCTGTTGGGTTTTACGCAGGACGGAATAACCAAGGAGGGTTTACGGTTGCGGCTGGTTCTGGAGCAGGACAAGAGGGTCAAGGATACAATTGTGTTGCGATTGGATATGAGGCAGGAAAATATGCCCAAGGAGGGAATGCAATTGCGATTGGGTATTACGCAGGTCAGAATACCCAAGCAGGAGGCGCAATTGCGATTGGGTATTACGCAGGTCAAACAAATCAAGGACAATACTCTGTTGCGATTGGATTGATAGCAGGAAGCTCTGGACAACAACAAAATGCAGTTTCAGTTGGATGTGGAGCAGGACAACTTAAACAAGGAACACAAACAGTTGCGGTTGGATTTGATGCCGGACGATATACACAAGGACAATTTTCAGTCGCGGTTGGAAATAGCGCAGGTTTTTATTCCCAAGGCGCACAAGCAGTTGCTGTTGGATTTCAAGCAGGACAATATTCGCAGGGGTTTAATACAGTTTCAGTTGGCTATCAAGCAGGTCAATGGTTTCAAGGGTCTGGCGCAGTAGCAATTGGCTATCAAGCAGGACAGATATCACAAGGAACCCAAGCAGTCGCGATTGGATTTCAAGCAGGATATTCACAACAGGGTTCATATTCAATTGCGATTGGGTATCAAGCAGGATATCTTAGTCAAGGAACTACCGCAGTAGCAATTGGGTATCAAGCAGGTAATTACTCACAGGGTTCATATTCAATTGCGATTGGGTATCAAGCAGGATATCTTACTCAAGGAAATAATTCTATAATTTTAAATGCGTCAACTAGTGCTTTAAATAGTGGAAATACAGGGTTTTATGTAGCACCAATTAGAAATATAACTTATTCAAATACATTATGTTATGATACAGTTACAAAAGAAATTAGTTATATATCTGGAAGCGGTGGTTCAACAGGAGCAACAGGCAATACGGGAGCCACTGGTGTAACTGGAAATACAGGTGCAAGCGGAGCAACAGGAAATACAGGTCCAACAGGAAATACAGGACCAACTGGAGCCACTGGTGTAACTGGAAATACAGGACCAACAGGAGCAACTGGAAATACAGGACCAACAGGCAATACAGGAAATACAGGCAATACAGGACCAACAGGAAATACAGGACCAACTGGTAATACAGGACCAACTGGTAATACAGGAAATACAGGTCCAACAGGTAATACAGGACCAACAGGCAACACAGGACCAACTGGTAATACAGGTAATACAGGACCAACTGGCAATACAGGACCAACAGGTAATACAGGAAATACCGGACCAACAGGAAATACAGGACCAACAGGCAATACAGGTCCAACAGGAAATACTGGAAATACAGGACCAACAGGAAATACAGGAAATACAGGTCCAACAGGTAATACAGGACCAACAGGCAACACAGGACCAACTGGCAATACAGGAAATACAGGACCAACAGGCAATACAGGAAATACAGGAAATACAGGAAATACAGGTCCAACAGGAAATACTGGAAATACAGGTCCAACAGGTAATACAGGACCAACAGGCAATACAGGAAATACAGGAGCAACAGGTGTAACAGGAAATACTGGAAATACAGGTCCAACAGGTAATACAGGACCAACAGGTAATACAGGACCAACAGGCAACACAGGACCAACTGGAAATACAGGTCCAACAGGTGTAACAGGAAATACAGGAGAAACAGGACCAACAGGCAACACAGGACCAACTGGAAATACAGGTCCAACAGGTGTAACAGGAAATACTGGTCCAACAGGACCAACAGGAAATACAGGACCAACAGGAAATACAGGAAATACAGGACCAACAGGCAATACAGGCAATACAGGCAATACAGGCAATACAGGCAATACAGGCAATACAGGACCAACAGGCAATACAGGCAATACAGGCAATACAGGCAATACAGGACCAACAGGACCAACTGGTAATACAGGCAATACAGGACCAACGGGTGTAATAGGCGTTACTGGAATTAACTATGGTGATTATATATATTGGAATTCGAACACTTCGGTGTGGGCTGTTGGAGATACAAATATAAATATTGGTGGTCATGCGGGTGAAATTAGTCAAGGTTTAAACGCGGTTGCTGTTGGATATTACGCAGGAAATTATTCACAAGGAACTTATGCGGTTTCGGTTGGATACAACGCAGGAGTAAGTTCACAAGGGTCTCAAGCAGTTGCGGTTGGATTCGAGGCAGGTCAAACAAATCAAGGAACTTATGCTGTTGCGATTGGAAGTAGCGCAGGACAATATTCTCAAGCACAAAACACTGTTTCTATTGGAAACAACGCGGGACAATATTATCAAGGAACCAGCGCAGTTGCTATTGGATTATCCTCAGGTAGAACATACCAAGGTACTGGAGCACTAGCAGTTGGAAACTCATCCGGACAATATTCTCAAGGACAAAACGCAGTCGCGCTTGGTACTAATTGTGGAGCATTTTCTCAAGGAACCAGCGCACTTGCGATTGGAAACCAATCAGGACAATATTCTCAAGGACAATTCGCAGTTTCTGTTGGGAGACTATCCGGACAACAATCCCAAGGACAATACGCAGTCGCGATTGGGTTTCAAGCAGGACAGAGTAATCAAGGACAATACGCAGTCGCAATTGGGTCTCAAGCAGGACTAAGTTTACAGGGACAATACGCAGTCGCGATTGGGTATCAAGCAGGACAAAGTTTACAGGGAGCATATTCAGTTGCTATTGGATACCAAGCAACGGCAACATACGCGAATTCAATTGTCTTAAACGCAACAGGTGGTTTCATAACTAGTGGGAATAGCGGGTTTTTTGTTGCCCCAATAACAAACAAAACATATCTCAATGTGTTATGTTATGATACAACAACAAGTGAAATTAGTTATTATGCGTCAGCAGGAGTAACAGGTGCAACTGGAGCAACAGGAGCAACTGGAGTAACAGGACCAACAGGTAATACAGGAAATACAGGACCAACAGGTAATACAGGACCGACGGGAGCAACTGGAGTAACAGGACCAACTGGTAATACAGGTAATACAGGAAATACTGGTAATACAGGTAATACAGGTAATACTGGACCAACTGGTAATACAGGACCTACGGGAAATACAGGTCCAACTGGTAATACAGGAAATACAGGACCAACAGGTAATACAGGACCGACGGGAGCAACTGGAGTAACAGGACCAACAGGAAATACAGGACCAACAGGAAATACAGGAAATACAGGAAATACAGGAAATACAGGCAATACAGGTAATACAGGAAATACAGGCAATACAGGACCGACGGGAGCAACAGGCAATACAGGTCCAACTGGAAATACAGGACCGACGGGAGCAACAGGAAATACAGGACCAACAGGCAATACAGGACCAACAGGTAATACAGGAAATACAGGAAATACAGGAAATACAGGACCAACAGGAAATACAGGAAATACAGGACCTACGGGAAATACAGGCAATACAGGTAATACAGGAAATACAGGAGCAACAGGAAATACAGGAAATACTGGACCAACGGGCAATACTGGAAATACAGGACCAACAGGTTTAATTGGTGTTACTGGGACAACGTATGGTGATTATATATATTGGAATTCAAACACTCAGGCATGGGCTGTAGGAAGTAAAAATATAAGTATTGGCGGGGGTGCAGGTCAATATAATCAAGGAACAAATGCGGTTGCTCTAGGGTATCAAGCCGGACAGGGAACACAAGGAACAAATGCAGTTGCAATTGGAGCAAACGCAGGTCAAAACTCACAAGGAACCGGGTCAATTGCGATTGGGTATCAATCGGGACAATATTCCCAACAACAGAGTGCGGTTGCTATAGGACAACAATCCGGAAACCTATCTCAAGGAACGGGTTCAATCGCGATTGGGTATCAAACCGGATATTCACTACAAGGATATTATGCTCTTGCGGTTGGGTATCAATCCGGATATTCACAACAAGGAACAGGAACAATCGCGATTGGATACCAAGCAGGGTATTCGCTACAAGGTTCAAACTCAATTGCGATTGGGTATCAAGCCGGGTATTCACAACAAGGTTCCGGATCTATTGCTATTGGATACCAAGCAGTCGCCTCATTCGCAAACTCAATCGCTATTGGAAATAATGTGTTTGCTTCACAAGCAAATTCAATTGTAATTGGAAACTCCAGTAATCAAAACGTATATATTTCCGGAAACTGTTATGCGAGTGCGTTTTACGCAACATCCGATTATCGTATAAAAGAAAACGTTACAAGTATTCCAATGGATGTCAACATAAATAATTTAAAACCTATTTTGTTTAAAAATAAAGTTACACATAAAAATGACATAGGGTTTTTAGCACACGAAGTTAAACAATATTTTCCATATTTGGTTGATGGTGAAAAGGACGGTGAATCGTTCCAGTCTGTAAATTACACTGGATTAATTGGACTTATTGTAAAAGAAATACAGGATTTAAAACAAGAAAATAGGTTATTAAAAACCAGAATCGAATTACTCGAAAATAGTTAAAATAGTTAAAATAAGTAAAATAATTTTAAAAACTATATATATAAATGTCGTTTAAAAAATACGGAGGTATGAATTTTTCAACAAATAGTAATATAGTTCGCAGTAATTATTGTAATGCAAAACATTTAACTGTTTCTCAAGATGTAGGGCTGACGGGTTCATCCATTTTATTTTTAAGTGGTATAACAGGGACGAGACTAACAGGTACATCATGCGTGGACGGTTCCGCAGGCACAAACGGAATAGCAGGCATAAACGGACTAAACGGACTAAACGGACAAAATGGACAAGACGGAATAGCAGGCATAAACGGACTAAACGGACAAAATGGACAAGACGGACAAGACGGACAAGACGGAAAAGACGGACAAGACGGACAAGACGGACAAGACGGAAAAGACGGAAAAGACGGACAAGACGGACAAGACGGAAAAGACGGACAAGACGGACAAGACGGACAAGACGGACAAGACGGAGTCTCCGGTGCAACAGGACCAACAGGTGATAAAGGCGATAAAGGAGTAGCCGGCACAAACGGACTAGCTGGGGAAACAGGACCAACGGGAAATACAGGACCGACAGGAAATACAGGACCGACAGGAAATACAGGACCAACAGGCAATACAGGAAATACAGGAAATACAGGACCGACAGGCAATACAGGAAATACAGGACCGACAGGAAATACAGGACCGACAGGAAATACAGGACCGACAGGAAATACAGGACCAACGGGTCTAATAGGCGTTACTGGGACAAACTATGGTGATTATATATATTGGAATTCGACTACTTCGGCATGGGTTGTAGGAAATAACAATATAAGTATTGGTATGTATGCGGGTCAATATACACAAGGACAATACGCGGTTGCTGTTGGGTATAACGCGGGTAATTATTCACAAGGAACATATGCCGTTTCAATCGGAGCAAACGCCGGACAAAACTCGCAAGGAACTGGGTCAATAGCGATTGGATATAAATCGGGGCAAAACTCGCAAGGATCAGGGTCAATTGCGATTGGGTATCAATCGGGGCAAAACTCGCAAGGATCAGGGTCAATTGCGATTGGGTATCAATCGGGGCAAAACTCGCAAGGATCAGGGTCAATTGCGATTGGGTATCAATCGGGGCAAAACTCGCAAGGATCAGGGTCAATTGCGATTGGGTATCAATCGGGGCAAAACTCGCAAGGATCAGGGTCAATTGCGATTGGATATCAAGCAGGACAATATTCACAAGGCAAGAACTCAATTTGTATCGGAAACAATACAATCGCATCGGGAAGTTCAAGTGTCGCGATCGGTTGTAATTCAATCGCAACTGGAAATAATAATATTAGTATCGGAACTATAAATGAAACTATTAATTTAAATGGAAGTAGTAATATTTTTCTTTCAACCCAAGATTGTGATTATAATAATTCAACCACCGGATCAATTATTACAAAAGGAGGAATAAACGTAGGGACAAATATATATTCAAGCAACAATTTCCAAACCGCACTTGGATATAACACCAATGGGTATTCTTCTATTTTTGATGAGAATCCAATAATAACATCAGATGCTAGTTCAAACAGTATTAATTCTACATCAAAACGGTTTACATACACTTCTGAAAATTTGGGTACGATAAATATTTCAAAATCATTTGAAGGTATGGTGAACTTCGCTATTCCAATTGGATTAACAACATACGTTGTAGTAAGTCAATATTCACCTACTGCTAGTACTAGTCAAAATTTCACATTTTATGTAAAATTTGATTCTTCAACGTTCACAATTAAAAAAAAGACTGAATCGTTTCTGACCGATGTTAAGACTAATATTAATTTAGACGCATCATATAATTATACATTCACTTTAAATGCTTCGGCTACATATGGTTCAGGTACAGCAACAGTTTTTATATCCCCATTTTATTGTTCTTTTAAACCTGACTCAAATGATACAGAAATTGATGACCAATATTCGATTTATTTAAATAGTGTATTTACTTATAATTTTATAAGTAAATCAACCTCTTTTCCCAATAATTCAACTAATATCAAATTAGAATTATCTATGGTTGACCCATCATTATGTCCGATAAAAAGTTATAATAATTGTAGTATGACGATTCCATCTAAAGGGAGCTATATTAATGGCAATGTCTCTAACTCTATGTTATGGATAACAACACCTCCATTACAAAATATAGGAACGTGTTATATAAATAATTTAAATTGTAATAATATTAATATTCCATCCAACGGAACTATAACAAGAGAATATGCTACGCCAGTAACCGATGTGTCATACGCCTTCGCAAATACAATTTATAGACAACATTTAACGGTTCCAGATTGTGGCGTTTATGCATATTCCGCTTTTAGTAATAGTACTAAAAATGCCTTTTGTTTTTATCCTTTACATACTTCAGGAAGTTTTTCAAATTTGTATAATTATAGGAATATCACTATGGAGGTTGGTTTTGCAGCTGGTATTAATGGTATTAATGGTACTGGTGGAGTAGGAAATATTGGGTACATAGATATCCATGATAAGGATGTTGGTTATTTAATATATCCTAATTATGGACTTATAGTATATGATGGTGTGTCGTTGTATATAAGATTAAATTATTATAATAGAACATTAACACCAAAATTTGTTACACCAACCAACGATTATCAAGGAAATTCTTGTAAAGTATATTATAACGGAGTAGAACAACTTTATTCTGATGATTTGGAATATAATTATTATTAAATTAATAATATAGTTTGGTATTAAATTCATAAAACAAAATATCATCACAAAATATAATTTTATTGGTGGTAGTATTGAAGTAACTGAACTATCGCGGGGTTATAGATAAATCCTTTTGAAAAAACTGAAAATTCGATACAACATCTAATTCTGTATGTTGGAACTTCTGGTGAATTCGGGTCCAATAATTTAAAAATATGAATAATAAAATTGATTTAAAACAATAATTGTATGAATGCTAGCAACAAATAAAATGACAACAATTCCAGGTTCAAACTCGACGCTATATCCTATTTTGGAAACAAAGAACAAGCATGAGCGAGACGTGAATATAGAATTTTACGAAGAAGGTCATATATATAAGATTTTAACAGACCCGGATAGTAAATATACGTCGGTAACAACATATAACCATTACCATTTTCCGGAGTTTGATACGGATAAAGTGATAAAAAATATGATGAACGGAAAAAATTGGAAGGAAGGACATAAAAATTGGGGAATGACTGCCGACGAAATAAAACAATCGTGGAATAAAAACGGAGCAGAAGCTTCGGGTGCTGGAACAATTATGCATTTTGATATCGAGTGTTTTATGAATCAAGAGTTGGTGGATGAAAACAACAACGATTTAAAGTATACCCATGCCGATTTGCTTGAAATGTATGAAGAGGATTTAAGAGATGGAAAACCGGCGCTGAATACATCCGAAGAGTTTGGTTTCTTTTTAAAATTCGTAAAAGAAAATCCCGAATTAACGCCCTATAGAACGGAATGGTTAATTTATAATGAAGATTTAAAATTGTCGGGTTCAATAGATATGGTATATGAAAACCCGGACGGTTCATTAAAAATATATGATTGGAAACGAAGTAAAGGAATCACAAAAACAAACGGGTTTGATAAATACGCGTTAACCGAATGTATTAGTCATTTACCAGATGCGAATTTCTGGCATTATTCTCTCCAATTAAATACCTATAAAGCAATACTTGAGGAAAAATACGGGAAGAAGGTGACAGACTTGTATTTGGTGGTATTACATCCAAGTAATACAACCTATAATTTAATACCTTGTGCTGATTTATCGACCGAAGTTTCAGAATTATTCGAAGAACGGCGAAAAGAGATAAATAACCTATAAATAAAAACAAAAACCTAAAATAAAAACCTAAAATAAAAAGACTTAAACAACAAAACCCAATTAATTTAATTATGCTTTACGCCAGTGATTTTGAAACCCCCAATCCATTTTGGGTAGTTGCGTTTTTTTGTTATTTTTTTTTATATATGACGGTTAACTTTCTGGGTATAGATATAAAAAAACTGCTTGAGTGTATGGATTATCTAAATGATTATGATTATGACGAGTATGAGGATTATAAACCAGTAGTAGTTCCAGTCGTTCAAAAAAAGTATGAAGAAAAATATTTGAAAGAATACCAAAGTCGATTGGAAACAAGTGATAAGAAGCTGACTGAAACCCAAATAAATGCCCTGAAGAATAATTTCATTTTGGAAAAAACCCCGATTGGGTGTGTGATTATGTGTTTTAATTATAATAGCGATAATGTGGATACAAGTTCGTTTGTTTATTATAGCGACCATTCGGTTCCGTATAATTATTTAGATACATTAGCCCGTAAATATGTGATTACGTTTAATTGTTTAAATTTGTATATTGATTCATCCAAAGAAAAAAAACAGGCATTAAATAAAAACCCGGATTCCAAACAAACAACTCAAATAAAACAACCCATACAAAACCCCATAAAAGAACCCGAAACTAAAAAAAGCGTGTTTGCGAATTTGAAAAGTTATAATAAAGACTCGTTAAAGGTAAAAATCCAGTCTAATAATAATAATAATAATAATGAGATAAACGCCACAAATAAAGAAGTAAAAATAAATAGGTATACATCAGGAGGAAAAATATCCAATTTTAATTTTATAAAAAAGGTGGATAAACATTTGGTAAATAAAAATTATTCGTTATCCTTTGCAGATTTTAAAAAAATGAAAAATAAAAATATATAAATAAAGTATATGAATCAAAGTATAATTACCTCAATAGTTTGTTATATTCCGCGATTAATAACAAGCAAAATAAATGAACTCTTACCCGAAGTAACAAACATAATAGGGGATATCGATTTAAACGATACTCAAATTGAATCAAAAATCACTCAATTATTGGTAAAATTCGCGAACGATTTTGGTCGTGACATAGGTAAATTCATTAGGTCGATATTAAACGATTTCCCACCGTTTGATATTGTTTTAAATATTCAAAAACTTACTAAAATAATGATAACTTTAAACAACTATAAAGAATTATTTAAAAACCTTAATGACCCAGAATTTATAAATAAATTAAATAATTTAAATACGGTTGAAACCTCAGAGAACACGAAAAACCCCGGAATTATTAAAAACGTAACTGAAGTGCTGAAAGCGAATACGTTTGCGTTTTCTCATTTAATTATGAATAGTTTTATCCAAGCACTTTTAAATACGATTGGAAAAATTAAAAAGCCGGTGTTCCCGGAAGATAGCGTTTTTTCAAAGATGATAATTTGTAAAGATTTGCTTACAAGTGCTGAAACCGAAAATACGATTAATATGATAAATAATATAGGTCAAGATAAAGTTGAAGTTATAAAAAAAATAATAGATAAATCGTTGACAACCATTATGACTGATTTTTCAAACGCATTTTATAATGGAATAGTTGACAACGATAAAATAAAAAAGGGTGGTTTCGTTTTACGAAAAAGAAAGGGTAATAAACCACGCAGTAAACAATTTAAAAATAAATCGAAATCCCGAAAAATTAAGAAACGCGCCAAACAACGAACCGCCAAACAACGAACCGCCAAACAACGAACCGCCAAACAACGAACAGGTCGTAAATAAATAAATAAATTATAAGGATTGATGTGTTTTTAACCAACTTATATAACCATTACTTCTTAAAATATCAAAAGAGGTTCCAAGATGGTTTTTCGCGATTGAATACGCTTTTCTGTCAAACTCATTAAGTTGTTCAAGATAAAGATACACCAGGTGTTGTTTTTCAGAACTTAATGTGAGAATGGACTCAGGGATTGAAAGTTTTAAAGTTGAGAATTCTGTCATATTATTTATTTAAAACATAATTAAATAATATTAAATCAATTTTTTATTGAAATAAATATGTAAAACTTAAAAAATTGAAATGTATTTAATAACAACGACATAATTAAAAGACAGATACAATCATGAGTTTAAATATTTATCGTTATAATTTTGAAAACGAATTCGCACAATCTTTATATATATTTGCAAAAATACACCAATATGATAATAGACACGATTTTAAAGAAGCGTGGAATGTTTGGGTAGAGGATAATAACGAGATGGTTGAATTGGAAATAACCCGATTGAGACTTTTAGAATATAAAGGTGATATATTGGATAAAATGTTTAAAAGCGCCCGTTATTATTTTCGTAAAAAGAAAAATGTAAAAAACGAACCGGTAAAACGACGAGACTATATTAGTGTCAGTAAAGAATTATTATATAATATGACGTATCATATAATAAAAAATATTGGCGATGAAAATTATAAACCATCAGATGGGTTTGTTAATTTCTGTAAAGAAAACGAAGATGTCGTAATTGACGAAATCAAAAAACTTTATAATGAAAGCATATCCGACACGAACGAAATCAAACTAAAACTAAAAAAAACGTATAAAAATAGGTATTATATTATTTCTAAAAATATGAGAGGAACTCAGATAGAAAAATAATAAACCCATAAACCCATAAACCCATAAACCCATAAACCCCTAAACCCCTAAAAATATAAAATTCAGAACATAACATCCAGCGAGGTTATAGTTTAGAATTTTTTTTTGATTTTCTGGATTTACGTGTTTTCTTGCCTCCCTTCATGGTTTTCTTTGATTTGCTGGATTTGCGCGCTTTTTTAGAGGGGGACGATTTTGCGGAGGATACTGTGGAACTGCCGTCCTTGTTCCATTCGCTTTTACGTTTGGACGCATCGGCCATAGCTTCCTTAAATAAATAACCTGCATTTTTTTTCTGTCCTTCCTTATGTATGCGTTTAACAAATTCGAACCATTTTTCTCCCATTATATATAATATATAGATAATAAATAAATACATAATAAAAATAAAAAACCCAGAAAAAAATAAACAATAAAACAGAATAAAAACCAGAAAATAAACGGACAGATTACCAATCATATCCGGTTTCTGTTTCAATCGAAAACGAAAAGTCCATATTATTTAAATCAACAATATTCCCGTATTGGTCCAACAGTTGTATTTTCAATTTGTATATATTTACAGGACCAAAATATTCTCTTTTTTTTTCTATTAAATCGTTTCCGTTAACAAAACAAACTTGCCAATTGTTGGATGTTAACGGAATCATTCCTAATATATTACTTGTGCTACTATTGATACTTGAAACCATACTATTCGAGAATAACCCGACAATACTTTGTGATTGGGAATTGTTAAAATCATTTAAATTAAAATAAATATAATCTGTTGCTAAACCATTATATAACCCCTCCGTAGTATATGTATTTAAACCAGAATAAACTGTTTCTCTATAACCCATAATCCACCCTAATGTATTGTAAGTCTGTGTAATTGGTAATTTATTGCAATTATGTTGGTTGTGAACAAACGTTGAATTGTTAACAATATTACAATTGGATACATCGACAATCGGTTTTGTTCTGATACAATCTGTATTATGCTTTGTGTGTATATTACCTGTGTTAAGTTCGAAATCCTTGATAAAATTCATAGTAAATGTTATCGTTGTGTTACTAATAGTAATTTTTTGGGTATAAGGGTTATAACTTACGTCGTAATTAATATCGTGTGTTTGTATTAATGATTTTAAAATAGTTACAAATTCGGATATGGAATAGTTTCCATCAGGAAAAACAACTTGAACTAAATTTCCTAATGTATCGGAAATATACATTTGATTATTCTTTTTTTTGCTCGAAATACAATAAATGACATTAGGTATTTGAAGAGAAGATAAACGCATAGATAAGACATTTTTAAGATGTATTGGTAAAACAATCGTAAAATCGGTTGATGGAGTATGTAAATAATCCTCCCTATAAATCGAATTAAAAATGACGGTTTGAGTAATTATCTTTCTTTTTAAATTATTTAAATTACTTCTGGCAATATTGGTGTTGAAAGATTCAACCGGGTTTAAATACTTGGTTGGGTCAATCAATTCATTTGGCGTAATGGTTTCTTTATTAATTACGTAATTACTTCCGTTAAAAGAGGTGGATGTTTGGTTCACTAATTTGGGTTCGAATGCTTTATTATTTTGTAATCTAGAAGAAACCGGTATTTTATGAGGTTCATAAGATTTGTTGACATCTAATTTAGTTATCAGTTCATTATAATTGTCTACAACGGGTTTATCATAGTTTATAACGCCTTGGGTATTCACGACATTATTTACGTCTAATTTCATAATAAGTTTATTGTAATCATCTAAATTAGTTTCGTTAATTTGGTTGAATGCTTGTGTATTATCCATTTTTATGATAAAATTGTTATAATCATCTAAATTCATTATACATACTAAAATATAAAATAATTGGATTTAAAATTAAAAAAAATTGAAATGGATTTAAAGGAGTAATCATAAATTAACTAATAACAAATAATACATCAAATAAATACATCATAAAATGGTAAAAAATACTACTGGTGGAAATAAACAAAAAGGACAAGCACGTAAATTTTCAAATGCTGCACAGCAACCATCAAACAAGTTGCGAGTTTCAGAAGATGAATACGAAAAATACGGTCAAGTAACCCAATTACTCGGTAATGGAATGTGTTACGTCGATTGTATTGATTCTATAAAATTGTGTATTATTAGAGGCAAATTTCGAGGTAGAGGAAAAAAGGATAACATCTTGAAAAAAGGAACATGGGTTCTAGTTGGTGTTAGAGAATGGGAATCGGTGATAGAAAATAAAAAACAACCGCAAAAATGCGATTTGTTAGAGGTATATTCTGATTTGGATAAGGAAAAACTTAAAACACTTCCTGGAAAATGGTCCAAATTTATATCAAATGATAGTTTATTCACTCAAACATCAGATGTTGAAGGAGAATTCGATTTTATGGACGACACAACTGAAGAATATAAAAAAATTATGGAAGATGAAATTAATAGCGGAACACGACAAATCATAAAAATTAATGAAGATGATGAAGAAATTAACGTTGACGACATTTAAGTAATAGGTAAACAAAATAAAAACAAAATAAAAAAAATAAATAAACACAAAATAAAACAAAATAAAAATGAAACCCATTTTTTAACGGATTGAAATAGATATAATAACATTAAATAGCATAAAGATTTTTTTTATTTAAATATAAAAATGAAAAGAACCAATATATTTAAACCTCCCAAAAAAAACATTCCAGAAATAAAAATTACAAATGAACACTTCCCCGAACTTTCAACAACATCCACAAAGGATACCACATCACAAATGAATTATATGGTAAAATTAAACAAAACAATGGATACCCCAGAAGAATATTGTGGATTAAAACCCGGATATATTAAGATTCAGTATGATACTAACAAGAAACTGGTGGTTGAAACATCGAAAATGCAAAATATACCCGGAACACAAATTAAACCGGTTAATTTTAAAAAGATGGTTGACAATTGGGACAACTATTATAATTTAAATAATGAAATCTACGGTGAAGACATTTACGCAAAATACCATTTATTTCCAAATTATAATTATAATTACTTTGATATATTGGATGATAAATTCTACCTAGAACTTGATGCAGAAGAAACCCAGGCTGAAAATAATTACGAATCAAATGAACTGGACGAGTATGAGGTTTAAATCCTGAAGGAAAACCATTTTTAAATTAACCGCATTATTCGGGTGCTTTACTTATTTATACAAAAAATTGAATGGTTGTTGACACATTTAAAAAAAACAACCAAACAACCAAACAAACTGAAACAAACTGAAACAAACTGAAACAATCATAAATGTATAAAATAGTAACAACCCGTTTTGATTCGGTCACATTGAAAGAAAATGAAACTTTTAAAAAAAAACATAATATTGTAGGGTGTATTTACGGACAACCCAGATTAATGCCTAAAGCAATAAAACTGTATGAAAAAATATTTGTGATTGAAATGAATAATACATTAAATA
>Ga0194044_10000126_pt1 | contig 32046 bp, 35 predicted proteins | sample JunL4417m_MetaG_FD_155460 | JGI IMG/M metagenome (GOLD analysis project Ga0194044, IMG submission 155460) | Anoxic zone freshwater microbial communities from boreal shield lake in IISD Experimental Lakes Area, Ontario, Canada - Jun2016-L442-17m | ecosystem: Environmental > Aquatic > Freshwater...
CTATTGGAATCTCCAAGTACAAAATGGCCACAAAGTAATTTGAAGGGAAATGCCGTAGAGTGTTCAAAAGAATCATTACTTCAATTAAGACTTTCCAAGTAACACTCCTTGCCTTGTCTTGTCTGACTGTTTTCCTATTCATCCAAAATGCTGAGGGTTTTCTGATACAGGATGGTGCGAAGGATATGGACGAAGTTACAGCTATTGCTCAAGACTGTCTCGAAAAACTCAAGAGGGGTCCTGGTACTTGGAAAGGCATAATCGTCTGTTATTGTCGGACGGGACAATTAGTACCCCAGCAAAAGTATTTTTGGGTGGTAGGGGTTCCTTACGGGGATGACCAACAAAAGTCAGAAATTATGTTTAATCTCCGTGTCTCTATGAGAAATGATTTTGGATGCCTAGATAACCCGGTAACAATCAACATAAGAAGAGGTGACAGTTCAGTGAGACTTCCGAGGTAACCGTTTTGATATGGCAGGTGTTTTCTTCAACGATATTCAGACCTCAGTAGTAGTGAGACGGCTATTCGAGCCACTACGAAAAAACACCAGCGAGATGAGCAAAAAAGATGACCGATTTCAATGTAGGGATGACATGGACTTTGAGTCAATATTTGAACAGATAAAAAAGGATTATTTCCCAACATGGGATTGCAAGAATGAATGGCAATTAACGGTCGGGGAAGACCTTTATGGAGCGCAAGCCATCTGTAATAGCGCATCAAAAACCATAACCCTTCTAAAGGATTATTTCATTCAACCAGATGCTCCCCAAATCAACCAGTTAAAAGTGGTTCTAATCCACGAAATCTCACACACGACAACTACTACAGGTTTCCACGAGGAAGAATGGATTACCCAAATGAAGCAAGTAGCAGAAATGGCTGACGAGCTTGGCGACATAGAATTGGCGCAATTAGTTAGAGAGGAGGTGGACAGATACGTCAATAGAAAAGAAAATGACAGATATCTTCTTGGAAAAGCTCGCTTCGAGAGCATATGATTCTTGGAATATTATGAACCTCACACTCCACTCGTCTATGGCATGATTAGGCTCTCTTGCTTTTCCAGATAGGGGTTCATGTACGGAACCGTTCTAGCTACAGCCGAATTGAAAACCAGGGAGACATGTCATGATAGAGGAGCCCATCGTTCATAAAGAGTCCGGCGCTATCTTTCTTCTTTGTGTGTTCTACGCTGTTCATATGGTAGAGGAATTTTCTTTTGGTTTCGTCCAATGGGGTGACCGTTATTTCGGGAGCTTCGACTGGACACAAAATTTGGTGGGAAATTTCATATTCTTCGTGTGTGTTTTTACGGCTTGCTATCTGTATTATCGAAATCACGCCAGATACCTTTGGGCTGGGATGTCAGTAGTTATGTGGATTTTGGCCAACTCCTTCATACATATTTCATGTACCATCCTCGGCGGTGAGTATTCGCCCGGTGTGGTGACAGCCGTAGCTCTCTACGTACCTGGAGGAGTATACTTCCTTGTGAAGTGGGCCAGGCAAGACCTACTGACCCCGAGAAATGTCATTTTTTCATTTGCGGTTGGAGGAATGTTGTTTATGCTCATTCCAACATTCGCGAGGGCGGTATATTTTCAAGCTCAGCTTGCAAGGCTATTTCACCTGGTCCGGTGACCGTGATGACAGGATTCCAGCAGATGTTACCCGAAAAAGCAGAGAAGAATTCTATCAAGATATCGGATACGAGGGAGTGATATGACTCAAGAGGCTTTCATCAAGAATATTACCTTTTCAGAACCGCAAGTTCTCTTGAATCTGGTTGAGTACCAAGAGGGTCGAGTAGTTAGCCGGACCTTTGCGCAAAACAGGGTCATCAGCTTGACGCTTTTCGCTTTTGACAAGGGTGAAGGCTTGAGTACCCACACAGCGGTAGGTGATGCGTTCGTGCAGGTCTTAGACGGAGAGGCTCAAATTACAATCGGAGGTAAGGAAGTTTTGGTGAGGCCAGGAGAGGTTTTGGTCATGCCAGCCAACATCCCACACTCCCTGCACGCTGCCAAGCGTTTCAAAATGTTGCTGGTCGTGGTGAAGGGGAATTAACTAAGAGGCTACGCCAACTCGTTTGAGGTCCATTTTTACTCATCTTCTGGGTACTGTTCCGGGTTGGGACCAACAGCTTGGACTACTCTTGGATAGGAGATGTCTATCTCAGGTTTCTTGATACCTCGCCCTTTACGGATTTCGAATGTCCAGTTATCGCCCAAATCGAAAATATAGTAGAGTATCTTCCTGTCCAGAGGATAGATGCTTCTTAGCGTGATTTGAAAGAAGTCGTCTTCCCGCTCCTCCCATTCCTCTTTCTCGGACAGCCATCGCTTCTGCACCCACGGAGACGCACTGTTGGCAGTGTAGAAATCGAAGAGATGGTCTTGCTCAAACCCCACCGAATTAAGGATTGCCTGACTCAGGTCATAGAGACACGCATTCTCATCTATCTCAATCACCCGGATACATTGGTCCTCCAAGCTCCGCCCACTCATGCACTCAACAGTCAGCGTTAGAATCACCTGTAAACCTCTATCAATGAGCTTTAATCAAGTTTAAGTTTTCAAATGATTTTATAGGCTGTGGAGTAGGGATAGACGTTATCTTGGCTGCTCACAAGGTGGGTTCACAGGGGAAAGTAGTAGGGATAGACTTTGCCGAACAAATGATCGAGCAAGCTAAGCAGGCAGTGTCCAAGGCGGGTTTACTCGACAGGAACATTGAACTCCTTATCGCTGATATGGAGAGGACACAGATTCCAGAAAGTCTCGCTGATGTTGTCATTTCCAACTGCGTCATCAACCTATGCCCTGACAAGGACGAGGTGTACAAGGAAGCATTTCGTATCTTGAAACCCGGTGGGCGGATCGCCATCTCCGATATTGTCCTGACCGAAGACATTGATCCGGATCTTCGCGAGCGTTTTCAGTCAACCTGGGCGGGATGTTTGGCAGGGGCCATCCCTGAACAGGACTACTTGCGGAAGGTGAGCAAAGCGGGCTTCAATACTGTTCATATTGTGGCTCAACACGGTCTTGCCTCCGAAGAACTGGAAGCAATGGCTTCTTGTCCAGGAGCGGAATTCACGCCTGCCCCCGCGAAAGAGGATATGGCAGTGGTGCAGGGGAAAGTGAAGAGTATTAAGTTCACAGCGATTAAGTGACCCATGTAGAACAACACTATGGAGTTTTACTCAGATCTGGAGACGTTCATGGAGTTCTACGAAGAGCCTCACCATTACGAAAAGACCGTTTTCTCTGATCTACAAGGGGCTTGGGCCAATTTACGGGCAGCGGTAGCCAACAATCATTTATTCCCGGAATCCGAAAGCCTCCTGTTTCATATAGATGAAGGGATGAGCTGGGAAAGTGTCCGCAACCTGTCACGGATTAGAAAGGCTCTGCTCTTGATTCAAAATATCGCGAGCGTGAATCAGATGCCGGAGGAAGTGATCGAGGGGATAGAGGACGTACTGGAAATCTTGAGTGAGATACCGGAGCAACAATGACGATCAGTGTAGCCTTTTTCCTTTCCCAGAACGGAGACCTCATCCACGCTGAACCAGGATATCGTCTCCTCTTTCAGGAGGAAAACGCACTATACCTCTAACTTAACAAGTGGTACCATATTCAGGGGGGCAGGTCAATTAACCGTTACCGCCGATGGCGACACGTTTTGAAAGGAAGGTGCAACCATGGCTAACAACCCAATGGATGAGAAATCATTTGGAAATAAACTGAAAGAGCGCTTCAGGTTTCCCCCGATTAGTCTCAGGCTGGGGGGGCCATTGAAATTACTGATCGCCGGGGTAGTGCTGATAATTATCTTCTATAACCTCTTCTTCGTTTACGTGCGGCCCGATGAGTACGGGATCAAGGTGGTTCGAGTCGGCATAAGCCCCGGCGTTCATAAAGAAGTTTATCATGCGGGTCTGACTTTTATACTGCCTTTTGGGTTGCAGCAAATGTTCCGGCTTCCCAAAGGTATCCAGGTGCTGGAGCTGACCAACTTTCCTGAAACCGCGGCAAGGGAGGCTAGGAAAGACCGGGCGGCCCACATTCAGACCTCGGACGGCTTTTTCGTGGACCTGGACGTCTCCATGATTTACCACATCAAGGACCCCTACCTGGTTTTTACCACCATCGGTCCCGGAAAACTCTTTGAAGACAACGGCATCATCCCCAAGGCCGAGCCAGCCTTGAAAGAGACCCTGGGAAAGTTGACCACCGAGGAATTTTATAACAGCCCGCTGAGGGTTGAAAAAGCGGAGGAGGCCAAGAAGAGACTCAACAGCGAATTGAATTTGAAAGGAATCGAAGTAGACCAGGTGCTGGTACGCTATTTCAAATACAGCCAGGAGATCCAGAAGAACATAGAGGAGAAGAAGCTTCAGGATCAGATGGTGTTTACCAACCGGGCAGCAGCTCGGGCGGCCAAGGAAGAGGCCGAATTGAAGAAAATCATTCAGGAGGGGATGGTCATTTCCGCAGTTGAGCTTGAAAAAGGCAAAGCCTATGTCACCCGCAAGATCGCTGAGAAGGATCTTTACGTTCGCAAGAAAAAAGCGGATGCCAACCTGCTGGTGAAACTGGCCGAAGCGGAACGGGTGCGACTGAAAAATGAAGCCCTGAAAGGGATCGGGTCCGAGCGCATGGTAGGCCTGAAAATGGCCGATGCTTACAAGGGGCTGGACGTCATCGTGCTGCCCAGCGACGGCCCGCATGGGGTCAACCCGTTAAATCTGAATAATGCCCTGCAATTATTTGACGTTCGCAAGGGAGGCGGCCAATGAAGCTTTTTTTTGTCTCGGTATTTGTAGTTGCGCTCATGCTCTCCTTGGCCGGCTGTGTTCCCCATACCACGGGGGGAACTGAGGTAGGCGTCCGAACCGACAAATTGGGTTTTTTCGGCCAAAAGGGGGTTGAGGAGAGGGTTTACGCTCCAGGCGCCACCTACTTTTTCCTGCCGTTTATCAACGACTGGAATGTTTTCGACACCAAGCTGCAGAACCTGGAGATGACGTATTCGAAAATTAGGGGTGACCGGAAAACTCAAGACGATCTCGTGTTCAAAACCGTCGACGGCAACGACATCAGTCTCGATGTAATCATCGCCTATCGCATCGATGCGAGTAAAGCGCCCTATATTCTCCAGTACGTGGCCCCCAATGACGCAACCTTGCGGGATAAAATTGTTCGAACCGTCGCCCGGAGCAAACCGCGGGACATTTTCGGCGAGCTGAAGACTGAGTCTTTCTACGTGGCCGAAGCCCGAGAGACCCAGGCCAACAGGGCAAAGGAGGAGCTTCAGCGAATCCTAGGGCCCATGGGCGTCGTAGTGGAAAAAGTGCTGACCAATGACTATCGTTTTAACCCCGAATATACGAAGGCCATCGAAGACAAAAAAGTGGCTGATCAGCAGGTGGAGAAAAACAAGTCTGCCCAGCACGCGGCTCTAGAACAATATAAGCGTAAACTGGAAGAAGCCCGTGGAGAAGTCAACAAAATGGTGGCCGATGCCGACGGTCAATACCTAAAGGACAAAATTGAAGCCGATGTTTACCAGGAAAAGCAAAAGCTTATAGCAGAGGCCATTAAAACTGAAGGCATTGCAGAAGCGAAGGGGATCCAGGAAATGAACAACGCCCTTGCCGGATCGGGCGGCGAAGCGATTGTAAAACTGAGAATCGCTGAGGCGATTCAGGGAAAGCGTATTATGCTGCTTCCGGTGTCAGAGGGCGGGATGAATCTCAAGACAACCGATATCAACCGCCTGATTGAAACGTTAGGCATCAAAGCACTCTCCGGTAAGCAATGACAGAGATTGTGGGGAGGTTTGAAAATAAAATAGAAAGCGAGCCCCAGAAAAAGATGTTAGTTGAGGAAAGGCCTACGAGGCTGAAGATCATGACGTACGAGACGAGTTGAAGCCGGAATCGGAAAAAGGTCTTCCCAAGAAGCAATTCTCTCTCGATGCCCAAGAGCCGGACATCGGCTAGATTGGTCTCCTGAATGAAGCCTTTTGCATCAAGAGTGAAATCTGCAACAGGGGCTCCACATACTAGATCTTTATAAAACTCCTACAATTGACGACTGTCCTTCGAGTCTTGACCTAAGTGCTTGCAGTTCTTTTCTGATATCGAAAAGTAGTTCCTTGAAGTCGCCTAAGCTTTCAATTGACTTATCATTTCCAGTTTTGACTACAGTAAGTTCTGATTCTTGGTTCGAGTTGATATTCTTGGTCATTTTTTTTGCTTTTTTATCAGTTAGGGCCTGCTTTTTCATCATCTGGAGGCGTATCTTAGCACCTGCGACAGTAAGTCTCTCATCATAGAGAAGATGTTTTATTTCCATCAGTAGTTCAAGGTCTTTTCGCTAGTAGAGACGTACGTGTGTTCGAGTTCGACCTGGTTTCAAGATGTTGAATTCTGCCTCCCAGTAGCGCAACACGTAAGGTGCTAAATCCAGGATGTCAGATACTTCCCCGATTTTGAAATATTGCTTCTCCGGAATCGCTACAGCCATAACACCTTCAATCCTAATCCGTTGAGAACCTATCAGAATAGTTCGTACTTCTTAAGTACACACTCTCCTTAATCTCAGGAATCAGACATTTAATTAAATCAAATATTATGCCGTTAGTAATCATATCACGAACTAACCCGCAAACTCAAATGTTTAATATCCTTTTAGTTCTATCTTTTGAATGATATGCTTCAAGAGGTAGCAGATGTATCCATTTATGGGAGGTACAAGTACACGTGCTCTGGTCTGGGAAATGTTACGAAATATGAAGACCTGAATATAGAAAAACATCTGGCTGGTATTTATGATTTCAAATAAACTCTACACCAGAACCGTCATGCACAGTTATTAAATACCGAATGAAGGGCGCAAATGATTGACCATATAGGGAAAAACAGATCCGACATTACAACAGGTATGCGAGTGAAAGTCGTCCAAAAACAAGATCAGCGGACCGGTACGCTAACAGAAGGCGTCGTCCGGGATATTCTCACCAAATCTTCACATCATCCCCACGGCATAAAGGTGCGCCTGGAGGGCAGTATCGTCGGCCGGGTAAAAGAAGTCATAGGGCCTGAATGCCGGTCGATCGGGGTATGAAAGAGGACAGACATGCTGATCTATGTCGATGCGGACGGTTTCCCGAATGCAGCGAATGACATCCTGGTCCGGGCGGCCCTGCGCCTGGGTGTGCCCGTCGTCTTTGTGGCCAACAAACCCCTTTACCATGGTACGTCGGAGCTATTTTCGCACGTCCTCGTCCCTAAGGGAATGGATATTGCCGATGACCGCATCGTGGAATTGGCGATGCCGGGCGATCTGGTCGTGACAGCCGATATCCCCTTGGCGGATCGGGTTGTCGCCAAAGGCGCCTTCGCCTTGAACCCTAGGGGCAAGCTCTACACGGAAAAGAACATCAAGGACCGCCTAGCCCTGCGCGATCTCCTATGTGATCTACGGGACGGTGGCCTAATGACGGGAGGCCCGCCCGCCTTTGGCAGGAAGGACTGCCAGGCCTTCGCCGAACAATTGGACCGTTTTCTGGTTGGGGCGGTGAAGGGGGGAAAGGCGGGAAAGCCATCATAACGGACCTCTCACCGTTTTTCACAGGGCAAATATCGGACAGTGTAGGAAAAGGAATTATTGTTTCCATGGATCTGACGAAGAAAAAAAGATTGGAGTCTACCGAGAACAAATACAAAGTGGCAGATGTGATGATCGGGCCAACTCAGTATCTACGCCCTTTTTTTGTCAATCCGTCATATTCTTTTCCGCTCCCAGCATGAGGGTTTGACCTTCCTTCATGAGCCTGTCGGCGGTGTTCAGATCCTTGTCTTGCATCATTCGCAAACCCCTCATCATGGTTCTGGAACCCTGCATCAATTTCTCGGGCCGGGTGTCAGCCATCATTTTTTCGCCTTTCAGAATCATCTTCTGACCTTCCACCATCAATCTTTCTACCTCTCCTCGATCGTTCCTGGACCTCAGAATCTGGAGACCGTCTGTCATCATCCTTGCACCTTGTTTCAAAGTATCCTTCTGAATCTGCGCCGCAGCCTTTTCCGCTTCCATCATCATTCTGTGGCCATCCTTGATCGTCTTTTCTGCGGAGCCCAAGTCTTTCTTTTCTTGCATCATATTTCTGCCTTCTATCATCCGATCCGCCCCTTTTCTCATTACCCCCAGATCGGATTCCCAACCGTTCATTTCAGCTATTGCACCCTGGCAAATCAGAGTGAGGATTCCTACCACCGATAAGCCTACTGATGTCCATTTGAGCCCCATGATTCTCACTGCTCTAGCCTCCGGTAAAAAGATTTCATTTGTGCTGGATGAACATCAAGTTGTCATTACCAGCATATGTCTAAGATTTGTCATTTCATTGGAAAAGGCAATGTGTTACGGAATATCGTCGTTGAATCCCTTTTCTGATGCCGAAAAATTAAACCCGGAAGAAATAGACTATTAGTATCGTCCTATAATATAGTGAGGCAAAAAAGGCCCATATAAAGAGGCCATACAGCGACTCAGGTTCCAAAATGCCGCCGTTACTTGGCGAACAACACCAAGTAACCCAACAACTCTAAGATAAGGAAAGCGGAAACGGCTACGAAAAACTCAGCCTTTGCTTTGTCATGGTTGCTGATTTTCCTGATTTCAGGGTCGGGCTTCTCCCAAACCAAGGAAGAAGGGATAGCTCTGTACAATGAAGCGCTGAGACTTCAGGAACAAGCTCAAACAAGTGAGGATCTGCAAAAGGCCGTCGAGAAATATGAACAGGCTCTCGGGATCTTCGAGAAGGCTCAGCACAAAGAGGGGATTGGACGGGTACTCAATGAACTCGGGCTTGCCTATGAGGGTTGGGGCCAGACTGATAAGGCTCTAGAATATTATAAAAAATCTCTTGCGATGCTGAGAGCGGGGAAGGATCGTACCGGCGAGGCCCGGGTGCTCTCACACATCGGCGGCATTTACAATGATTGGGGAGAATATGAACGGGCTTTGCATTACTATGACGAGTCTCTGGCCATCGCCAAAGAGCTCCAAGACCGCAAGATCGAAGGAGACACTCTCAATAATCTCGGTATCCTGTATAAATATAAGGGTGACTATGATAAGGCTGAAGAACTGTGTAGGAAATCGCTTGCCATTGCTGTCGAGGTGAAAAATCGCAGGGCCGAAGGGCTGGTCCTAAGTAATCTGGGTGACGTCTTCTACAGAAATAATGATCAGTACGACAATGCCCTAGAATGCTTCACCAAATCGCTTGCCAGTGCTACCGAGGTGAGGGACCGAAGAACCGAGGGCCAGGCTTTGCACGGTATCGGGAACGTGTACAGGTCCCGCAATCAGTATGACAAGGCTGAGGAGCATTTCAAAAGGTCGCTGGCCATTGCTTTGGAACTCAAGGACCGTGCCCTCGAAGCGGCTTTACTGAATAACCTCGGTAATGTCTCTTCGGATGGGCGGAAATCCCACGACCAAGCTGTCGAGTATTACGAAAAGGCGCTCGCCATCCGACTCGAAATGAAAGACCGCCGATGGCAGGGGATTGTACTGAGGAACCTGGGTCTTCGCTATTCCAATCAAGGTCAGAAAGACAGGGCTCTGGAATACTATGAAAAAGCGCTCGCTCTGAAGAAAGAATTGCAAGACCGCACAGGAGAAGGTGACGTTCTCTTTGACGAGGCTATTGCCTTAAAAAACAAAGCGCAGACAGGCAGGGATATCGAAGCTGCGATAAGTAAGTATCAACAAGCGCTTGATGTTTTTGAAAAGATTCAATTCAAGAAAAAAGTCGGAAGCGTAGCCCTCAACCTGGGCAATATCTATACGGACTTGGGGAAATACGACAAGGCTGCCGAATATTACGAGAAAACTCTTGCCATCAGAAAGGACTTGAAAGATGCCCTGGGTGAAGGCCAAACGCTTAATAACCTCGGCATGGTGTATCATACATGGGGTCAAAACGACAAAGCTTTAGAGTGCCTCGAAAGAGCCGCCTCAATCGCCAGTGAGACGAAAGATCCGAAGGGTGAATCCAATGCATTGCTTAACCTCTCCCGGGTTTACCGGTCCTGGGGGCAGTATGACAAGGCCATAGCATACTGCGAGAAATCGCTCTCCACAAAAAAGACTCTCGAAGATCCGCTGGAGGAAGCGTACGCTCTTCATGACCTTGGTGTTCTGTGTTACCAGGCGGGGCAGTATGACAAGGCCCTCGAACACTTTGAGAAAGTGCTGGACATTAGCACAGAAGTGGCGGACCTCAACGGCCGAGGGACTGCGTTCAACGCCCTGGGAAACGTCTATCGCCAGTGGGGACAGTATGAAAAGGCCGCAGAATGCCTCGAGAAAGCACTCGCCATCTTGAGGGACTTGAAACACGTATCAGGGGAAGGGAGTGCCCTCAAGAACCTTGGAAACGTATACCTTGACTGGGGACAATATGACAAGGCGGTGGAATGCTACGGAAAATCACTCGCAATATGGAGGGAAGTGCAGGATCCGGCAGAAGAAGCGGGCGCTCTCAACAACCTTGGGCATGTTTACGAATCCTGGGGCCAGTATGACAAGGCCATGGAAAATTTCAAGACCTCTCTAAGAATTCGTAGAAACCTTAGGGATAAATCCGGAGAAGCGGGCTCCTTGTCAAGTATGGGGATTACGTACGCACAGATGGGACAGTTTGAAGAAGCCCTCAAGCACCTTCAGGAAGCTAACACGATAAATGCCGAAATTGGAGTTCCCACAAGAGGCGGCAAAGACGACATCGGCAATGTGTACCTTGACATGGGACAGTTGGACAAGGCTGAGCCTCTCATTGTTGAGGCAGGATATGATGTGTCGCTTGGCAGACTTCATCTACTCAAGGCAGAATATTCCAAGGCTGCCGACTACTATCAGAAGGTTCGTTCATGGGCTGAGAAGAACAGGAGCTCATACGGGCTCTTTGCCTCCTACACCGGCCTTGGCATGGCCTTTGAGCAGCTTGGGGACAACATAGGAGCCGAGGATAATTACCACAAGGCCGTGGATCTGACTGAGGAGGTGAGATCATCTTTGAGCCGAGGTCAGAGGGAGAAATTTTTCGATGTCAAGGTGCGGGGTTTTCTTAGGACAGCTCCGTACGACGGACTGGCAAGGGTACTGTTGAGAATGGGCAAGAAAGAGGAGGCCCTGAAGGTTTCGGAATATACCAAAGCCCGTATATTCGCCGAATCAATGTCTAGGCGATCGGACAGCGGCACTTTTGACATACCTCCTGAAGTCAAGAAGCAGGATGAGGATCTCAATAACAAGCTCTCCGCTCTCAAGAAGACGAGACAGGAAGCGTATGAGAAAGGCAACAAGCTCGTAATCGAGGCTATTGAGCCTCAGGTCAAGGAGCTGGAAGCTAATCACCAAGCCCACATAAAAATGCTTCGAGAGAACTACCCTCTCTTTGCTGCTACAAAATATCCCCAACCGATGGACCTGGAACAGACAGCACTGAATGACAACGAATGGGTCCTTGAGTACCACGTCACAGACCCAGGGATAATTATATACCTATCCAAAGGCAAGCAACTCATTAAGGCCCTTTTCAAGTCCAAGCCGAGAAATGACCTTGAGAATATGGTGCTGGAATACAGGAAACCCCTCGAAGTAGTGCCTGGAAAAGATAAATTGGAGGAAAAGCTCGCGTCCTTTAACCTCCCAATTGGCAAGGAACTATCAGATGTACTCCTGTCGGACGTTCTGGATCTCGTACCCAAGGGTGCTTCAATAATCATTGTTCCTGATGATTGCCTCGGAACAGTCCCATTCGAGATGCTGACACTGAATGACAAGGGTTCAGTTAAGACAGACAGACAAATTCCCTATGTTTCAGGGGCAGAATTCTTTGGAGACAGGAACCTCATTTCCTATAATCAGTCAGTGACAGCTCTTACCCTTGCGAGGACCCACTCTAAAGGCAAAGCTGCTGCTGGTGGCCTTTTAGCAATAGCCGACCCCGTCTTCAGTGAAAAGGACAAACGTACTTCAAAGGCCCCCAAAAAAGAGGCCCCCACTGGAGTGTTCCCTACGTTACTAAAGAGTTTGCATCTTATGGGCGGTGAGGGGACCGACCAGATGGGTGGACTAAAGTTTCCAAGGTTGGAGCTTACCGAGGAATTGGCTGAAGAGCTTGTAAAGAATGACAAGTCAGGTTCACGTCTTTGTAAGGGCTTTGATGCGACAAAAGACAACTTCCTCCAGAACATCAAACCATCCCTGAAGAAATACGACAAGATAGTCTTCGCCACCCATGGATACTTTGGTAAGGACCTGGCCCCAATCATGGAGCCTGTGCTTGTCCTGACCCTTGTTCCTCCCGGTACAGACGGGTTCCTTCGTATGACCGAAGTGATGGGTCTGGATATCAACGCTGAAATCGTAGCCCTGACAGCATGCCAGACGGGTTTGGGCACGAGGGTATCCGGCGAGGGACACATGGGTATGGGCAGGGCATTCCAGTACGCCGGGGCCAAATCAGTTTTGATGAGCCTGTGGTCTGTATCCGAGGTAGCGTCAGTAAAGCTAGTAAAGAGTTTCTTCCAACACATCAAAGCCGGTAAGACGAAGCCGGAGGCCCTTGAACTGGCCCGATCAGAACTCCGCAAGGGAGTGTTCGACCACCCATTCTTCTGGGCAGGCTTCATACTGGTAGGGGAAACGAACTGAAACCTAATTGGCTGTCTTGTGCTAAAATTGTTATCGTATGCCTACCACAAGCATGAGATATCAGGATTCGGGACGGAGGGAATCTATGAGATCAGACCAACAACACGGTGGTTCTGGACGATTTCTAGTTAAACAGTTGATACTACTGCTGATAACTGTCTCCCTCATGGTCCTGTTCACTATTCCCTTGTTGAAGACTTTTAATTCAGCCATGAATCCCGGAGAGCTTGTGGCCAAGGTAGATAAGGCCAACATGGAAACGGCGGGCATTCAAAATGAGGTGGATGCGGCTCGTTCCATGATGTTAATGGGCGCCGGGGATGAAGAAGCTCAAGAAAAGCTGAAAAAACAAGTTGAAGAACTGCAGCGGCAAATGGCATTGAAGGAACTTCAGAACAAGAACTTGCAAGACCAAATGGCCTTGGTTCAGACAGTGCTGCAACTGGTAAACTCAAAATCTGCGGCTGCGCCTCCACCCGAGGTAGAATTCTGGCACAAGCTGGCCGATCTGGCCACCAAAGTGTTGGGTTGCATTGCTTCTCTGTTCAGCGGATCCATGTTTTTCCTTGCCTGGTGGAGAAAAAGGGGACAACCACAGGAACCTGCCGCGAGCTAACCAACTGCTTGCTGTGTTCGTTGCACATCAAGGGAACCTCTATGCCCGGATAGATGCACAAGTTAATTGTCGGTCGGTACATTCGCATGAGCAACCCGGAGGTCCTCCTCAATTCGAGTTGTAGCTCCTACACGTCAAATTGACTCTGAGGAAAAGACGAAACGAGAAACACTGGACCCTCAAAATTCAACGGAGTTGACTCACTACACGAGGAAGCATGGGATGGACTGAGGAGATGAACGCCTGGAACATGCCCCATAGCCGATTTCCATGTCGGATACATAAGCATGCCGCTTCTGTACGGAAATAATCTGTGGGGTCATCCCAAAGGCCTCTTCATATTATTCTTGACTGAGATGTGGGAACGCTTTTCCTACTACGGCATGAGGTCACTGCTCGTTTACTACATGGTGAAGCAACTCATGTTCACTCAAGGGCTGGCTTCACACATATATGGCCTATACACAGGATTGGTTTATCTGGCCCCTTGCATAGGGGGAATGATTGCCGATCGCGCCATAGGACAAAGAAATGCTGTTATTACCGGTGGCGTGTTGATGGCCATTGGCCATTTCATGATGGCGTCCGAATCCTTATTCTTTCCTGCCCTTTTGTTCTTGATTTTGGGAAACGGATTTTTCAAACCGAACATCTCCTCGCAGGTGGGCTACCTGTACGCTCCCGGTGACCCCCGTCGCGACAGAGCGTTTAGCATTTTCTACGTGGGCATCAATCTCGGCGCATTTTTTTCACCGTTGGTTTGCGGCACGCTGGGCGAGCTTTGCGGTTGGCATTACGGGTTCAATGCAGCGGGGATAGGTATGATTATTGGACTATTGACCTATATTCTTGGCCAGAATTGGCTGGGTCCCGATAACCTTATGAGACGCAAATATGCTGGACGAGAAGCTACCCCACCCCTAACACGGGAAGAACAATACAGACTGTGGACTCTATTAGCCGTAGGCCTCGTGAGTGTAGCTTTTTGGGCAGCCTTCGAACAACAGGGGAACACCTTAGCTTTGTGGGCCGACGCTCACACTGACCGTCATATCCTTGGTTGGCAATTCCCTGCGTCGTGGTTCCAGGCTCTGAATCCGGCTTTCGTATTCCTCTGTACCCCAATCGTCATAACTTTCTGGTCATGGCAATCGAGAAAACGCCAAGAACCGTCAGCGGTGTCGAAAATGGCTATCGGCTGTTTCCTGCTGGCATCTGGATTCCTCGTCATGATCCCGGCGGCAATGCTGTACGCCGTGGACGAGAGTCCGGTGAGCATGTTCTGGCTCATTGGTTTTAATCTGATGGTTACTCTCGGTGAATTGTACTTGTCTCCGGTGGGGTTGTCATTAGTCACCAAATTATCTCCGACAAGAATGGTCTCTATGGCCATGGGGATTTGGTTCCTGTCATCATTTGTCGGAAACTACGGAGCGGGATTTCTCGGGCAGTACTGGGAAAAAGTGACCAAGGAATTTTTTTTCCTCATGATGGCGGTAATTGCCGTTGCAGCGGGCTTGGCCATGCTATTAATCCTCAAGAAATTGAGAAGGGCGGTGGGGCCTGAACAGAGCATTTAATCAGTCTCTTGATCTCTCGAGAGGCATTTACAGGGGCAAATTTGACGGCCCTCGATTTGAAAATTTTGGCTCGTCGAAAGAATGAGTGTCGTTAGGACCAGCGTCGTGAACCCTCAGTATAAGGATAGGAGCCAATGGCTTATGAAGAGCAAGTTTTTTCTCGCCGATGGCACGCTTGCAGCAACGGTAACGAGTTTCGGTGGCTGGCTGGATCTGTCGGCGAGGAGAATTGTAGCCGACCATGAGAGACTATTGGAAGCTTTGAATTCGTTACCCAAGACCAGTGATTTTTATGCAGTTGGAAACGAGATTCAATGTAGAATCTAAACTACCGTTCCAATGGGCGCGGGTTAGGCCAGGAGAATCAATCCATTTCATGAAAAGGAGTTTCTATGTCTATTCGCATAATTAGACTCGGATCTCCCAGAGAAAAAGAAGAGGGGCTTCGTATCGGTACAGTACGCTACCCACCTCGTGGTGTGCCAAAATCAGAGTATGCCAAAAGGAACTTCTATGATGTTTGGCTTCCAAACCTTTCCCCTAGTCAGGAGTTGCTTAAGAAAGGAAACTCATCGCGAGATGACGCTGGGTGGTCTGTCTTCAAAAAGAGGTTTGGCTCCGAGATGAAGAGACCCGAGGCAAGTAAGGTCTTGGACCTGCTGGCTGCACTCTCTCATCTGACAGACATTTCCCTCGGGTGCTACTGCGAAGATGAAAATAGATGCCACAGGTCCGTTCTCAGAGAACTGTTTATGGAGCGAGGGGCCATTCTGATTGGTTAAGCGAAGGAATGTGACCGCCTTAACCTCCTGATCAAAGATTGACCGGGAAAGGCATTGGCTTGACCAAATCTCCTCTATCAGGATCGGCATGTTATAGGTGGCGTGATTTTTAACCGTTGCACCTTCCGTGGCAGTTTTCAAGCGCCCTTTATAATTTTGAGGTTCATATGAAAAAAGCGATTCTATTTTTGAGCTGTACGTTATTGTTTGCTAATCCTGCATTATCAGGTACAAAGTGCTTCTTAGCGACGGAAAATGATAAGGTCATTACTCAAGAAGGCGATTGTAAGAACCGCCATGTCTGCTGTTCAACGTTTAAGATGGCTCTGTTGAACTTAAACGTTGATTAGCCTCCAGTCATACAGTATACGATTAGACAACTGGAGGACTCATGAGACAAGAAGAATTCGATCGTTTGCTTGCCAACCTTGACGATCTATTAGCAGGGCAGAAGGCCATTGTCCGTAAGGTCATCGATGAGCAACAAGACCTTGAGAAAGTTGTCTTCATTATTGAGTCTCGCATTTTAGAGCATCCTGTCTGCCCTCGCTGCCAATCCAACAATGTGAAGAGATGGGGCAGATCCAACAACCTTCAGAGATTCAGATGCTATTCCTGCGGCAAGACCTTCAATCCTCTCACCGGCACCCCATTAGCTCGCCTCCGGAACAAGGACCGGTGGCTGACCATGGCCAGTGCGCTCAAACAGGGGCTTCCTCTTCGAAGGACGGCGGATGAGTGCAATGTGTCTCTCCCCACAGCCTTTCTTTGGCGGCACCGCTTCCTCAAGGCAGCATCCCTCGACAAGCCGGACAATTTCGTGGCATTGCCGAAGCTGACGAAACCTACTTCCTTGAGTCTTTCAAAGGGAGCCACAGCCTCCCTAGGCCCCCAGCGTGGCATAGTTGCCTCTGAGACTCCCGGATCACCAAGCTACTGGATATTCCCGGTCAAATCAATCGGTGACATGACGACTGAAGAAATTGTTCGAACACTCGTTGAAGCTGAAAAGGTGTTTGCCTTTGGTCCACGATCCTTCGGACGGAGACGCCTCAGATCGGGCGATTGGATGTGCTTTTATGCTTCCCGAAAGGGAGTGATTGCACATGCACAGGTGGCATCGGAACCGATTCAAAATCCACTTTCTAAGGTCCTTGACCCTCTGAGTTACCCGTGGACTTTCTCAGTCAAGAAAGTGGTGCTATATCCAGAAAAGCCCGTACCACTTAATCCAGATACAAGGTCTCGACTGGATGCGTTCAAAAATCGTAATCCGGATACCGTAAAATGGTGGAACTGGTTTGTGAAGAACCCTCATAAAATCTCGGAGCATGATTTCAAAGTTTTAACCAGAAGTTGAATAGCTGGGTCTGGGTAAATTGGACAATTACATAACTGGGTGGGCTGATCTCAACTAAGTGAAGAGAAGGGAGCAGCGTACATGGTAAAGAGACCAGAAGGCAGTGGAGATTTCGCGTACTTTCTCTGAAAAGGTAAAGGTTCGTCCCCTTCTTGGCTCTGGGGGTTAGGATTAGGACTTTTATCATCCACGGGTTTCGGCGATGCCGTGTCATGATACGGGGAATTATACCTCCGAGAGAGTAAAATACAACTAGGCGCTTTTCAGGGGCTTTTTGGTTGATTGTGCTTGCCAGGTTCCTTTCGGCTCCTGTATCATTGGGTTGAGCTATGCGACGCCTGCGGGTGTTTTGAATCCGAGATCACAAATTGATCCAAAACCCATAGTGAGAAGAAATATCACATGACTAGTGAACGAGGCTGTGAGGGAAGTCCTCCTTTGATCACCAGGGGCCGTCAGAAGAAGGGTTTCCAATGGAATACTCGTGCCCGTGTGTTCGGAATTCCTCTGGTAAGTGTGGCCTTCGGAACCGATGAAAAGGGAAAGACTCGAGTGGCAAAAGGGTTTGTCGCTGTGGGACAATTTGGATTCGGGGTAATCACTATTGCCCAATTCGGAGTGGGGATACTCTTCGGCATCGGGCAAGTCACGATCGGGTTGGTAGCGGTAGGTCAGCTTGCCTTGGGCCTTCTCGTAGGGGTTGGTCAGTTTGCCGGAGGGACGTTCGCTATTGGGCAATTGGTAGCCGGTGTATATGGCATGGGGCAGTTGGGGTGGGCAACCTACCTCTGGTCTGAAAGCACCAAAGACATGGAAGCGATAGCTATGTTCTACACAATCAAAATGAGAGTAATGCAGGAATACGTGTCGTTATCACTAATTGCCAAGTGGGGCATTGACGCGTGTCGAGATTTGCTCACCTCATTGCGGCGCTAATAAGTAAATCTGCTACACTCCGATCCTAACAGAAATACTGGTGTTTAGCGCTGTCTTAATTGCCGCTTATCTTGTAATGTGGTCGGACGATAGAAAAAAAAGACTGACGGTCTGGTATTCTTGAGTTGCAATAGTTTTATTGATTTTACCCACACTCAGGCACACAATTCACCGGAAAACGCATTCACCAGAAGCTCGCACAGCGATTTTCGCCCTGAGGCAAGACTATGACATAGGCGAAATCATGCACCGGCTTACAGTGCGTCAGTGATTATATGGCTTAAATACATTGCTTTGGAGGATAAAGAGGAACCCCTGCAAGGCATGTCCGGCAAAACGTAGCACGGTGGGCAGGTTTTCGTTGAATGTTGGGCAGGGGTCTGATAATGCCCTTTCAGCCGGGTGATTACACCCCCGCACAATTTCGGACAAGAACTGCTGCCAGGTCCGAATCAAACGAAATCATTGCGCGGAAAAACGTGAAGGAGGATCTCAATGACAAAGATTCTTGTTTGCTGTCTTATGTTTAGCACTGTAGTCCTTGCTCAGGTTGCTCTTTGTGGTGAAGCGAAGGAGACAGTCGCCACTGCCGATGCGCCCAAAGCCATAGGGCCGTATTCTCAGGCTATTAAGTATGGGAATCTGGTGTTTGTCTCGGGCCAAATCGCTATTGATCCCAAGAGTGGGAACCTCTCAACGGGTTCCATCGAAGAACAAACCAAACTCGTTTTGGAAAACCTCAAGGCTGTCGTAGAAGCAAGCGGCGTGACCCTGAAAGATGTTCTGAAGACCACCTGCTTTTTGAAAAACATGGGTGACTTTGCGAAATTCAACGAAGTTTACGCCACCTACTTTGGAGAGAGTCTTCCAGCCCGAGAAACCGTTGAGGTGGCGAGGTTGCCGCGGGACGTCCTGGTAGAAGTGTCCTGTATCTGCGGGAAATAGTGGCATCTTTCCTTATCTGCGTACGTGAGGCCGGGACGGAAGGGAGAAACCCTTGTTCCTTCTGGGGCTAGTTGATTGTTTGATTATCTTGCCCCGAGTCCTGGCCAATAGATCTTTGGCGAGTTCTAATCCCTGATCGACTGCCTTCTGATACCAAAAAGCGGCCGTCTCGAAGTCCACGGGCACGCCCCTACCCCACTCATACGCCGCGCCGAGATGCAACTGTGCTTGGGATTGTAACAGCTCATTTGAGCTATCTGTAGCATAACCCTTGCGATATCCGCTCTTTAGATTTGCTATCTCCGTAGTGACGCAGCCAACTTGTATCGGAGCCTGGATACAGAGCCATACAAAAATGTATCTTTTCTAGTCTCCGTTGCTTCACCCGCTCATGAAGATGACCAGCGCCAGGGTGGATTATCTCTATGATGTTATAGATTCAGCTTATGATGCCGCATCGATCTGCGAAGTTAGCAGGAGCCTTGGGCATGTGCCACCTGAAAGCGTTGGCGGCAAGAGTCACAAGAAAGCTATTGTCAACTTGGATAATATACAAGATGATTCATTTAAGGCACCTACTGGAGCATGCCGTGACGCTGGTATGCGTCGGTTACGGAAAGACAGACCAGATTTACTAGAGGAGGCGAAAAGACGTGGCAGTTTCAATTGGGTCTTTTATCATGGACATCGTCTGCTTCTGGACAGGAGAGATTCTTCTCGTCATCTTCACTGGTGGACGACATCAATTCATACCTTGGAATAAACCACCAGAGCCTGGAACACGAGTAACATCTGAAAAAGGGAGTACGTGGGTCGGGTATATCTTCTGGGTATCTATACTTGGCGTTGTTTTCTACTTGGTCTCCTCTCGAAACTAACCCTATTTGATACCATTTTGCTCAATAGAAAGAGTGAATGGAACAAGAATGGTAGAATTAAAAGATTTGGCCGGTTCCACACAACACAAAATTGTGCCGGGGCAATGACTCGTGTGCAATGACAATTCCTCTATTCAAGAGCAGCTCTACTACTTATATCGCAGTCCAATTTTCCCAGACCAGCTTTGCCCTTGGTAGTTTGATTTAATGGATAACTGGCCGGGATCGATCCGCTCTACGCCACCTATCCCATTCGCTCATTCCCCTCGGATATCACCATTCAAGGAGAGTCTGCTCTGATTCTAGAAGAGCTGGCCAGATCTATGGCCAACCTCCCGGCACGGAAAGTTTCCTCGATCGACGCTCGAAAGCGACTCCTCCGATCCAAACACGAACATCTGGTGAAAAAATGGGAGACCGAGTCGCTGCAAGGAGCCCATGCTAAACCCCTCGACTTCAGATGGGTATCGCAATGTGTAGGGGAAGTCCTGGTGCCACAGAATTTTTCTGTCCGGATAACATATTAATATAAAATCATTTTAAAAAAACCACTTTAGAAGATGAATCTAATACGTATGTTCGTACAGACATGGGCGATAACCAAGTAGAGTAGGTCTTGATCCTCTGCATCCCATGCCCCGGACGTGCGCACCCACAACCAACGCATAGAAACCATATTTGTTTGGACATTTGACCTGCGGTACATTCCATTGTACGTTACCAGGCGGACCATAGAACGATTCCAAGAAATCTAATGAGGAGTGAGACAGTATGAAATTTCGGATGCTGACAGTAGGTGTGGTCTGTGTTGTTTTCGCCATGGGTTTTGGCCTATCCGCTTTTGGCCAGGAGTTGAAGCCTATTCAACTACCCGAGCCCAGACTGGACACAAGTAAATCTCTGGCACAGGCGCTCAAAGACAGGAAAACCATACGCGAATACGCTCTTGACAACCTTCCAGAACAAACACTCTCAAATCTGCTTTGGGCTGCATGGGGCATAAACCGCCCGGATTCGGGCAGACGGACCGCACCGTCCGCAATAAATTGGCAGGAGATTGATGTCTATGTGGCGACCACTCAGGGAATGTATCTTTATGATCCGAAGGGAAATGCTCTGATCCCAGTCGTTTCAGGAGACATTCGTGCACTGACCTACACACAAGTAGATCGGTTCAAGGATGCGCCTTTAAATCTTGTCTACGTCGCCGATTTGGAGAAAACGGGTCAAGGAGAAGAAGCGACCAAGATGCTTCTGGTCGCAATGGATACCGGTTTCGTCGCCGAGAATGTCTACCTCTATTGTGCATCTGAGGGATTGGCTACGGCCTATCGAGTTTCAATAGACAAACCAAAATTGGCAGAGGCCATAAAATTACGACCAACTCAAAGGATAATGGGCGCTCAGAGTATAGGACTTCCCAAGGTCAAATAGTTCAAGTACTCAATATTTTGTTCGAAAATTCTTTTGAGTCATCGCCGTTGTGCGATGCCAACGTCGTCAGGGCTTAGACCTAGCATCTTGGCCCGTATGCCACAGAAACCAGTTTCGCTTGCGAGGAGAATAGGGAATGGTCGAACTCATCATAAACGGTAAGAATTATGGCGTTGACATGGAACCTAGCGCTAATTTGCTATGGGTAATCAGAGAACACCTCAAATTGGTGGGCACCAAGTACGGATGTGGTGAGGGAGTTTGCGGCGCGTGCACTATCCTTTTGGATGGTGAAGCATCTCGTTCTTGTCAGCTTACTCTCGGAGATGCCCGCGGGAAGTCCATTACCACCATTGAGGGCATCCCGCAGAACCATCCCGTCAAAAAGGCTTGGATTTCAGAGCAAGTTCCCCAATGCGGATACTGCCAATCCGGCCAAATTATGGAGGCAGTAGCGCTTCTCTCCAAGAATTCCCGTCCCTCCCATGATGAAATCGTGCAGGCTATGGATGACATTTTGTGCAGGTGTGGTACATATCCCCGCATATTGAGTGCTATCAAGAAGGCTGCTGGCACAGGAGGCTCCCGATGAACAGGCCTATGGAACGTCGAGAATTCTTGAAGGTATCTGTTTCTGGGGCAGGTCTGGTGGTTGCCGTCAGTTTTTTTGGCGGTTCCTCGATCGCTGTTTCTTCTGGCGTGGAGGAAAAGGCCGGAAACGCTGGAAAGCCATGGGTCCCCAACGCCTGGATCAGGATAACACCCGACAATGTGGTAACAGTGCTCATGAACAAGTCTGAGATGGGGCAGGGTACGTGGACCGCCCTTGCCATGGTTGTGGCCGAAGAACTGGAATCAGACTGGAAGGACATACGGGTGGAGGCATCTCCTGTCAGAGATGAATACAAAGATCCCGTGTTTGGTATGCAAATTACTGGCGGTAGTACCGGTGTTCGACACATGTACGACCCCATGCGTCGGGCAGGGGCAACTGCCCGGGAGATGCTGATACAGGCAGCAGCCAGCGAGTGGAACGTTCCCTCGGGTGAATGCAGGGCTGATAAAGGAAGAGTTATTCATGAAAAAACAGGCAAGAGCCTGACCTATGGCGAGCTTTGCGTGAAAGCGTCCCAGGTTTCTACGCCCCAGGATGTACCGCTCAAGCCGCGAGACAAGTTCCGTCTCATTGGCAAGTCCATGCCGAGACTCGACATACCGGATAAGGTAGATGGAAAAGGCGTCTTCGGCACTGATATCTTTGTTCCAGGTATGCTTTACTCGGCCCTGGAAAGGCCTCCCGCCTACGGAGCCCGGCTCCTCTCCTTTGACCAGCAGGCGGCAGAAAAGATTTCCGGAGTGCAAAAGGTAGTCACGATCCCCGACGGTGTAGCAGTGGTTGCCAACACCATAGAAGCCGCCTGGAAGGGCCGGCCTGCCCTAAAAGCGGTATGGGACGCGGGGTCCCTCCCGAACCTCGATGACGCGGCCCTCGAACGGATTCTCTCGGAACACATGGAAAAGAAAGGGCTCGTCGCAAAGAATGTGGGAGACGTGGAAGAGGCTTTGAAGAACGCTATTCACCGCATGAAAGCAGTATACTCAATACCCTATGTAGCCCATGCAGCAATAGAACCACAGAATTGCACGGCGGATGTACGAAAAGACGCGTGTGAGATTTGGTGTCCCACCCAGTTCCAGACGGCTGTTCTTCAAGTCGCAATGAAAGAGACCGGCCTGCCAGCGGAAAAGATAGTTATCCACACCACTCACCTCGGTGGCGGATTTGGCGGCAAGGCAGAAGTCAAAGTGGTGGAGGAAGCGGTTCGGATTTCCAAGGCCGTGGGCAAACCGGTCAAGCATATCTGGTCAAGACAGGAAGACTTCAGGAATGATTTCTACCGTCCGGGAAGCCTACACAGAATGGAGGCGGGCCTGGACCGGGAAGGTCGCCTGGTCGCCTGGCAACACAAAGTAGTGGTCTCACCAATCATGGAACGGATTTTGCCCTGGATGGTGAAAGATGGAATAGAGCCTACAGCCGTGGATGCGATTTGTGATATGGAGTATTCTCCACCCAACCTGTCTGTGGAGTATGTGCGCCTCGGCCTACCGATTCCCGTAGGTTTCTGGAGGTCTGTGGGCAATTCCAGCAATCCATTTGCAGTGGAATCCTTTGTAGATGAGCTGGCCCATGCCGCGGGGAAGGACCCGCTGGAATTCCGCCTTAACATGTTGAGAGAGAACCCCCGAGCTGCAGGAGTGTTGAAAAAGGTTGCGGAAGCTGGAGATTGGGGAAAGCCTTTACCCGCGGGCTCTGGCCGGGGAATTGCCCAGCGCTTCTGCTTTGGGAGTTTTGCCGCTCAACTAGCTGAGGTGTCCGTTGACATGGAGACCGGGGTGATCAAGATTCGCCGTATGGTTGCAGCCATTGACCCTGGCCAGGTGGTCAATCCGGACAGTGTCGTGGCCCAGATCGAGGGCGCGACCATTATGGGGCTTTCTACCGCGCTAAAGGAAAGAGTATCCTTTGGAAAGGGTGGCGTGGCCACTTCCAATTTCAGTGACTACCCAATCCTCACCATGGCGGAAGTCCCTGAGATAGAAGTCCACATCATCACAAACAACGAAAAGATGGGTGGCATTGGGGAACCTGGTGTGCCTCCGGTAGCTCCGGCTGTTGCAAATGCCGTGTTTGCCGCAACCGGAATACGCCTGAGAAGTCTTCCGTTGTCACAAGACAAGCTGAAGAAGGCCTTGGCCAATTCCGACCACAGTGCCGAAGCCTGAATTCAGAATTAGGAGAATTTCATGAACAAGAATCCTTCGCGTCGCGATTTTCTGAAGTCCGGGTTGGCAGCCTCAGCCATCCTCATGGTAGGAACGAAGGCCACGAGGGCGAGTCAAGGGCCTCAACTGTTTGAGAAAAGCTCAATCGGGTCCTTGGAACTGCCCAATCGGTTCATCAAATCGTCGACTTGGAGCGGTACAGGAGACAAGAAGGGTTACATAACCGATCGTGCCCTCACGTTCCACAACGAAGTGGCGCGGGATGGTGTCGGTCTGATCCTTACCGGTAATCAGATTGTCATGTCCAATGGAATAAGTCTGCCCTATTCTATTGGGAACTACGACGACAGTCAGGCGGAAGGGTTGAAAAAGCTCGCCGAATCTATTCATAAAGAAGGATGCAAAGTAGTTGTCCAAATATCCCACTCGCTTGCACGATCGAATCCCAAGCTCTTCATCGCAGAGGATGACGAACTGTGGGGCGTATCGGCAGTGTCGTATTCCCCAGACTCTCCGGTTCCCAAAGAGATGACGCAAAGGGACATTACCCGACTCGTGGAAGCCTACGCCGCCGCAGCCTTACGATCATCCAAGTGTGGTTTCGACGGAGTCATGCTTCATGGTGCCCACGGGTATGGTCTTAATCAGTTTCTGTCTCCTGCATGGAACAGGCGTGGCGATTCATACGGTGGGAGTCTCCAGAACCGGTATAGGGTAGTCGGAGAGATTCTGGAAGCAATCAAAGGCTCAGTGGATCCTAAGTTTCCCATACTGTTCAAGCTCAGTGCCCAAGATTTTGTCGATAAAGGGCTTGAACCACCGGAAACATTGGAGATTGCGCGACGGCTGCAAGATGACGGGATTGCTGCTATCCAAGTGAGTGCTTGCTGCTCGGTTTCCGGTAAGGATAAACACTGTCCCAAGACGGAAATTCTCGAAGAGAAAGACGAAGGCTATCTGTTGGATTTCTCTCAGTACGTTAAAGAAGCCTTACGAATTCCCGTCATTGCTGTTGGCGGTGTGCGATCTCTCTCAACCGCCGAGAAGGTCCTAAAGGACGGAAAAGCAGACTATATCTCTCTGGCACGGCCTTTGATCCGCGAACCAAATTTAATTAATCGATGGAAAAGTGGAAACACTGCCAAAGCCAAGTGCATATCGTGTAATGGCTGTTTCGAGACAGGCATGCAGGGTCTGGGAATTTCATGCAAGATCGAAAGGATGCTCAAAGAGAATAAACAGGAGTCATGAGAAAAAACGGTGGGCTCCGCGACTGCGTCGGAGCCTGTCATCCCGCAGAGGAACCCATAATTTCAATGTAGTTCTGATTCTTTGTCAGCTTTCAAATCTGGCTGCAGCCTGCCCGTAAGGACAAGTATGCCTGATTGTAGAGGCCGATTGAGAAGTGCGGCACCTGTTGCATGATTAGTTGTCTTTGTTGTTAGGTGTTAAGGTTTTCCTCCTTTCAGGTTCCAGCTTGTATGTGGTCGGAGTGCGGGCGGGTCTTCCCTGGCTTGCTTGAGTCGATAGCTTTGACCGTTGGCTTCGAGCATGTGGATTCTATGGGTAAGGCTGTCGAGGCGAGCCCCGGTGAGACGCTCATCTATCATGGGGCATTGGTTCAGGCGAAAGCAGGCCTCGCTGAGGAGATTCCCGTAGGGGTGGCTCGGTTATCATTGCCGAATTAATGATCTTCTAGGTCTCTGAACCTCAGTGACGAATGTCCAACTAGATTCAATAAGTAGCCTCCGTTTCAGACGGCGCACAAGTCACCGGGGGTGGGTCGCGGTGCAAGGGGCTCGATACCCCGAAAACCTAGAACAAATGACCGGTCGCTGAGCATTCGTGTCAGCTCATTTCTGTGCGGATGTTGGTATTTTAGGAAGCGCTAATTGGAGGTGTAGACATGCTGTATGGCGCTATGAATTTCCCTGTGAGAACGGTGCTTCAAGAATTGGAAGAGATTGCGATCCAGGGTTTTGATTATGTTGAATTGACTATGGATCCGCCTCAATCACACCACTCCTCACTAAAACGACAACGAAAAGAACTCTTGACCGCCCTGCAAAACAGCCAAATGCTAGTGATTTGTCATTTGCCGACTTTCGTGAGCATTGCTGATCTGACGGAAAGTATTCGGCTCGCATCCCTCAGAGAGGTCTTGGAATCGCTCGATGTCGCCTCCGAGTTCAGCCCTTTGAAAGTGGTTTTACACCCTCCCTATGTAACAGGACTCGGGATGTTTGTTTACGAACAAGCCAAGGAGTACGGTTTGGATAGCCTGTCGGCAATTGTTGAAAAGGCGAACCATCTTGGGCTGATGCTGTGTATGGAAAATATGTTCGCAAAAAATCACCTGCTGGTGGCACCTGACGATTTCGAAGAGATTTTCAAGCTTTTCCCCAGCCTAAAATTCACTTTGGACACTGGCCATGCGAATATCAGAAGCAATGGCGGGAAAAGGCTATTTGAGTTGATTACTCGATTCAAAGACCGTTTAGCCCATGTCCACGTGAGTGACAATTTCGGCAAAGAGGATAATCATTTGCCCATAGGAACAGGAACCGTGGATTTTTCACGAGTTGCGAAATCTCTGAAGAATATCGTTTATGACAGTACCGTTACATTCGAAATATTCTCGAGAGATCGCAATTACCTGAGAATAAGCCGTGAAAAATTCGTATCAATGGTTGAGACGTGAAGCAAGACGCCGCTAATGAAGGCGTTAACTCACTACACGAGGAACATGGGATTGACCTGCCCGTGGCAACTGGTCCAGATTTTGTTTCGTTTGGTGGGGATCTGAGTTGAAGTGGTAATCAGGATGCCGACTTCTGGGAATGAGTGACCGAGACATCTGCTCTCGCAAGTGGCAACATGCCCATTACTCAACCTATTTCATCCAGAGGCTATGAATGCTATGGCGACCTGGCAAGTTTACTAATGCTGAGGTCATTGCATGACGGTAAGGAGACATAGCATATGTCTACAAAACGGGAACAGTCGAGTATCAGTGCCGATTCACAACCGGGTCCCCTTGTAGGATATGTTCTCGTGTTGACCGCTACGGCAATTTGGTCAGGTAACTTCATCGTTGCACGAATTCTTTCTGATTCAGTACCACCTGTCACACTAGCATTTTTGCGTTGGGCAACCGCCGTGGTGGTGGTATTGCCCTTTGGCATAAGGCCCATTTGCCGTGATTTTAAGGTCATACGCACCCATTTGGGCTATCTTTCCCTCACGGCGTTTCTCGTGGTCACAGTATTTAATACGCTCATTTATATTGCCGCTCACACCTCGAAGGCCGTAAACCTGTCGCTGATCGCTGTCTCTTCACCTATATTCATAGTGTTGTTTGCGCGCTTGTTCCTCAAAGATCCTTTCACTCCTAGCAGAATTGTCGGACTTATTGCGGCCACTTCTGGGGTCGTCCTCCTTGTCACAGAAGGTGAACTGCCTCGAGTCATAGGTCTCACCTTTTTGGAGGGCGATGTATGGATGATCCTGGCAGCAGCAATTTTCGGAGCCTATAGCATTCTCGCTCGCATTAAGCCGGTAGGCCTGAGTTCAATAGCTTTCTTATGTTCCACCTTTGTCCTTGGGCTGCTATTCCTGGTACCCTGGGTAATATGGGAACTGCGAAACGTGGACACCATCAACCTCTCTTCAACCGCAATAGCAGCCATCGTATATCTGGGTGTTGGCCCGTCATTGCTTGCTTTCCTCTGTTGGAACAAAGCAATCATGCTTATTGGTCCTGTTCGTTCGGCGTTTGTATATTATTCACTTCCCGTTTTCAGCGGTGCTGAAGCCCTGGTGCTACTGGATGAGCCTGTTCGCTTTATCCATGTCCTCAGTGGCGTCCTCATTCTGCTAGGGGTCATTGTTGCTACCCGGGAGTAGACTAGTGATATCCTATCGTAGTACGGATGGCAATACGAACTATATATAATGATAACGGGGATATAGACGGTAAGCCTGCCCTCCCACGGCGGAGACAGGGGTTCGAAACCCCTTGGGACGGCAAAGCAAGACATACACATGAATCGGCACTCAGACCTCTTCCAGCGTTGAGCAACGCCGCACTGGTGTAAGTCCGTTGTTTATGCAATCGGATTCTCACTTTTTCCCCGACAACCATATTTATGTCTCCCCATGCTCGACGGTCATCAAGTTGATGGCCTTTGTCAGCTCTTCGTCGCTGATGGCTCCGGCACGTTAACGGGCTGTAGGCCTAGAGGGTGTGCATTCTTGCCCCCGTCTTGTTGGGCATCGGCGAACCCGGCCGGCGCTCTTTTACCGGAGGCAACTTTGCCCCCGCTTTTGTGATAGAATGAAGCTGGAGCAACGAAAAAAAGGCCATGCAGAAACGAAGACAACAATGGCTCATCAACAGTAGAAAACCAACAACCTTTTTCTCTGAGAATGTCAGAAGACGGTACAATGAGTCCCCATCTTACCAAACCAATACTCTTGATGCTTCTCTTGGTGCTCTACTCCGTATCCATTGCATGGGGACAGGCCGCCGGGGATGCTCAGGCGCTTTACGACGAGGGTGAGGAACTCTTCACCAAGGCTTCGTCGAGAGGGGACATGGAAAAGGCCCTCCAGAAGTTTGAACTTGCATTGGCCGAATGTCAGAAGACGGGAAAGGAGAATGGTGAATCCTGGTGCCTCGGATATATCGGACTGATTTATGATCATCTAAGTGAGTACCACAAGGCTCTGGATTACTTTGAGAAATCGTTGGAGATTTCAAGGAGACTCGGTGACCTTCAGTACGAGGGCGTCACCCTGACCAACATCGGGGCGGTCTACGCATCCTGGAGTCAGTATGCCAAGGCCCTAGAGTACTACGAGAAGTCGTTGGAAATACGAAGGAAGGTTGGTGATGGTCAGGGCGAGGGCGTGGTCCTGAACAATATCGGGGTGGTCTATGAATCCTGGGGTCAGCCTGAAAAGGCTCTAGATTACTACGAGAAGTCGTTGGAGATTTCAAAGAGGGTCGGTGATTTGAGTACTGAGGGCGTGACGCTGAACCGCATGGGGAGTGTCTTTCGATTGCTGGGTCAGTATAACAAGGCTCTGGACTACCTCGACAAATCGTTAGAGATTGCGAGGAAGCTCGGCGATGATCGGAGTCAGGGCTTGGCCTTGAACCACATCGGGCTGGTGTATGGTACCTTGGGACAGTATGCCAAGGCCCTGGAGTACGATGAGAAGTCGCTGGAGATTGCGAGAAAGCTCGGCGATGTGAGGACCGAGGGAGCGACCTTGAGCAACATCGGGGTTGTGTATGGCACCTTGGGACAGTATGCCAAGGCCCTGGAGTACTACGAGAAGTCGTTAGAGATTAAGAGGAAGATCGGAGATGTCAGTGGCGAGGGCGTGACCCTGAATAACATGGGGCTGGTGTATGTTTCCTGGAGTCAATACGCCAAGGCCCTGGAGTACTACGAGAAGTCGTTAGGGATTCGAATAAAGATCGGTGACGTCCCGGGCGAAGGCGTGACCCTGAACAACATCGGAGAGGTGTATCGCTCCTGGGGCCAATATGCAAAGGCAGTGGAATACTACGAGAAGTCGTTAGAGATTCGAAGGAAGGTAGGGGATATTCAGGGCGACGGGGTGACCCTGAACAACATAGGGCTGGTGTATCAATCCTGGGGCCAATATGAAAAGGCCGTTGAATACTACGAGAACTCATTGGGGTTCATGGGCAAGCTTGGTGATGTTCGGGGCGAGGGCGTGGCTCTGAATAACATGGGACTGGTGTATCGAGCATGGGGCCAGTATACCAAGGCCGTGGAGTACTACAAGAAATCATTAGGGATCATGGGCAAGCTTGGTGATGTTCGGGGTGAGGGTGTGGCCCTTCAGAACATTGCCCTGATATACATGGCCATCAACAAATATGATGAGGCCCTGGCGGACCTCAAGAAAGCTGCGGACATCTACACCCGTATTGGGGTCTCCATCAGCGGGGTCAATGACTTAATTGGCCAAGTCTACTTGGAGATGGGTGATATTGCCACGGCCGAGCCGTACATCAGAGAAGCGAATTATGATTCCTCGATTGGCCGCTTGTGTCTCTTGAAATCAGACTTCCCCGAAGCCAAAAACCGATACGAAAAACTCCTAGAGTGGGCTGAGACTAACCGAAACGTAGACAATCTCTTCACTGCATACACCGGTCTCGGCATGGCTCTCGAGGGAATGGGAGATAATTCGGGCGCAGCGGAATATTTTCGTAAGGCCATTGACCTCACGGAGGACATACGTTCTGGTCTGTCCCCATCGGAAAGAGCCGAATTCTATAACGTCAAAGTACAAGGTTTTTACAGGACGGCTCCGTACGAGGGGCTTGCCAGGGTTCTTATCAAACTGAATAAACCTCCAGAGGCGTTTCAACAGTCGGAATATACCAAGGCCAGGATGTTTGCCGAGGGTCTGTCAAAGAGAGCAGAAGGCTCGGTTCCTCAAATACCAATTGATGTCCTTGACACAGATTCCCAACTCAGTGAGCAACTCGCTGCACTGATGAAGAACCTTCAAAAAGCATACGAGAAAGATAACAAGGAGGCCATTGCTGTCCTTGAGCCGCAGGTGAAGCAAACCAAAGGCAAACTCGCTGCCCATGTCGATATGCTCCGAAGAGATTGTCCTCTCTTTGCTTCGACCAAATATCCCAAACCAATGGGTCTAGAACAGACCGCTTTAAAAGATGATGAGTGGGTTTTGGCTTATCATGTGACCGACTCAGGTATTATCATCTACCTGACCAAAGGTAAGCATCTCATCAAGGGGTTGTTCAAACCCGTTGCCGAAAAGAAAGTCGATGAACTGGTCCACAATTTCCGTCAACCCCTGGAAGTTGGTCCGAAGGATTCTCCTGAAAACAAACTTGCGTCGTTCGACTTTAACTCCGGTAAGCGGCTATCAGAGCTTCTTCTTGCAGATATTCTTCCAGAGCTGCCTAGAGGTGCCCCTGTAATTCTCATCCCTGATGGTCCTCTCGGTATGCTCCCTTTTGAGATGCTCGTACTGAATGACAAGGGTACTGTAAAGACCGACAAGAGCATTCCCTACATCTCAGATGCTGAGTTCTTTGGGGACAGAAACCTTATCTCATATTATCAGTCTATTACTGCACTCACACTGGCTAGAATGCATGCAAAGCCAAGGAGTGTAGAGAAAGGTTTGCTTGTCATGGCTGACCCTGTCTTTCTGGAAAATGACAAGCGGATGGAAGCAGTTCCGCAGAAAAATGCTCCGACCGGTGTGCTAGCCTCACTCCTCAGGCAATTAAATCTGATGGCAGCTAAGAATAATGAGCAAATAGGAGGCCTTCATTTCTCTCGGCTTGCCCTCACGTCCGACCTGGCGAAGTCCTTAGCTGAGATTCAGAAGGATTCAGACGTATACACTGGCTTGGATGCGAGCAAAAGCAACTTCTTAGATAATATCAGTCCGTCACTGAACCGTTACGATAAAATCGTATTCGCTACCCATGGTTACTTCGGCAAGGATTTACCAGGAATCATGGAACCTGTCTTGGTCCTCACTCTTGTTCCTCCAGGGACTGACGGTTTTCTACGAATGACTGAGGTGCTTGGTTTAAATATGAATGCTGACATAGTGGCCCTTACCGCATGTCAGACTGGTGTGGGAAAAAGAGTATCAGGGGAAGGCACCATGGGAATGGGCCGGGCTTTTCAGTATGCTGGTGCCAAAAGCGTGTTGATGAGTTTGTGGTCCGTATCTGAGTTAACATCGGTAAATCTGGTGAAAGATTTCTTTCGATATTTGAAAGAAGGCAAGAACAAATTGGAGGCGCTTGCTTTGGCTCGGAAGAAGGTCCGAAGTAAAGGATATGACCATCCTTTCTTCTGGGCACCGTTTATTCTGGTGGGGGAAGTGAATTAGGAGCGAGTTCTGCCGATAGGGCTAGAGACTAAATTACAGAGATAGCTCA
>Ga0194044_10000127_pt1 | contig 31964 bp, 47 predicted proteins | sample JunL4417m_MetaG_FD_155460 | JGI IMG/M metagenome (GOLD analysis project Ga0194044, IMG submission 155460) | Anoxic zone freshwater microbial communities from boreal shield lake in IISD Experimental Lakes Area, Ontario, Canada - Jun2016-L442-17m | ecosystem: Environmental > Aquatic > Freshwater...
TAACCTCAATAATATTTCTGATTTATTTTGTACTTGAATAACATAGCACAGGACTTGTTAAACAACCTAATTTACCAACACTTTTTGTCTATTAAGCCCCAGTTATGCTCGAGCCCCGTCTCGGGCTTGTACTGCCCTTCGGGATACAACCGCTTGAACATTCGCATTGAGCAATCTCCTCACATTAGGCTAAGAACATATTATCATGAATGGCTTAATATGTCAACAATTTTGTTATCTCAATTAAAAAGGCCGAATCTCTTCGGCCTTTTTAATTGGCTCCCTGGGTCCGACTTCCGCCATAGGCGGATAAACTTCTCGTAGAACTCAGGATGAAACAAACGAAAAAAGCCGGAGAAAAATCTCCCGCTCTTTTCGTTGGCTCCCCAATACAAAAGAATTTATAGAATTACTAACTGATTATGATTATTGGAGTATGGTAAAAACTAAATTGGCAGTATTGTCTGCTTGTTCTAATTAACTTGGTTAGAAAGAAAATTTTACTTTTTGAACTCATTCAAGCGTAAAAACACGGGGTGCACCCGTAAAAACCAACGAATCCGACTATACTCGAAGCTAAAAAAGGGGTGTGCCCCCATAAAAACGAACAAATCGAACACAGGTTGAGGTTAAAAACAGGGGGTGCTTCTATAAAAAGATACAAACGCTACACTGGTCGAAGCTAAAAAAGGGGTGTGCTGGACAAAATCAAAGTTTTTATAGTCGCACCGAAGCTAAAAACAGGGTGTGCTCTTAAAAAAGACTTAAAATTATACTTTTTATACTACGGTTGAGGCTAAAAAAGGGGTGTGCCCTCAACATCGAGGTTTTGCTATAAAGTTATCATCTGTGCCAAAACCTTACGAACCTTACTCGCTTGGGCGTGAAAACAGGGGGTGCCAATAAAAAAATTTAACTTTATCTTTTGCATAACTCTCGAACTTTTATTATTGTGTAGATTACAAAGATTTGATTTGGTGGTTTGTAGTATATTTTGATAAGATATAATTAACAATGTTTCATTTTAAGGAGGACAAATGAAAAAGGAGAAATTACTTCTCTTAGTGTTGGATGCAGCTGGTGATAAAGGACTTTCTCCTGTTCAGTTGCAAAAATCAGTTTTCCTGATTCAGCAGTCGATTCCAAGCCAATCCAAAGAAAAATACGCTTTTGCTCCTTATAATTATGGTCCTTTTGACAAGCATATTTATCTGGATGCTGACGAGCTGTCATCAAACGGTCTAGTTTCCAAAGAAAGATGTCCAGACCGTTCTTGGCAAAAGTATTGTGTTACAGATGAAGGTAAAACTAGTGCGAAGGCTGTGGCGAGTGCCGAGGATGAGAAAATTGTCAGATTCGTCGGAAAAATTGTTTCTTGGGTGCAAAGTCTGACTTTCGAGCAATTACTGGCGTCTGTCTATAAAAAATATCCAGAATATAAAATTAACAGCGTATTTCGAAACTTAGAGTAAATGACTTTAATTATTGGCATTAAATGCAAAGATGGGGTTGTGCTGGCATCTGACGGTGCGGCGACTTTAGGCTCTCTTGGTAATAGCACGGCGAAGCAACCGACTAAAAAACTCAGTGTAATAGATGACAAGGTTATCGTAGGAGTCTCTGGACCTGTCGGGCTTGGTCAACGAATAATCGGAGAAATTGACATCCTTTGGAAAGACAATGCATTTTCTGGCAATGCCCCCTTTCAAGCCATGACAAAGATAAGTGAAAAGATTCGTGAACATATAAGACCAGAATTGGAAATGGCTGCATCTGCACGAAATACTGTTGGACAAGTAGCTCTCTCAAGTGCCTTGAGCACAACTCTAGTTGCAATGCCAGTCTCAAGAAAGCCATCACTTTTTCAGTTTGACCACCAAGGTTCACCAGAAGAAGCACCAGACGAATTACCATTTGCAAGCATCGGCAGTGGACAAGCTATTGCAGACCCTTTTTTGGGATTTATTCGCCGAGTTTTTTGGAATAACGAGACGCCAACTATAAACGAAGGTCTGTTTGCGTCGATATGGACACTTCGGCACGCAATAGAAATTAACCCAGGAGGCGTCGCCGAACCAATTCAAGTCGTAATACTAACCCAGTCTGGCTCTAACTGGATTGCCAAAGAACTTTGTGATTCTGAGCTACAAGAACACGATGATGCTGTAATCGCTGCTGAAAAGCGGCTCTCAAACTTGCAGGAAGAAGTCCAATCAGATGAGCAAGCCGTAGCGATACCTAATCCGCCGAACTAATCTGATTATTACAACTGACTTTTCTGCACCCTCACAAATGTGGGGTTTTTGCTATCTAAAGTATTTTTTTCTTGTAATTTGTTAAGTAAACCAAAGTAAACTATAATAAAAATATGGAAGCCAAGTTTATGACAGTAAAAGAAGTTGCAGAAATTTTAAAGGTCAACAAAATGACTATTTATCGTTATATCAAAGCGGGGAAAATCGAGGCCATAAAAATAGGGAAAGATTTTCGAATTACGCATGCACAATTTGATATATTTATTGAAACAATGAGAAATCACGGGTGAACAAAGTTTATTTTTTGAGATATTAACGAAGTAAGGTTTGGAATGGTTAACTTTATAACAAAATACAAAAACAAGAAAGAATATGGAGCTAAACTTCAAAAGTTTTTGAGAAAAGGTTTTCTTGATGAGAGAGATAAAAAAGAGCTAACTGAGTTTAAAAACTCATATTTTCTGTCAAAAAAGGCATTAAAACCCATACACCAAAAAGCTTTGTCGCTATTATTCAGTCAAATAATTAGTGACCAGAGAATATCCGAAGCCGAAAAGAAAAACCTGGGGGAAGTTTGCGGATATTTAGAGCTGGATATTAATGATTTTTCTTTTGACCAGAAAAAGTTTAATAAGTTCTATTCGCTAGCACGGATTGATGAGGGTCTTTTACCAGAGGTAGAGTGTAGTGGCATAGATATTATATTAAAAGAAAGTGAAAAGATTTATTGGTTATGCTCCGCCACTTTGGTTAAATACAAAAAAGTTGTAGATAGGTTTAGCTATGCAGGACTTAGAAGTTCTATTAGGATTTGCAGAGGCATTAGTTATAGAGCAGGCTCATACAAAGTTGCCAGCGACCTTAAAGAATACTTGGTATCAGAGGACACGGGAAACTTTTGGATAACAAACGAGAGATTAGGTTTTAGAGGGCAAAGAAAAAATATCATTGTAAGTTTTAGTAAAGTAAATATGTTTGATGTTACAGAGGCAGGGCTGGTTGTTTCCAAAGACGGCAGAGACACCCCATACATAATTGCTCTTGATGATTATGATGTCCCTTTATCCGTGATTTCGCTTATATTAAACAAAAGAGATAAATAGCTTTGAACTTTCGATAACTATAATTACAGGAAGTAGGGAATAATTTAGAAAGGATAAAAAATGTCAGTATTATTTACTCTGTTAATGTTAGCCTCGATAATTTGTTTAATTATCGGGTTAGCGAGTCCTTCAACTTTTAGCAAATTATTCAAAAAAAATGCTACTCGTGGCAAGCTATCCTTGATTTTTGCAGGGGCTGTCATATTGTTCATTATTTTAATTGGTGTTACGGCACCTAAAACAAATACAACTGATAATAAAACAACAACCGAAGCAATAAAAACACTAACACCAGAAGAACAAGCCAAAAAAGACGCAGATGATGCCGCCTCTAAGAAAGTGGCAGACGAAGCCAAGGCAAAGCAAGAAGCCGAATCAAAAGCACAGGCGGAAGCTAAAGCAGAAGCAGAAAAATTGCTTGACGCTTCGGTTCAGAAAGTCTTTAGTGCACCTGCTGGTATCCAGGTTATCAATAACGAAAATAATACTTGGTATGGTTGTAAGTTTGTTCTCAACGATAAATATACAAAACAGTATAGAGACGACCAAGGGATTGCTTCGGGTGAAAGTGAGGCTTTGACTATCCCATACGCACTGTTTCTAAAGTCTGATGGCACTCGGTTTGATTACGCCACGACTGCCCCAACTTCCTTTTTAATCTCATGTAAAGTCAACGGCAACACCAGAAATAATGTTTATACATTTTAAGAAATTAAATATTTAGCATAGGAGTAAAAATGGCTAAGCAAACTGAGGGAGAGGAAAAGAAACAGGCAGTTTGGTATAAGACTTGGTGGGGTGTTTTAGTAGTGATTTTTCTTATCTTACCTTTTTTCTTAATATGGCAAATATGGGCTAAAACTAAATGGGGCAATGTCGCTAAAGTAATAGTCACGCTATTAATAATTGGATTTTATGCAATGGTTTTTTCTTCTGGTGGTTCTAGCACTCCAACCAAAACTACTGATAACAAAGCAACAACAGAAGTTACAAAAACATTAACCCCAGAAGAACAGGCGATAAAAGACGCAGATGATGCCGCCTCTAAGAAAGTGGCAGACGAAGCCAAGGCCAAACAAGAAGCTGAGAACAAAGCCAAGACAGAGGCAGATGCCAAAGCTAAAGCAGAAGCAGAGGCCAAAGCAAATGCGCCAGCTGAATATAAATCAGCCCTAAGTCAAGCTACAACTTATGCCAATACAATGCATTTGTCTAAACAGGGAGTCTATGACCAGCTCGTTTCAGAGTATGGTGGTAAGTTTTCGGCAGTAGCCGCACAATATGGGATAGATAATGTAGTAGCCGACTGGAACGCAAATGCTCTTTCGCAAGCTAAAACTTACCAAGACACTATGCATCTCTCGCCAGCAGCAGTCCGTGACCAACTTGTTTCACAATATGGTGGAAAGTTTACAGCCGCGGAAGCAAACTATGCTATCCAGCATCTTAACGATTAGTAATTTCAATATCGAAGTTCTAATAAATTGATTTCCGGAGTTTTCGGAGGCTATAAAAAAAGAACCTAATTTGAATATTCCGAGTTTTCCTAGGCATTAAAAAAGAGATTCTATCTAGAGTATTTGGAGGCATAAAAAAGCAGACCTTTATTTTTGTGGTTCCAAGTTGATTTTTAGCTCATTTTTGCTTATAATTTAGAAGAAGATGGCGACTATAAACGCTTGTGCCATTATTAGCAATTCAAACAATTTGATATGCCTAACCCTTAACTTCGGTTAAGGTATGGTATTAAAACCAACCAAGATATAGAGCTCGTCATCAGAGCACCTTGGTTGGTCGTATTCCGAAAGGTTTACGGGTGGTCGCAAGACCATCGCTGGTGGCGGGCTTTTTGTAAGCTCTCCTCCGAAAAAACCAACCAAGAAATGAAAACTTATTTTATAAAAATTAGAACAAATGTCGCTTTTTTAAGTGTGGCATTTTTTGATTATTAAGATGAAAGCGGGAAAATGCAAACATTAAGTATATTGCTATCGGGAGTTGCCTTCTGGGCTTTAGTTATTGGTTTAATTTCCCCCAAAGCGTTTAATTGGATGTTCAAAGGAAAATCGAACAGGAAAAAACTTGGATTAGTTTTCGGTATCCCAGCAGTCGTATTCTTTGTCCTTTTCTTTATCTTTTCGATAGGCACTCCGATAATTGCAACGGCAAAATCACCAACGAATAAAAAAGATATAACCATAACAGGAACATCGGCTTACGACAATTCAAAAATGGAAGTTTTCCAAAATGGAAAATTAGCCAAAGAAATAACAGCTGACAATGACGGTAGATTTTCCTCTGACATTGAATTGGTTGAGGGCTCGAATAAAATAAAAGCCACTTCAACAAACGAAAAAGGTAAAACCCAAACAAGCAGTGAAACCGAGATTGTTCTAGACATAACTCCTCCTGATTTATCCGTTGAGCAACCTCAAAGCCCGACAGAGAATGAAAAAGTCACAATTAAAGGCAAGTCTGAAAAGTATGCCAAAATTATTGTTTCTTTGGGCGGCAAAGAAGTCAAAAATACATCTGTAAGAAAAGATTCTTTTGAGATAAAAAATATCCCGTTAGCTGAGGGCGAGAATAAGTTTATTGTTAAAGCTATAGACCAAGCGGACAATTATAGCGAACCTAAAGAAATCGTGATGGTTTATAATAAACCAGTGGTCAAAGAAGAAACCAGAACTGAAACTACAAATCAAACCAGCGAACCCCCTAAAGAAACAGCTCAACAGACGGAAACTCCAAAAGAGGAAGCTAAACCAACCGAGACACCGAAAGTAGAATCTAAAACAACTCAGCAATTAGACATTGATAAAATCAATGAACTGGTTAAAAAGGTTGGAAGTTTTGAAACTACAATTTTAGATTCCAGCTCAAACTATGCAACCGCTCAGTCACAACCGCCCTATCAAGTAATCGTTAACACAAGCTTAAATCAGCTGAATTGTTCGCAATCCAAGTTTGCTTTGTTTGATATAAACAAGAACATTTACACGGAGAACCAGCTAAAGGACAAAATATCCAGGATTTTATTTACAGCTTCTGGAAGTTTGAGGTCAAGTTACGGCTCTGCTGATTCCAAAATAAATTGGAGCACTTCGGGAGCAACTAATTTTTGGTCAGTAATGCTTCAATACAAATCCTATGAGGATGAAACTGGGGCATTGGCAAACAGGACCTGGGGAGTCAGTATTAACGGTTGCAGATAGTTCCTAAATCTAATTTTGATAGGAAAATCTTTTACAATTTTCCTATTTTCGTGTTTAATTTACTTAAAGATGTAATTAATGAAAGATGTAATGAAAAAAGAAAAAGATGATATTCCAACCAAAGAGGAATTTGATAAAGTCCACAAATACAATGCCAAACTGGGAGAAAAATACTTGGTGCAAGGTGCTCCAATCAAAATCGTATTCAGCGATGTTGAGGTTAACGCTGTGGCATCAGAAAAAAAAATCTCCTGGTTTAATCCTGTTACCGGTCGAGGCTTAATTAAGAAAAAAAAATTCAGATTAATTCAAGGTAAACCCAACTACATTATTTTTTATGCTCTCTTGCAATCGGTTAAGCAATCTTTGAAGCGCGATAAAGTTATTAAACTTCTAGACCTTTATCCTGAAACGAAAAATTTTATCCCTGAAAACTCTGCAAAAATAAGTCAATATGTTAAACAGCTGAGAAATACGACTGGGCTTACATATAATGACATAATTCAGAACAATGGAACGATTACTTTGATTATCTCCATAGAAAAACGCCATCCCAAACCATCCTAAACATCCCGTAGCACTCCATATTTGACCTCCATACATCCCAAATAAGGGTATATCCTCAAACCATATTGAGGATATTTTTTAATTTATATTTAAGAAAGGAAACGAAATGGACAAGGACTTGTTAGAAGGAATGCAAAATCAAATTGCTCTAATTAAAAGTATTGAAGTAGAGCTGGTGGAATTTAGCCACTTTTTTTATGAATTAGTTGAAAAGTCAATTAAAGCTGAGGGTCAGAAAACTGAGAATAACGATGAAAATTAGTGAGATACAAATTATCCCTGTAAAAGCACAAGACGGATTAGTAGCCTTCGCAAGTGTTATCGTCAATTGCGAACTTTATCTAGGTTCAATTGCAATTCATTCAAGAAGAGATGGGCGTGGTTATCGCCTGACCTTCCCGACAAAGTTGATTGCAGGTAAAAACATCAATATATACCACCCTATCAATAAAACAACGTCAGTAGCTTTTGAGAAAGCAATCATAACTAAATATAAAGAAGTGATGAAAGGAAATTATGAAAACACGGATGAAAATGAGATTAAAACTTTTTAACGACGGGAAAACGGTTCTGGCTACCACCCGTCACCGAAAAACGCAAATCACGTCAATTATTAAGAGCGTTAATCACCAAAGTGCGTATATCTATGTCGAGTATCTGAAAGGTTGCTTCAATGATTCTTATCACGAATCAGACGAGTCACTGACAAGAGCTCTAAACGATTACACTGAAAAATCATTGATAAATTCAATAGTTTTTTGGAGTAAAAAATGAATACGCGAATCATTCATACTGATTTTTGGGAGGATGCGAAAGTGCTTGAAATGTCTCCTCGTGCAAGGTATTTATTTCTATACTATTTTTCGAATAGTGCTATTGGCCATATAGGAATTTTCAAAATTGCTAAAACAATTGTTCTATTGCAAACCGGGCTTGAAGAATCCCAGGTTATTACAGCCAAAGAAGAACTTGAATCATTAAAAATTGTTAGATTTTATGAAGACTGGATATATGTCGTAAATTCCCAAAAACTAAGCGGCTATACAGGTCCTTTAAATGAAAAAGCAAGAGAAAAAGAACTTCTAAAAATACCCAGTGATGCTCTAAAGCACTTTAGATTGCTTGGTCACCAAATACCCTATGGATACCCTATGGATAGTTCTATAAATCAAAAAACAGAAACCACAAATAATAAAAGAGGAACAGAGAATCAAGAACAAGGTAGTGTATCGGTATCAGATAGAGAAGAGGACGAAATCAATATTGAAGACCTTGAGTTTTAGGAAGATATGAAACAACGAGCCAAAAAATTATTAATTGCATTGACGCGAGAGGAAGATTTATTCGCGGCTCGTTTGGCAAGAATTTTTGTTGACCAAATAATGGACAACCGAAAAGTTAAAAATCACGAGAATCGTGAAGAAAAAATTGATATTTACTCACAAATTCGTTATAATTAAAGTAATTTAAACGCCGCTAAGCACTTAAAACGCCCTCACTGGGTGTGCTTAGCGGCATAAACCAGCGAGGGCATTTTAGTTAGGAGAGATTATGAATTGCGTAGGATACGCCAGAGTATCAACCGAGGAGCAAAACAAAGAAAATTGCTCAATCCCGACTCAAAAGAATAAAATTCAAGAAATAGCCAAAGAAAAAGGGCACGCTTTATTGGAGACTTTTGTTGACGATGGTTATTCTGGCAGTAGTCCAACTAGACCGGGACTTTTAGAGATGATGGCTTTTTGTAGAGAAAATAAAATAGATAGTATTTATGTTTTGGATACTGACAGATTTGCAAGAGATGAAGCTCTGCACTTTGCTCTAAAGGCTGAGCTGCATAAAAGAGGCACAATAGTTGAATCAATTAATCAGCCTATGCTGGATAATTCCCCAGAAGGAAAGTTTCTTGATTCGATTTTGGCTGCGGTTAATGCACTTTACCCCAAGATTACTGGCCGTAAAACAAGCATAAGCATGCTGGAAAAAGTTAAATTGGGCTGGTGGCCTGGTATGGCGAGAGTCGGCTACTTGAACACAATCGATGAAAAAGCACCTGACGGGTTTGAAAAAAGAATAATGATTCTCGATAAAGAACAGTCATCTAAGGTAGAAAAATCTTTTAAATTATTTTCCACTGGGAAATATAATTTAGAACAGCTTTGTGACCGAATGTTTGAAGAGGGATTGCGTTCAAAAGGCAGCAAACGCTCAAGGCCAGATAGGAAAATTGTAAAATCAGTAATGGCCACGATGCTAAGAGATGTTTTTTATACAGGCCAAATTAAATATATGGGAACTATTTATCCCGATGCAAAACATCCTCCGATTATTGATATGGCAACTTTTATTAAATGCAATGAGATATTAGACCAACATAATTACTATGCAGACAGAAAAAGAAAACACAGCTTTTTGTTAAGTGGCTATATTGCCTGTGGAATTTGCGGAAGAAAATATACAGCCGAAAATCATGGGGGTAAGGAAAAATCTTACTATCATTGTCCAGCAAGTATCAAATCTCACTCTAACAAGAATCAAAATGTAGAAACTACAGCACTTGAATTGGAAGTAGGCAATTTATTTAAAGGGCTGAATTTATCACAGCGAATCATTGATAGAGTTGTATTTCATGCTAAAAAGTATTTATCAGAGAACCATAACCATATTGATATTGCTAAAGAAAACTTGCTTGACCAACAACAAAAATTGGAACGAAGAAGAAACAACTTTGAGGTTCAACTTGGTGATGAAATAATCGATAGCGAGACTTATCTAAGACAGATGGCGGAGATTAAGCCTCAGCTCGTAGAAATAACGGGTAAATTAGCAAAATTAGCTGTGAAAAGAGATGATAATGCCGAAGTATTTGAGCAACTGATGTTCTTGACTAAAGGTATCTACAAAGCATACTGCAATGCTTCTCCTAAAAGAAAACGAGCATATATAAATCTATTTTTCGAAAAAATTGTTGTTCAAGATAAAACAATAATAGAGGCAGTCCCGACTAAACTATTCCATACTACCGCTAAGCAGGACATAGTTTTAGGCGAAAATGCCTCTAAAGTTATAAAAAAGTTACTATGGCTCCCCGGGTCCGACTCGAACGGACAACATCTTCGTTAACAGCGAAGCGCTCTGCCATTGAGCTACCGGGGAATAAATTGTTTAATGAACTCTCGTCCTCTGTAACTTTTAAGTTCTTTTTCTCGTTTTAAGGCTTGATAACGAGTGGAAGTTCGTTCTTGATAAATAAGCTTCCACCCACCATCAAAATGCAATGTATATGATATCTTAAAAGTTTTGTTATTATGGGCAGAAATTCGCTCGGTTATATCTGAAGTTTGACCGACATAAACTTTGTGATGTTTCTCGTTGTATATTGCATAAACATAAAACATCTATTTCTCTGCCTCCGCCAGCTGGCGGAGAGCTACCGGGGAGCATAATAACTATTTATTTGTGGATATAAAAATATTTACTTTTTACATGAAAATGATATCAAAAAATCATGCCAAAGTAAAGATTAATAAAACCCAACGATAATCGAAAGTTTAGCTTTTTGATGTATAATTGAATATAGAATAATCAAATTAAAGGAGAAAGAATGAAAGCATTTACTCCACAGATTACAAAAATTGAAGACAGAAATGTGGTCACTGTCATCTCGCGCGGCGACCCGAACAAAGTCATGGAGCCTTACATGAAAGCGCTCTACGGAGCGGCTTATTGGGCTAAAATGAAAATCTACAAACCAAAAGGCGTAAAAATGGAGTTAGGAAAACTCTCTGCTTTTTGGCCAAATGCGCACTTAAAGCCAAAAAGCGGATGGAAAGGAATTTGGGGCGTGCCGGTGCCAGATTATGTGACTGAAAAAGATATCATCCAGAAAGATCCAAAAATAAAAGTATCTGTTGAAACTTGGAAAGGCGGAGAATGCGCCGAAATTCTGCACATTGGTGCCTACACCGAAGAAGCACCGACAATCAAAAAGCTACACGATTTCGTTAAAACTTCCGGTTACGAACTCGCCGGCCCGCATGAAGAGCAGTATTTAACCAAACCAGATTCAAGAGTTGTAAAAACAATAATTCGATATTTGGTAAAGAAAAAATAAACTTGGAGAAATTATGGCAAAAGATGAAGTTTGTTGTCCAAAATTTAATCCCGAACCCTGGGACGGAAAAGTTGTCGAGTGGAAAGACAAAAAGTTTATTAAAGACCGTGTCAAAACATTTTTGTATATTCCAATAAATTTCGGCGGAGCGATGACAAGGTTGATGAAAAAATTAGATGAATCAGGCGTCAAATCATCGGACTTAGTTGTGCTGTCTGATCACACATCAAAATGGAATATGGATTTGTATCTTTCTGTTGATAGTGAAATTAAAGGCGCAGAAAACACAACATTAAGTGGAAAGTATCTCTGCAAAGTTTATGACGGAGATTTTAAAGATACCGGCAAGTGGGAAGTGGACTTCCAAAATTTTGCCAAAGAAAAAGGGATTAAAATTCTCAAAAGCTATATGTGGTATACGACATGCCCAAAATGCGCTAAAAAATACGGCCATAATTATGTTGTGTTTTTGGCAGAGATTCAATAAATTCCAGCTTAGAGCCTGGACAATTTACTCAGCTGTGAAATAAAAAAACCGTCATTAGATAATTCCTTGGGCGGTTTTTTATTTAATTTAAGCTAAAAAGTCATTGTATTAATTATTTGGAGCGCAGTTTTAACTTCATCGCGGCTGAACTGTTCGTCCGATGTCGGCGCATAAAGAACTATAACATTGGTGCCAAGTTGAAAAAAGTAATAGTAGCTCTCAAGATTATTTTCAATAATTTTCGCGTGCCTAGCTTGCGCTCCACTTTGAAGTGTGACAGAGTGCAGATAATTGACCGGTTCTTTTGAAAACATTTTTCGAAACGTTTGATCGATGGTATTTTCTCCTTGATCAAAATCTTGAAGCAAAAGTGGACCGCAATCTTCTTGGTCTTCCGGTAGCAAAGCGTATCTTTTCGATGTTAAAAGGTCGCACATTTCTTGTGGTTGCCAACTGTCTTTCGGATATTTTATTGTAAAATTCCATTTATCTTTAGTGCTAACAGTAAATTTTTCCCAGCTGCTTGTGTCAGTGCTTTTATCAATTAGCGCACCTGTTGCATCGACTAAAACAGCACTACCGACACTTTCGGAAACTGTTGAATTAGTTTCAGTTGTTTCCGATTTATTTCTAGGCCAAAGAAAATAAACACCGATGCCAATGGCTATTACTAAAATTGGCACAATAATTACCCATGGTGAGAATTTTGCTGCCGGCTTGAGATCATTTGGTTCCATATTTTCCTCCTTAATTACTACTAAATTATAACATTTATACCATGATATAAGCTACCAACATCCTTAAGGTCGTTGGGTATCTTTTAACGCCCTGATTCGATTCTCGTGCTACTCGATCGTTACTATTGGATCGCTTCATCCAAAGGTCTGATGGCCCTGGTTCCCACTTTCTTGTTATAATATAGCCATGACAGACCCGCGACCCAAAATAATACAAGATACCGGATTTGAATTTGATTGGGATGATAAAAAAGTTTGGGCTCTGCCAGTCGAAGCCGAAGAGGTTTCGATTGATGATTTTTTGTGGCACTTAGATTTACCTGTTTGGGAGAAAGAAAATACTGATGATTGGAACCTAACTCCGAACGACGCATTAAATAATTTAGATCGTGAACCAAATCACGCTAAAAAAATTGCAGAGTCAAATTTAGATTTTCCAATCGACATTATGTGGAATAAAGGACGCTGGACTCTGCTCGATGGCTATCACCGCCTAGCCAGAGCACATCAATTAGGCGACAAGACTATCCACGTCCGTAAAATCCCACAGAAATATGTTCCAGAAATTACAACATTTTTATGGAAAGATTATCATAAGGAGAATGAATGATTGAATTTATTAATAATCTGTATTCGCAACCGGCTACAGTCGACTATTGTGAAAAAATTGTAAGCGGGCTCGTAAAAAGGCCTTTTGATACCGCAGGAAATATTGTGTTTCTTATTCTCGGCATTATTTTCTTGATAATTGGCAGAAATCAGAAACTTGCAAAAACTTTTGGTTGGACGACTCTGGTAATCTGGCTATTTTCATCACTCTATGATGCGACCGCCAATCTGCTTTTTCAGGTTTTTGACTTTACCGCTATGTATATCTTCATCACACTTCTGATATCTTTGAATTTCAAGCGTCTTGGCATTAACTTTTCAGCCGCTTACCGTTGGCTGATCATTATCTCGGGCGTAATTGTCTTCATTTTGTTTCGTGGTCTTTCCCCACATATCTTTTTCGGGGCACTGGTTTTAACAGTTATTATTACTGAGTTCATAGTTCGAACTGAATATCGAAAATACTGGTATCTGGGAATTACTTCTTTTCTAGTTGGGATAATTTTCTGGATAATTGATTTAAACAAACTGGCATGCGACCCAACAAAGATTTTCAGTGGCCGGAATCTCGAGCATCTTTTCTTTTCAATTGCGATCTATCTAATTTATAAACATTATTATCAAAATAAATTGGATGCTGACCAATAAAAAATTATTTTGATTGTGACGAGAATTACTTTATGAAATTAAAATTTAAAAATGAACAAAGTTAAATATCTTTTAACTTACCGATACTCGGAGATTATTCAGGATTTAACTGTGGAGTTTAGCAAAAAATATGTTTTAAGTTACTTAAGTAACTTAAGCAACTTAAGCGGGGAACGAAAACCGGATTTCCGAACCGCCGACCAAATGAATCAAGCTGCAAGAAGTGGCAAACAAAATATTGTCGAAGCTGTTAGTAAAGATATTGTTTCCAGCCAAGGAGTTTTGAAACTTCTTGGAGTCGCTAAGGCATCAATTGAGGAATTGATTTCGGATTACGAAGATTTTTTGCGCCAAAGAGAATTAAAAATGTGGCCAAAAAGTGATCCACGGATTACTGAATTGAAAGAGCTTGGGTATCGACTAAGTAACTTAAGCAACTTAGGCAACTTAGGCGAACTAATTGAAAAACCAGAACTCTTCGGCAACCCAGAGCAAGACGCAAATTTTCTTTTAACTCTTTGCCATCTGGAAAGTTTTTTACTTGACCGACAAATAAAATCGGTGGAAAATAAATTTATCAAAGAAGGCGGCTACTCTGAACGTTTAGCCAAAAAGCGCCGCGATTTTCGGGGATTTTAACTTAAGTATCTTAAGCAACCTAAGCAACTTATGAAAAAAGAACTTATCGCCCCTTGCGGGATGAATTGTGGAATTTGTTTGCATTACTTGCGAGCGGAAAATAAATGCCCAGGATGTTTTACTGGCAGAAAAGTTAATAATAAACCAATCAAATGCGGCCGCAGACTTTGCAAAAAAAGAATGGGAAAGTTTTGTTTTGAATGCAGTGGATTCCCCTGTCAGAGCATTAAAGCGCTAGACAAAAGATATCGAGAAAAATACGATATGAGCGTTATCGAAAACTTGGAATTTATTCGCGACAACGGAATCGAAAAATTCTTGGAAAAAGAACAAAATACATACATAACTGACGCTGGGATTCTTTGTGTTCACGATAAAAAATATTATTAGGTTTAGTTACAAAAAATAAATAATGACTTGCGACCGGAAAATCACTGGCATTTTCCGGATTTTGTGGTATATTTTGCTTGTTGCAAACAACACTGCGCGAGGTAGACGCTAATGACCAAGTTCACCGCAGTATTCGCGTTGGTGACAGTAGCATCAGCCGTCTGGTCACAGGAGTTCCCTGACAAGCCGTGGAGCCTGCCGGAACAACAAGCTGAATTCTGGGTAAATCCGGCACAGTCGTGCCAGATCAATCTGATTCTCAGCCTCAACGGCACAGCCGACGCTGAGAGCTACTACACCGACGCCACCAGCAAGCTGAAAACACCGCTAGAAAAGCAAATGCTGGCTAAAGTCCAGCATGATATCTGCGAGTGGTGGCAGAGCTCCAGCCGCCACACCAAACAAGGACTTTGCGACGTCGTCGCAGAGTCGATATCCGTTCTGCCGGCCAGTGTCATATGCCGAGTAAGAGTGACAATGAAGATAGTCGTCCCAGACACAGTGAAAACCGAAACAAGATGTCAGGTGCAGCCCTTGGGCTGCACCGTTTTTTATCGCTTAAAACGATATTACTTCTTTTCTAGTGCCTCAATTTTGGCTTCTTCTTCCAAGATTTTCTTTTCACGCCGCAAAATTTCACTCTCTTCACCCATTACTCTGGTTACATCGTCTTCAATATGCTCAATTCTTCGTTTTAAAAAACCCTCGATGATTAAGCCCAAACTGAACAAAATAGCCGGGATACTCACCAGTGCGTAAAAAGAGGTAAAAAGCCTAGAAATCGGTTTAGTTGGTGCTAAATCGCCAAAACCAACGGTAACGACTGTCATGGTGGTAAAATAAAAAGCGTCGGTCCAATTCAATTCTTCGTAATAGCGGTAAAATATTGTTCCAACAAGCAAAATGAATAAAACCACGCTAAGGGCGATATAAATTTCTAAATTAGCTCGTTTTCTTTTCATACATTTATTATAGCATTGAACTCCGCCAGTGACATAACGGACACCTAGCGATTAGTAATTTTTACACTCTCTATTAAATTCCCAGACGTGTTATAAGTTCGCATTTGCGCATATGTTGAATAAACCGTTGCAGTTGCAAACCCTAGTGATGCGCCTCCAGGAAGAGTGAAGTAGCTGATTCCATTGGAAATAGTTTTTGAATAAGTATGTATATGCCCCGCTACAACAAAATCAACTCCATAGTTCTGCAGATAAGATTCAATACTAGAAGAAAAAATTGGATGGTGATAAACCACAACAGTAATTCGAGATTGCGAAGCAGCACTTTGCAAATCACTTGCAAGCCAAGCAAGCTGGCTTGGGTTCGTGGATGAAAACGCACTATCCAGTATTATAATGTGTAAGTTACCAGAATTAACTGAGTACCATTGTTCATTGTTCGGAAAAGCAAAATTTGCTAAATAAAGTGGCGACGGAGTCGAAATATCTCCTCCATTTCTATCGTTATTGCCAAGCGCACCATAAAAAGTTCTAGTCGCAAGCAGCGTTGCTGCAATATTATTATAGCGATTTAGGCTATCAGCAGTGCCATCCTCCATCAAGTCCCCCGCGTGAATGATTGGATTGGCACCAGTCCCCAAAATTTTATTGACCACCGATAAATGGACTACATCCTCACCATCTGTATCTGATTGATTGTCAGAATAAAATGCAACAAACGCTGAAGCTGATTCCTCCGCAGCTGGTGCCGAGTTGTTGTCAACAGAAGATCCGTTGCTGCCTGCTGAACTGCTGCCAGACGATGCCTGATCTGAAACGCTAGTATTTGATGAATTTTTATGACTTTCTATAGCGTTTTTCTTATCTTCCGAGGTCGAATTCGGGTTAGCAGCAGTCAAAACATCTGCAGAGACATTTTCCAAATTGAGAATACTTTCGGTAGTCGGCAAACTTATAAAAGCATCTGAGTTTTTGTAAATGTATATGGTGCAAACTGATGTCAAAACCAAAACAATCCCCAAAAGAATCCTCGGAGTTTTTCGATAATCTAAATCAAAAATTAATTTGTTCCAAAGATTTCTAGTCATTGTCTTAGTAATTATGTCTGCACTTATTATAACATTTGCTATAATTGTATAGAACAATTAAAAGGGAGGAAATATGGTCCATTCAGGCGAACTTTCACGAAAAAGCACAGGGAATCGATTGTCTGATATGATTTTAGGCGGCCAAGATGGTCTGGTTAATGTTCTTGGTGTTATACTCGGCGTTGCCGGGGCATCTAACGACCCAAAAATTGTTATTGCCGGTGGCCTGGCAGCAACGTTTGCCGAAAGTATTTCCATGGCAGCAGTGGCGCTGACTTCAATGATGGCAGAGCGCGACCATTATTATTCAGAGCTCGAACGCGAACACCGGGAATTAAAAACCCTGCCGAAAAAAGAGGAGCAGGAAATTCGCGACATTTATCGGAAAAAAGGTTTTAGTGGCCAACTGCTTGAAGATATAGTTAATCACATCATTTCTTCTGATCAGCTCTGGGTTGATCAAATGATGAAAGAAGAGTTGGAACTAAAGGAAATTAAGCAAAAGGAAATTTATACTTCGAGTTTTGTTGTTGGTCTTTCGGCCCTCATTGGCTCTTTCGTTCCATTAACACCATTCTTTTTTGCACCAATCCACACTGCAATTTGGATTTCGCTCGGAATCTCTGTCGTTGTTCTTTTAGCAGTTGGATTTTACAAAGCAAAAATGACTATTGGCTCCCCTGTTAAAAGCGCAGTTCAGCTAGCCGCAATCGGCATGACCGCCGCTCTGGCTGGCTATTTTATTGGTAAAATTTTCGGATAATACTATGAACAACCAAAACGGATTATCAAATTCTGACATAGCCGCCCTACAAATAAAATATGGAAGAAATTCTCTAAAAGAGAAACCAGGTCCATCTGTTTTTTATATTTTCATTTCTCAATTTTCAAGTCCGATAGTTTATATTTTATTAATAGCCTCTTTGCTATCTCTTTATTTCAAGGAATATACAAATTTTTGGGTAATAATCGCCGTTGTTCTGGTGAATGCATCAATTGGCTTTTATCAAGAGTATTCGGCACGAAAAACGCTTTCAGCCCTAAAAAAAATGTTGCAACCAAAAGCCACAGTTATCAGGGGTGGTAAACGATCAGAAATTGAAGCGATAAATTTGGTGCCAGGAGATATTGTAGTCTTGGCTGCCGGCGACCAAATTCCTGCCGATGGCAAAACGGTTGAATCAACTAACTTACTGGTAAGCGAATCGATATTAACAGGAGAAGAAGATGCGGTTGACAAGAAGCCAGATGAAAACGGGCTACTTTTCATGGGCACAACTGTTCTCTCTGGCATTGGAATTATGGAAGTACAGCGCATTGGCGACCAGGCAAAGATTGGAAAAATTAATCAGGAGCTAGCTGAAATACCCGAAGGCAAAACTCCTCTAGAGAAAAAGCTAGCAGATTTTTCCCGTAGCCTGATCCTAATCGTCTTTGCAATCTCATTACTCTTAATTATTTTTGGCCTATTTAAGGAAAAGAATTTCTGGACTACTTTTGAATTTGCAATCGTTTTGGCCATCGCTGCCATACCCGAGGGGTTGCCAATTGCTGCCACTGTAATTCTATCGCTGGGAATGAAACGAATATTGAAACATAACGGACTAGTAAAAAAACTCTTATCGGTTGAAACCTTGGGGTCTACTTCAGTAATTTGCACCGATAAAACAGGGACCTTAACAGAAGGGAAAATGAGGGTTGTAGAAGCAAATTTGTCTAATGATAAACACGCATTTCTATCTTTAATTTTGGCTAATCAGCAAAAAGATACTTTAGAAGTATGTCTGTGGAAATATGTTGAAAGCAAATCCAGCCTTCATCCAAAAAAAATATTGGACTCAGTCGAAAAAGTTTACGAGGAACCATTTGATAGCCAGAAAAAATATTCGCTGTCGATAATAAAGGACGGTAGCAGTGAGCTAGGATACATTCTTGGCGCACCAGAAATTGTTTTAGATTTTTGCCAGGTTGATGATAAAAATAAAGAAAAAATTAAAAATAATATCAACGAATGGGCCTCAAGAGGTTTAAAAGTTATCGGAGCTGCATATAAAGATAAAGGAAACTTGAAAACAAAATCAGAGTGGCAGTGGCTTGGGATTGTTGGGGTTGAGGACCCAATTCGACCAGAAGTAGTTGAAACGATTAAGCAGTGTCAAAATGCCGGGATACAAGTAAAAATCGTAACCGGTGATTATTTAGTAACAGCGATTCAGGTTGCCAAACAGATTGGGTTGGAAGCGGAAGCTGAAAATATAATGGAAGCTGGCGAACTAGATAATATTTCTGATTATGATCTTGAGGAGAAAATTGGAAAGATTACTGTATTTTCCCGGATATCTCCAGAACAGAAACTAAAAATAATAAAAGCTCTGCAAAATAAAGGTGAAGTTGTTGCAATGACTGGCGATGGCGTTAACGATGCGCTGGCGCTTAAAAAAGCCGACATTGCTGTGGTAGTTGCCAACGCTTCCGATGTAGCCAAAGAAGTAGCTGATTTAATACTACTTGATAGTAATTTTAAAACCATTTATTTAGCCTGTCAGGAAGGCAGAACAATAGTTTCAAATATTAAAAAGGTTGTGAGTTTTGTGCTCTCCAACTCATTTGTGGGCATTGTCGCAATTTTTTCGTCGATACTACTAAATTTGCCATCACCAATTACTGTTATTATGATTCTCTGGTTAAATCTTATCTGTGATGGCCCAATAGATATCATGCTTGGTTTTGAGGAGCGTGAAGTTGGAGAAATGCAAAAAACACCACTAGCAATTCAAAAAGAAAATATTATCGATCGCTTTGTCATACAGACCTCAGTAATTCTAAGTCTGTTCGTCGGCCTTTCAGCGACCGGCTTGTTTTATTTTTTCAGTCAAACCTTGGGCGATCTTTCACTCGGCAGAACAGTCGCCTTCGGAGCTATTTCAACTGCCAGCTTAATTTATATTTTCTCATTTAAAAACCTTCACCAAAAAATATTTGAGTATAAAAATATTTTTAAAAATAAGTATTTAATATTTTCGGTAATATATGGCCTGACTCTAACAGCTCTGGTTATCTACTTACCGATACTAAATAAATTATTCGAAACAAAACCACTCGGTTTCGTTCATTGGCTTCTAATTTTATCAGTTGGAATTCTCTCCACTTTAATAGTTGAGATATCAAAAAGAGCCAAAGCATAAAGCTTTGCCTCTTTTCTATTGAAACCTAGAGAGGTGATATTAAATTTCAGATAAATAAACATATTAAAAAAACGGCCCAAGTCAACGGCCGATTTTTTTATTGATTGTTTGGTAATTACTAACTCGTAATTCCCACCCACCGAGTAAACTCCGGAGAGAATCCACTAAATCATAATCACTGAGCGCTAAGAGAGCTGAGTAACGCCACCGGGTCAGCCCAACTGGCTAAATCGGATTTGCTGGTAACATAGCCGTTAGCAACGATCTCTGTTCCCCTATGTAAGCCAAAATGTAAATGCTTACGAACATCGCCGTTTGAAGTTGAACAAGCAGCGCCCAAACTGGCCAAAGTTTCACCAACAGTAACTGTGTCCCCGTTTTTCACTTTGGCGGTTGAGAGATCAATGTGACCGTAGTAAGCAGTGTAATCAGCACCACCCAGATTATACCCGACGACAATTAACCCACCGTAGCCCGTAACTGCTGATATTTGCCGAACCGTACCAGCGGCGACGGCAAATACCGGCACATTTTGATTGGTTTCAGAAGAAGTAGTTTCTAAGTCAATTGCTGTGTGATATCCAGCATAATAAACGGCGCTAGGACAAACTTTGCGATCAGGATTATCCGAACCACCAGATGGATAGTACGTACCGAATAAATTTGTTGTCGCTCGGCTGGCAAAATTGGTTATCGGATAAACATAGGTTGGCACTGGCGCAACAACTGATGTCGGAGTTGGTGTCACCGGAACCGAAGGATTTGATTGAATAAACGCTGCATCAGCCGCCGCTTGAGCACTAGCAGTTTTCTTATTTTTGTAATATCTCCAAGTAAAAAATCCGCCGGTAAGCACGGCGACAATTAGTACCGAGATGATGATCCAGAAATACTTTTTCATCAAAAGACTATTTCAAATAGTTATGCAAGTTTTCCGAAGATTCGGACTTCTTTAATTTTTGCAAAGATTTGGCTTCAATTTGGCGGATTCGTTCGCGAGTAACGCCGAATTCTTTGCCAACTTCTTCTAATGTATGAGTGCGACCAGTTTCTAAACCAAAGCGCATTTTCAACACCTTTTGTTCGCGCGGTGAAAGGACTTCCAAAAATCGATTAACGTCACCTTTCAATAGTTGATAAATAGCGTTTTCTTCCGGCGACAGATTTTTATCGTCCTCGATAAAGTCCCCAAGCTTTGAGTCACTTTCTTCACCAACAGGAGACTCTAGGGAGACCGTTTCCTGAGAAATTTTTATAATATGTTCAACTTTATCAACTTCAATTCCCATTTCATGGGCAATCTCTTCCGGTGATGGTTCACGACCCAAGTCCTGAACTAATTGACGTTGCACACGAATAAGTTTATTGATCGTTTCAATCATGTGAACCGGAATTCGAATGGTGCGAGCCTGATCAGCAATGGCACGAGTAATTGCCTGGCGAATCCACCAAGTAGCATATGTCGAAAACTTGTAGCCTTTTTTGTAATCAAATTTTTCCACTGCCCGCATCAACCCCGTATTGCCTTCTTGAATCGCATCCAAAAGTGAGAGTCCGCGGCCAATATATTTTTTCGCAATAGAAACAACAAGACGCAAGTTGGCTTCAGCCAGACGTCGTTTGGCCAACTGATCACCTTTTTCAATTCGTTTCGCAAGTCGAACTTCTTCTTCAGTATTTAGAAGCGGAATTCGGCCGATTTCCCGAAGATACATTCGAACCGAATCGTCGGAGATTGATTCTAACCCTTCCATAATATCATCGCCGCCACGGGTTTTATCAATAATATTGCCAAGGATAGAGGTCTTTTGCTCCTCTTGAATATCAATTCCATGTTCAATTAAATAATCAAAAACTTCGTCCAGCGTGCCAACATCAGTTTCTGCCTCTGGAAAAACCTGCAAGAGTTCATTTATCATCACAAAACCGTGAGCTTTACCCTTATCAATCAAACGGTTGATTTCAGAGGAAAAAGGCAATGGCTCTTCTTTAATATATTTGACAACTTTTTTTGCCATAGTTTTTAGGTTAAAAATTCTAAGCACTAATATCGAAATACGAAACAAACAGGACCAAAATTCAAATGTTTAAAATTTTGAAAATTATAATTTAGATATTGTTTCGAATTTAGAGTTTAGATATTCGAATTTAGTCTCTATCCAATATAGCAGATTGGAGTGACTTCATCAACTCCTTAATTTTCTCTCTATCGCCTGCGGCTTCCGCTGCAGCAATTCGCTCGGCAAAGTCAGCCTTAGTGCGTTCTTTCTTTTTTTCAAAGTAAGTTTTCATCAAGGAATCAAATTCCTTGCCAAGAATGTCTTCCTCGTCCAAATCAAGCTCTTTGGTTGCTTCAAAAGAATATAAATCAAGCTTAGATTTCACCTCAACTGCCAACTTTTGCAAATCAGCACTGGATTTAATTTGCTCGAAAAATGATTTAACTGCCTCATCTTGAAACTTTAAGTCAAAAAAATTACTTGGAATTTTATCAGCCAATTTCTTTTCCTGCCAGACAAGTCCGGCCACACGTTGCTCATAAGTTAGACCCTGCGATGACTGATTGGATGCTAATTTTTCCTCCGCATCCTTAGTTTTATCCAGCTGCCCAGTAATTGCCGACTCCGACATAGCCAATTTTTTGGCTAAATATTTTGTATAATGTTCCTTTTCGATATCATTTGAAATAATTTTAATCACTGGCAAAATTTCCTTGGAAATGGTTTTTTTGGCTGCTACGTCAGATATTCCCAAATCCAAAACCATTGTGTCAATCCAGTGTTCGAGTGCTGGCTTGGCTGACTTGAGGGCAACTTCAAAATTTTTCGGATCAGACTTTATAGCTTCGTCTGGATCTTTGAAACCAGGCAATGATAATACCTTAGCGTTAATATCAGCCTGCATCGCCATGGTAATTGCCCGTTTCAAAGCAGTTTTTCCAGCAACATCAGAATCGAAAGAGAAAATAATATTTGGGCTGTAGCGAGCCAGAATTTTCAGTTGATCGGCTGTCAGCGCTGTACCGGAAACTGCTACGACGTTTTTAAATCCTGCTTGATGACAGGCAACCACGTCCATTTGGCCTTCAACCAAAAGGGCACAATTTTGCGCTCGAATGTCTATTCTGGCACGATCCAGTGCGTAAATAGTTTTGCCCTTAATATAAATTGGTGATTCAGATGAGTTAACATACTTTGCTGCCTTTGGGTCATCCTCTAAAACTCGGCCAGTGAAGGCCACAACTTGGCCAGAAATGTTGGAGATTGGAAACATTATCCTACCGCGAAAGCGGTCCCAATACTTTCCCTGCTCTCCCAGAACTAGCAAACCAGCCTTGAAAACCTCTTTTTCATTAAAACCTTTGGCCGCCAAAAACTTAATTAATAAGTCCCAAGATTTTGGCGCATAACCAATTCTCCAGTCCAGTATTGTCTTTTCTGAAATGCCTCGATTCCGGAGGTATTTACGAGCATGCTCAGCTTTTGGGTGATCAACTAAAATTTTGTGATAGAGTTTTGCGGCCAAATCATTGATGTCATAAATCTTAGATTTTTCCGTTGGCGCCACTTCTTTGCCGCCATAAGTTAAGCCGCTTTTCTGTTTTAATTCAACTCCGGCTTTACCGGCTAACAGTTTTAACGAATCATAGAAATCCATACCTTCAATTTCTTCAATAAAGGTAAAAACGTCACCACCTTTTCCACAACCAAAACATTTAAAAGTCTGGCGTTCGGCCGATACCATGAAGGACGGCGTTTTTTCGTTATGAAATGGGCAATTCCCCTTATAATTAACGCCGGCTTTTTTCAATGTTAAATAACCGCTGATTAATTCAACGATATCAATTTTATTCTTAATTTCTTCGACTTCGTTCATTAGCTTTACTATATCACGAGCGTCAAGCCAAAAAAATACTGGCAGGGACGGCTTGGTCCTGCCAGCTGGGAACAAGTTCCGACCTCGGCGGTCAGAGCGGTACAACAGAAACGGCACCCATGGCAGCCTGACAATCTCTGACGGCGCGGATTATGCGATCATCGTTCGTCGGCAAGTAGATCACTACCATTGATGCCGACTGTGTGCCGTCTGGGTTGTTGATGACAAGCGGCTCATCATCGCTCCAGGCTACATCGAGTCCACTGTGCTCAATTGCCTTCTGGCTCAACCAGTTTTCTGCCCGACTCAGCCGGGTCATGGCGACTGCCAGCGATGTGGCTGAATACCCGAGCAAAGCAGTGCGATACGTAATCAGTAGCCCACCCGGGTAAAACACGGGTTCATACAGCACACCCCGAAAAATCGAGTTGCGGATTGTCAGTTCTGGCACGATTGCATTCCTCCTGACTTTTCTGCGCCCTAAATTAAAAATAGTCCAATAATTTTAGACTGTCAAATCCTTGACTTTTATGCTGCAAGTCAGTATATTCTAGCTTGTTGCACACTACACCGTACGGAGGGCTAGAATGCACTTTCAGACACCGCTAGTTGTTGATTTCATCGTCGGGCTGATCTGGGCCGGAGTCCTGGTGATGATGCTCGTGAAGGAAGAGCTTCAGATCAAGTACCGCACCGTTCTGATCGCCTTTTGGGCAGTCACCGGAGCGGCCAACCTAGTGCTCGGGATCATCCCCGCTTTGCCAGAAATCAACTGGCTGCCGATCCTATACCTGGTCGCCAGCGTTGCCGGCGTCATCGTCGTAGTCAAGAAGAAGCCGTGACAACAAGTCGCGCACGAGACCTTTACCTGAGCCTCACCCACTGGGTGCTTGGCTCTTTTTTTAATTAGTTAGAGATTAAAAAACGGCCTGCCATATCGGCAGACCGTACGCTCCTCGTTGGCGTCAGCGCTCGGGTGTAGGCGCCGCCTTCTTGTCGGTCATAACCTCCCGCATCGTCGAGATAAGGCTTGCGAGAGGCGGAATACCACCCATGATCCGCTTAACTGGTAAGCCGCCGTAGAAGATCACTACATTGCGATCACCTCGGATCTTGTGGCGACCGACAAACGCGGGACAGGCAGACTTGGAGATCCAGGCGACCTCGCCAGCAGGTCGCTTCCGCTCATCCCGCAGCGTCTCAATCAGCTTGTCACAGGAGGTGTCATGTACCTTCTTGATGAACACCACACAGTTCGGATTCTGCTGCACAAACTTGTCGAGGCTTGTCAGCTCAGGAGCTGAACAATTCGCGCTCATCTGCTATCACCTCTTATCTTACCCGAAACTAGTTACGACGGCACTGCCGTCGGTCGCAGGCGGCCAGTGAATGACACACGCCATGACAATTATGGCCAGGACAACAACGACTAACAGCAGCCAACCCAAGTAACGACGCATGCTCGGCCCTCCTACTCGATCTTGAAAGTTGCAGCGTTCAGATCCTCGTTGAGCGGGAATCGCCTCAATAGCCGATTGGCCACCCGGACGCCCAAACAAGGGATTCCGATCATAATAGCGAACCCAACGAGGAAGAGAGCCGCCCCCAGATAACTAGACTCCGGGGCCAACGACTCGACCAGCAGAGCGATCGCGATACCGAGGCAGACACTGTCAACAAACATCGACCACCAAACAACGGTGGACGTCCTACGTCTGCGCTCAACCTCCCCACCTCGCGGTGCCCAAGGCACAGCGTTGGTGCAGACGGCCGCGGCAGACAGCAGCAGGTACAACAGAATCAAGATCTCTATGGTCTTAACCATCGTGGACACCTCTTGTCACCAGAGTGTTGGCCAGTTGATAACCGGCCAGTCGGGGCTCATCCACCAATCACAGAAGCTATAGAAGCCTCCCGGATCGATAGCGGCCCACAGAGCCACCAGAAGACAGCCAGCAACAACAAACCCAAACCGACAAGCGACTTCGGCTTCTCAGCGCAGCCATCATCGTGAGCCACTTTGGCTCACCCCCTTTCCCTGCCGAAATCATACTCAATTTGTGCTCAAAAGTCAACAAAAATGGATAAAAAAACGGAGCGCCGGGAAGGCGTCTCCAGGTACTCCGTGCATGGTGTAACCAAGCCATGCATACACGCTTGACCGCACAGTGCTTCGGGCATAGCGCCCTAACACAGTTGCGATTTGAGCATAATTAATATATACAAATTGTTAATTATTGTCAAATAAAAAAGGGCGTCGTGCTGACCGCCCTGTGCTCTCCCCTCCGGTAGTTATATCGGAACCCCCTCCTCTTTCGCCGCTGTGGCGGCGATGGCAGTATTGTCACCGCACTTCGGCGCCGACTGCATCTTAGCCGGTTTGTCGGCCCGGCGCTCTGCCTTGCGCTTGCGACGATTGTAGTTCGCTAAGTAACGGTAGCGCCAATCTTCAACCTCGCGGAACCAGGTGTGGATGCCGTGGTTCTTAAGGTGATCCATCATCTCAACCACATCGTCGGGCTGGTTGGCCTCGATTGATCCACACTCGTTGACAAACAGCATCGAGGCCTCCGCCAACGACTCGCCAGAGCACAGGCTGATCACTGGCTGACGTAGGCTGAAAACCGCCCAGCCCTTGCCGTAGCAGATAATACCGACAGTTGTAGTTGGTGTCTTGGCACAGCCGAAATACTCAATAGCCGACTCACCATCCAGAAGTTCCCTGTTGAAGCGAGCAATGCCGCGACCGATCAAGGTCGGGATTAGGCTAATCCGCCGTGCCGTTATCCCACGCCCACTGGTGAAAATCTCCTCCCGCAGGTTCCAAGGCTCAATGGCCGCCTCGACCAGCCATTTCAAGTCACGGAAATCGGGTTCCATGTCGAATTCGAACTTGTTGCCTACGACAGAGTGGCCGCGGATGCTGCAGATGATCTGCAACTTACCGCGTTCAAAACGCAGTTCCTCCAGTTCTGGGATCGAGTTTCCCATCCCCTGGCTACTCAAAAATTGCTGACGATGGCGGACCTGGTATTCACACCAAAGTGCCGCCAACCGGAACAACCATGAAACAACTGCCTCCCGGTCGCCCTGATGTAACCCGCAGCTGAAACCACCGTCCATCCAACGCAAACACCTGCTACCACGTCCACGGTCTTGGCGGTCAGTCCTTTTGCCCATCGGAATACCTCCGCAAATTGTGAAGTGCTAAACAGAGTATATCAAAAAATCGGAGGCGCAATGCTTTCCGATTTTTTTGGATTATATTAGAACCTTTTTTTGTCGCGCTCCATGACTTTAGCTAAACTTTTTTCTGCCGCTTTGTCCAAATCAATCCCGTTGGCGTTGCCGAAACACATAAGTGTATATAGTATGTCACCAAGCTCTAGTTCGAGCTCTTGCTCGGCCTCTTCTGTTTTTTTCTTTTTCGGTCCCCAAATGTGATTAACCAATCGAGCAAACTCACCAGCTTCCTCCATTAACCGCACTGTCATTTCGTGCTGAGTCTAATACGGCCAGCCCTGTTTCTGCATAAACTTGTCTAGCTCTTTTTGTTGCTTATTCATAGTTCTCCTAAAAATATTTTTAATTTCTCAAAATTTTTATAAATGTGTCCCTGGCCGCCTTTGCGTTTAAATAAATTGATAGTTTTGGCCGAATCATCAATCAACAAACTATTTTTAATATCAGCTCCCAATTCTTCCATTACGATATCAAAAAGTTTTCCATTTTCATCGTCTTTGTTTAGTTTGTAATCCGCCGAATTAACAATTAAATCGAATTTTTCATTTAATTTGTAATTCGGAACTGTGATCTGTGAAAAAACATCCATATTGCCAGTGACAATTGCAACTTTAACGCCAGATTTTCTAAACAATTGCGCCAAATCCAATAAATTTTGGTCCAATTGCATTTGCCGAACGCTTTCTTTGTATAATGTGACCAAAGTTTTGTAATCAATACCAGTGTTGGCGGCAATCAAAAGGTTGATGTCACTTGATGAAACTTTACCGCGCATCCATTTGCCAACCAATTCGTGGTTAGCAAAAATATTTTCCTGAATCCAATCATAAACATCGGCATAATCTGGCAGTAAAGTTTTTTCGTAAAATCTATCGCGGCAAAGTACGCCATCAAAATCGAATAATACTGTTTTGAGATTACTCTTTCGCATCCAATGTGTATTTAATAAACTCTACTTTGTTATTGTCTGGATCTAAAATATCAAATGATGAGCCCCATTCGAAAGTTTCCAACTCACGATAGAATTTTGCATTTTTCTCCTTCATCTGGCGAAATTGTTCTTCAATATCTTCCACGCCGATAAAAACTGTTTGATGGCCGGCAATTTCCCGCTCGCCTTTTTCAATACGAATAGATAATTTTCCACCATTGGGGAAAATAAATGAAACAAATTTATCACCTTGGCGACTGTGGAGTGTAAACCCCATAAAATTGGAATAAAAATCGGCAATACTCCCAATGTCTTTCGAATAAAATACTGCACTGTCTAAATCCATTATTTCTCCTTTATAATTCCTTTTCCAAAACTAAATCATAATTTTCAAATCCATTGCGACGATAAAAACGAATTGCAGATTCATTCCCAGCAGAAGCTGTAACAGTCGCACGATCTGCTTTTTGATCTTTCGCCCACCTAAAAAACTCGGCAATCAATTTTCCACCAACCCCCTGGCTACGAAAATTTTCCAGAATAAACATACTGCCCAACTCGGCCAATTTAAATTTCTTCCTGTAAGGTGCTGAATCCGAGATACTGCAAGCGACATATCCAATGACCTGATCTGCTTCTTCGGCCACAAAAACTACACCATCTTTTTCTAAAACTCTATCGCGAAAATGATTTCTGCCACCGCCAGTAATGATCCAGTCTTTATTCAAAGTTTTGTCGAATTCCTCTAGCTCTTTGTCATACAAAAAACCATCTAATTCGATCACTCGATCCAAATCATCGATTGTCGCTTTTCGAATTTTCATAATTCTACCTCGTTATTTTTCTAAATTCCTCAGTACTTCATCAATGCTGCCGGACATTAAAATCCAGCTACTTTTTTTCATACCAATTTTGCTGTACCAACTCATTGGAAATTCCTTATTCATGTCGGCCGAAAAACCGAGGTTAATAACTTGATACTTCTCTTTCGCCTCATTGATAATTTTTTTCAGTAGCAGCTTGCCAAGACCAGATTTTTGATACTCAAAATTAACAAAAATCTCAATTTCGCCGAGAGTTTGGCCATCCCAAAGTGGATATATTTCTCCAAAAACTCCACCAATGATTTTTTCGGCATCAACCGCTACAAACATCAAGTCTGGCCGTCGATTGTAACAATATTCCAAATATTTTTTAGCTGATTCCTCGGTCCATTTGTCGTCTGAAGCCTTACTAAAAACATCGGAGAAAATGACAGCCATTTCGTCTAGGTCCTGAAGATTTGCATTTCTAATTTTCATAATTCCTCTTCTGAAATTATTTCAATGCCGTTTTTTCGAAGCAACGCAGTAGCGACACCGTCACCTTTGATTATTTCGCCAGAAAAAATATCACGAATTTGGCCCGAACCACATGATGGACTCTTTTGTTTTAAGATTGCTTTTTCAATGCCCAAAATTTTAACGATTTTTAATGTTTCCTCAGCGCCCAGTTGAGTTTTATCTGTAATATCCACTCCACCGGACGTGATAGATCGACCATTTTTAATTCCGAAACCATCTCTCGGAGTCGAAAGTCCAGATAGTTGTTCCGGACAAACAGGAATCAGAACTTCAGTTTTTGCCAACGCTAAAACCTTATCGTTAGTTTTTGTTTTGCCGTTGTATCGACAATTTATTCCCAGCAAACAAGCGCTGCAAATAATTAGTTTGGTCTTCATATTGCTTAATTTATCATATTTTGCTAGAATTTGCTCGCGCAAACATTCCTGACAGGAGACCACACCATGTCCGCAACCACGCTCATCACGATTATTGGTAACCCGCCGACCATGTATCTTCAGCCTGGTCAGCCAGCAACCACGCCGTCCCACTTGATGCTGTGCTCTGCTATTCCAGCGATCAAGGAGGCGGTCGCCAGGGCGTCTCAGGTTAGTGACATCAGCGACGGGGATATGGAGAAGTTGACGCGAAACGTCATCGTCGCCATACCGGCAATGGCCAGTCCGATGGTTGACCTCGTGGTCCGAATCGAGGGCATTCGGGTCGCGAGCTCCCGCAACACCCTAGACGTGAAGCGCCAGATAGCCAGGATTCTCTGGAACTACAACAAGTTCCAGGGAGAGAAGATATGGAACAGGATCGTCTTGGTCGCCGACGGCCAGCAAACGGTTTTTGACGAGCAGCCGCCACCAGAGTAATCCGCCCACGGATACAACATACGCGCCCCAGCTACACAGGGGCGCTTTTTTTATAATTTTATAACAAGATACGAAGATATCGTCAAAGACTAACTCAAGGCGCCAAAAGCTTTGGCATATTCCAGGAAATAATTTAGCATCATTGATTTATCCGACACATTTTGCTAAAATTTGCCCGCAGACTAACACAAATGAAACGAGGTGTCGGCAGATGCCGAATATCCACATAGTAGCAGAAGACCACGAAGCGTTGGAGCTGGTCAACTCAGCTAGTGAACTGCCAGACGGCTTAGCGGAGAAGATGATCATCACCCAGCATCTCCACTGCCACTGTATCAAGCGACCGAGTGCAATGATCGCCGCCAGCGACGAAGTTCCCGATGACCACCTAGCGATGGTGGTTGAAGCGATCAAGCGCGCCAACTTCGAGATGCCTGAGCACTGGCGCTACACACCCCTGCTTCCTCACTTCCCCAACGTTTGGGCTATCTACTACAGCGGCAGCGAGCACCTACTCGACGACCAGGCCTTTCAAGACATTGGTATCAGTTGGACAGTCTACGAGTCCAAGGTGTTTGATCTGAGGATGAACCCGGCCCCGTATGCTGAGGTCCGAACCTACCCAGCCCCTGACGTCAACGGCATCATGCGAGGTGTTATAGCGGCGTCGAAGATCCAGATGTTCATGGATGTTGAACTATACGCCTCGTGCGGCGGCAAGAGGACTACTCGCTACTGGCCACAAGGAGCCAACCTCCCAATCACCGAAGACTGAGCCTTCCACAGACCCAAAACGCCCCGCATTGCAGCCGGGCGCTTTTTTTATAACAAGATACGAAGATATCGTCGAAGACAAGCTCAAGGCGTTAAAAATTTAGCTTATTAAAAAAACCGACAACTCACCTACAAGCTGTCGGGGGACCTTCCGGCTTTGCGCAACTCTCGCGCTTTCGACAGAACGCTCTCCAGTAGTAGATCGCACTTTTTTTCCTCAATCAGTCTACCAAGAGCGATCGCGAAATCATCAACTGTCTTCCTGGCGGCTTCATTGCTCTTGTGGTACTTCGGCGGGTACACCCGAAGGAAATACCCATAGACGCTCTCGTCGTCTTCGACTGGTAGCAACCCGTGCTTGGCTGGCTGCAAATCGGCCGCGCTGCCAGACAAGAGTTCGACGGCAGGCGACGCCGTAAACTTACGCTTAGAGGCCGAGGCTTGGCGATGCCAGATTTCTACTTTCTGCCTAAAGACAGACCAAACCTCGAAAGTGTATGGGCTCTCTCCTTCGCCAGACACAACAGCAGCGGCAACGCTGTTGTAAATTGCAATCAGACCGTCAACATCTTCCAACAGCACCAGGCGTTTAGGGTCGAACAAACCGCAGACAAAATCGGGGCAACCTTCGCACGGTTCGCGGTTGAAAGCAACCTCAAGGCTTCGTTTCCAGCAGAAGCCAATGGGAACGGGCGAAGTTGCCGACCAATTCGTCTGAAAGTGTCGGCAAGGGCAACCAACCTGCCTACAGGAGGCAGGTATCAGTGTATCTGTCACTATTATTCCCCCTTTCGAGGACACAGCTAAAATAACCGAAAAACGGCTTTTAGTCAAGTCGCTAGGGGTGAATTCTACTCCGAAATGCAACTTTTAATGAAAACCTCGTGTGGCGTTAGATAACCAAGTCGTTTCCTTGGTCTATGGTTTAAGAGTCTTGCGGC
>Ga0194044_10000128_pt1 | contig 31947 bp, 31 predicted proteins | sample JunL4417m_MetaG_FD_155460 | JGI IMG/M metagenome (GOLD analysis project Ga0194044, IMG submission 155460) | Anoxic zone freshwater microbial communities from boreal shield lake in IISD Experimental Lakes Area, Ontario, Canada - Jun2016-L442-17m | ecosystem: Environmental > Aquatic > Freshwater...
CTAGAGTGGGTTAGACAAACAGCGTCCCCAATAGCCGACCATTTCTGATAATGTAGTGGCGCTAAGGACTGTGGCACAGGCCAGCCAAACCACAGCGACCCGCACCACACGCACAATACACCAGAATTTTATGCCAGCAAAAGCAATGACTCATCAACCTACCATTCCACCGGCAGCCCGTGTCAAGGTCTCACAGGCGGTGCGCGCCCTGCTGCTGATCCTTGTGTGCGCGGCCCCCCTGTCTTACGCGGAGAGCCTTTTGGATCGCCTGCCACCGTCCTGGGGCACGAACAAGGCCACTATACTTCACCCAGACACGGCATTCCAGCTGGAGATTGTTGTGCAAGACGCGTCCACCCTGCTTGCCAACTTTAAGATCACGCCGGGCTACTACCTGTATCGCGACAAGATTACCTTTGCCCTGCCGAGCGACCCCACGGGATCCACGGCTACAAAAATTACAGGGGTCTCTCTGCCGCGAGGGGAGACAAAATCTGACCCAAACTTTGGCAACATGGCTGTGCTTAATCAATCATTTCAGGCAATCATTTCGCTGGAGTCCAAAAGCAATGCAGCCCGGGGCGTTGTCCTAGAGGCCAATTATCAAGGATGCAAGGAGAACGATCTATGTTACGCACCTATCGAGAAGCGCTTTAGTGTTGCCCTACCAAAAATAGGCTCCACCACAGCGGCACCCCCAGGGGCACAAACAACAATGGCCGCCGTATCACGCACGGACTCAGAGGGCACAAGACTCGCCAAGCTATTTAAGCAGGGGCACTTTTGGCTGATAGTGACATTCTTCTTTGGTGCTGGACTGCTGCTTGCTTTTACCCCGTGCATGCTGCCCATGATCCCCATTCTCTCTGGCATCATTGTTGGTCGAAACTCACACCCCTCCAAAATGCATGGCTTTATCCTGTCGCTTGCCTACGTGCTCGGCATGGCGTTGACCTACGCAGCGGCTGGCGTGGCGGCCGGCCTGTCTGGGACGCTGTTGTCTAACGCGCTACAAACGCCCTGGGTCCTCGGCGGATTCTCGGCCGTGTTTGTGTTGCTGTCCCTGTCCATGTTTGGCCTTTACGAGCTTCGGCTGCCCGCCCTCTTGCAAGACAGGCTTGCCAGCACAAACAATCGCCTACACGGTGGCCACCTAAGCAGCGCGTTCGCAATGGGCTCACTGTCTGCCATTATTGTTAGCCCCTGTGTGGCTGCGCCCATGGCGGCGGCCCTGCTGTACATAAGCCAGACCGGGGACGCCTTGCTAGGTGGGACCGCCCTGCTCGCGCTGGCGATGGGCATGGGCCTACCCCTGCTATTAATCGGCGCATCTGCTGGAGCGCTGTTGCCCAAGGCGGGGCCCTGGATGGAGGCAATCAAGCGTTTTTTTGGTGTGCTGATGCTAGCGGTCTCGATCTGGTTAATCTCAACGCTAATCTCACCAAGCATACAAATGCTACTCTGGTCTGCCCTGCTGGTGCTTTCCGCCATTTATATGCACGCGCTCGATGCGTTACCCAGCAACGCCTCTGGTTGGCGAAAGTTATGGAAGGGTCTCGGCGTAATGACCTTGCTGTTGGGCGGGGCCTACCTATTTGGTGCGCTCTCTGACGCACGCGACATCATGCGCCCACTAGCGGCACTTGGGGGCGAGCAGGCAGACCGCACCGCACCCCTGCGATTTGTACGCATAAAGAGTCTAGCGGAGCTGGACGCCCGCCTTGCAAAGAGGGGTGGCGGGGCTGTGATGTTGGACTTCTATGCCGACTGGTGCGTCACGTGCAAGGAGATGGAGCGCTACACCTTCACCGACGCTGCGGTGCAGGCCAAACTAAAGGGTGTCGTATTGCTGCAGGCTGATGTCACCGCCAACAGCGATGAGGACCGGGCCCTGCTAAAGCGATTCGGGTTGTTCGGCCCGCCCGCCATCTTATTTTTTGATGCGCAGGGGCGCGAGCGGAGCGGCCGCTCGGTAGTGGGGTACCAAAATGCGGAGGAATTTCTTCAGGTACTAAAACAGGCGGGGCTGTAGCTTTTGGTTCGGTGCCATTCGATTGCTCACAAAACAACCGTTCGAGACGTCCAAATAATCCACGCGGCCCTTCCTGGTTTCTCGGTTCATTGCATCCAAAAAATATTTTTGGATGCACCCCCCTCGCATTGATTTCTGTGAGGTGGTGGGTTAAAGTAGCCCGCAACGCACAACACCATAGCCCACTCATAGACTATGGGTATTACCCAACCCACCACACACCTAAAGTAAAGGATTTATCGTGGCCACAATAACCGAAAAAGATTTAGCCGAATTGCTTATTGGCATCACCAACACGCAGGTAGCCATCATCAACGCACTAAAAGATCAGAAGGATTACCACGCGATCACAAAGGTGGTTGGCAGCGTTGGTATCGTTGCAAAAATAGAGGGCGAAGGTACCACCGGTGGACAAGAGCCCGTGCGTCCGCCGATTACCCTGGCAACTCTTCCAGCGCATCTGGTGCTGAGGGCGCTCTCATCTCGCGGCTCGTTCCCATTGAACATGGAACAGCTGGCCCATCAAGAGGTTGGCAGAATCTTTAACAAGGGTTAGCGGTTGTTGTGGCGCCAGTTATTTGGTGAGACCATAAAAACAGGCGCCACCCGAGACGCACATAACAAACACTCAGGCTGCCGCCAGATACCACAGGCACCCCACCAGGGTTAGCGCGAACAAGACCAGCACTCGATTGCTTTGTTTCTTTTGGGTGGCCAGCTCGCGCAACAGATCTGCAACCCGCGATTCTGATTTTTGGTTAAGTGCCTGGTGTAAAAGTCGCGGCAACTGCGGCAACAGGATGGCATAATTTGGCGCCTCGGCCTTGAGGGCCTTAAGAAAGCCACGCCAACCAACCTGCTCACTCATCCAGCGCTCCAACCAGGGCTTGGCGGTCTTCCAGAGATCTAGGCCGGGGTCGAGCTGGAGCCCCAGCCCCTCCACGTTAAGCAATGTCTTTTGTAGCAGCACAAGTTGCGGCTGAACCTCAATGCCAAACTGGCGTGAGGTTTGAAAAAGGCGCAGAAGCACACGTCCGAAAGAAACCTCGCACAGGGGCCGATCAAAGATCGGCTCGCACACAGCTCGTATGGCCGCCTCTAGCTCATCCACCCTTGTGTCGGCGGGCGCCCAACCACACTCTATATGCACCTGGGCAACACGCTTGTAGTCCCGCCTAAAAAAAGCAATAAAATTTTGTGCAAGGTAGTGCTTGTCAGAGTCAGTCAGGGTGCCCATGATGCCAAAGTCCAGCGCAATATAGCGACCATCGGCCGCCACCTGAACATTACCCGGGTGCATGTCGGCATGAAAAAAGCCGTCTCTAAAGACCTGCGTGTAGAAAATTTCTACGCCATTAGCCGCCAGCGTGGGCAGGTTAATGCCGGCCGCACGTAACGCATCAGCATTGTTGACGGGCAGGCCATGCATGCGCTCCATCACCATCACCTTATCCGTACACCAGTCCCAATAAATCTCTGGCACCAGCAACAACCCCGAGCTGGCAAAGTTTCGCTTTAACTGGCTAGCGCTAGAGGCCTCACGCATTAGGTCGAGCTCATTGCGTAGGTGCTTCTCAAATTCTTCCACAACCTTGCGCGGCCTAAGTCGTCTGCCGTCCTCCCAGCAGCGCTCCATTAGGACGGCGCAAGCATCGAGCAGTGCAATATCGTGCACAATGACACGGGCAATCCCGGGGCGCAGAATTTTTATTGCGACCTCATGTCCGTTTGGCAACACCGCAAAGTGCACCTGTGCCACCGAGGCACTGGCGACCGGGACCTGCTCAAACGAACAAAACACCTCGCTGAGTTTTTTGTTGTAGGCGGCCTCTAGCAGGGCAACGGCCTGGGCCGAGGGGAACGGCGGCACCTGGTCCTGCAGCTTAGCGAGCTCGTCGGCAACATCCGTCGGAATGAGGTCGCGACGGGTGGACAGCATCTGTCCAAACTTCACGAAGATTGGACCCAAGCTTTCTAGCGCGCAGCGCAGCCTTACTGCGCGTGGCGTAGATCTGTCACGCAGAAACAGCAGGAGATTGATTGGCGCAAGCAGCCACCGCGTGCGTGGATGGGCAAGCAGAAACTCGTCCAGGCCGAAGCGCAACACGACAAAAATTATTTTTAACAGTCGCAACAGGCGCATGGTGATCTTATAAAGACTTTATTGTTCTGTAGGCTACGCGGCACGTCTTAAGGTTGCCGCCATTTTTTAATTTTAGTAACACGCTGTTCTGCCCCAATCTTTTGGCACTTATAAGCCACACAAACCAACCGCGAATCTGATCGGTGTCACCGGGGACTACTGAGAGTTGACGCGAGCCTTAAGGGACAGACAGGCGATTGATACGCTGCTCTAGGCGTGCCACATTGTCACGCAGGCCGTCTACCTGTTGCACAAAATCTGTGACGTGGGTCGCCTTGGCAATCAGCGGGCGCTCCTCCGTCCAGTACTCCGCCAGTGCCTGCGAAAAATTAAGCACCGCATCCTGCGCGTGCTTCTTGCTTACCTTTGCGTACTGCACAATGCGTTCGGCAGCAATGTCGCCCGTCACCCGACTTAGGTCTTCCGCCGCATCCCAGCTCAGGTGGCGACTAAGATAAAAAATTTCAGCCAGCAGCGCGGCATCACCGCGGCCCTCGATTTGTGCAAAAGCCGTCTCGTCATGCACCGCCAAGCGCGGCAGCAATGAGGGCGGGATGGTACAGGTTGCGTCGACATCTGCGTCGTCCGACGTCACAGCAACGAGTCTGCCATCAAGCTGTACGGTATAGGCAATCGAAAACGGCGCGACATTAAATCGCGCCGTTTTCCCTGCGTGGACCGCCAGCCTTTGCAGTGCCCAGCCACTCTGAACAAGCAGGTGATTGATAATGGCAGCGGTTGGCCCAGGTACCATAACTACACCGACTGCTGAATCCCAGACAGCAACCAAACCGCCTTGTCATCACGTAGATTTTTTTGCACGTGCCAAATTTCATCGAATATCTCTGGCGCGTCATTATTTTCACGCAACTGACCACTCATGCGAACGCTAACGATGGCATTGTCATGCTCGTTGACCACCTCAATAATTTGAGTATCGATCGTTAACACATCTGTCTTTTGTGGCGCGTCACCACGTTCCTGTAGCTGCATAGATATTTCGGCAAACATCTCTGGCGTCGTGTACTCACGAATATCGTCAAGGTCCTTGCGATCATTCGCAGCCTGCAGTCGAATGAATGAGGTCTTTGCGCTACGCAAGAATGCCTCCGTCGGGAATCCGTCCGGGATGCCGCTATTGTCGATCGGTTGGGGGGCGGCAGAGGCGGTGCCACCGACAAATGGCTCTTGTCTCGGCTGGTAGGATGATCCGCCACCCGCGTACTGCATGGCGGGCTGCTGGGATTGTGGCTTGCGGAACTTAGCGATCAAAAACATCACTACGGCCGCGGCCAGGAGCGCCATCAGAATCCCGCCCATTGCGCCGCCAAGGCCGCCAAGGCCGCCGGCGAACATCGCACCCAGTCCTGCGCCTATTGCCAAGCCGGCCAGCGGGCCTAGCCACTTATTGCCCGCCGCAGGCGCAGCAGGGGCGGCTGGCGCCGGGGCGGCAGCTGGTGCCTTAGGTGCCTGCGGACTCATTGTACGCTGATGGCCAACGTTACCACCCCCACCCATACGCTTGGCCTCGGCGGCACCAGAGAGCATCACAAAGCCAGCCACGACAAGCGCCAAAAATAACGGGAAACGTTTCATGATGTACCCCTTCTAATAATTAACAACAAAGCAGGCAAAGTATAGCACTACATTTTGGTGGCCGAGAGACACCACGATGGCCCTATGATGGGGTGCAGCCCGAATTAAATTTTATAGCCCCTGTGCAGGGCCACAACCCCAGCACTAAGATTAAAGTACTCTACACGAGACAGCCCAGCATCCTCCATCATGCCCTTAAGCTCCTCCTGTGAAGGGTGCATCCGGATGGACTCTGCCAGATAACGATAGCTCTCAGAGTCGTTAGCAATAAGCTGGCCAAGTCTTGGCAAGAGCTTAAACGAGTAGGCGTCATACAGCGGCTCGCATGGCTTCCATACCTTGGAAAACTCTAGGACCAGCAGGCGACCGCCTGGCTTAAGGACGCGCTGCATCTCACGCAGGGCGGCATCCTTGTGGGTCACATTACGCAGCCCGAAGGCAATGCTGACACAGTTAAAGTAGTTGGACGGGAACGGCAAGTGCTCCGCGTCGCACTGGGCAACCGGCATGCTCGCGCCCTCATCAATTAGACGGTCTCGGCCGACGCGCAGCATGGCCTTGTTGATGTCGGTAAGCCAAACCTGCCCATCTTCCCCAACACGGCGAGCGAACTGGCGAGAAAGATCGCCTGATCCCCCTGCCACATCCAGCACCCGCTCTCCCGCCCTGACCACGCTGATTTGTATAGCGAACCGCTTCCACAGCCTATGCAGGCCGAGCGACATGAGATCATTCATGACGTCATACTTGCCGGCGACCGATGTAAACACCTCCGCTACGCGCTGAGCCTTTTCTGTTTCCGCAACAGTTGAGAACCCGAAGTGTGTCGTTTTATTCATCTTCTTTATTTAATTTCGTTATCTATTTTTACGCGGCCTGCGGAGCACGACTTGCTCCCGCCTCCGCCAGCTTGCGTAGGTACTCACTCCACAGCGCATCCTGATGCCTACCCAGCTCGCTCAAGAGCGTCCATGAGTACAGACCCGTGTTGTGGCCATCATCAAAAACAATCTTGATGGCATAGCTACCCACCGACTGAACATCGAGCACGCCAACGTCTTGCTTGCCCACCTGCAGCACCTCTTGGCTGGGGCCGTGCCCTCGCACAGCGGCAGAAGGGGAGTGCACCCGCAAGAACTCGTACGGCAGACGATAGCGCGAGCCGTCATCAAAGGCCACCTCTAGCAGCTTCGATTCTTGGTGCAGGGTGATCTCTGTGGGATTGAGGGTGGACATCAAATGGACACGCACGCCTTGCTCAGCGACGCCACCTCGGCGCGCTGGGTCGGCAAATTAACTATACCTAGTCGAGGTACTCGAACACCTTCACCACACGCTCGACACCTTTCGAGCCACCGGCGATCTGTGTGGCAGCGTCAGCCTCCTTGTGATACACCAAGCCCATCAAAAATACCGAGCTGTTTTCGGTGACCACCTTTACATTTTCAGCCTTAAATCCCTGGCCATTGCTTACAAACCGCATCTTAATGTTGGCCGTAATCATGGCATCGTTGCTACGCCAAGAAAAATCCGTAAGGGCCAGTATTTGCAGCTCGTTGGTCACGCTCTTCACGTTCGTCAGGGTCGAAACCAGCTTCCCGATGTCGGCCTTGATTGTTTCATTGGGCACCTGACCTGTAATGAGCACAGCACGATTAAAGCTGGTGACGTTGATGTGCACCGTCTTCTGGTATTGGGCGTCTATCTGACCAAGCGCCTTACTCTCAATATTTTGATCTTCTATGATGATCCCGCTCGTGCGGCGATCCGATAACACCAGTGCGCTCGCACCGACGCCGCCAGCAACTATTGGAACGCAGCCCTGTACCAAGAGCACTGCAAGCATCAACCACAGGCAATTAAAGTAACGCATACTTCCCTCCCATTAATTTTAATCAGGGCGTGCCAGCCCTGTCAGGTGGATCGTCGCCACCGAGCATCTGTAACAATAGGTATGAATCTTACCCGAATTTAAGGGATAAAAGCGTTTTTGCCATGCCGGCTCAGGGGCCGTCCCGCCAGCTTCAGGCGAGCACGCAAATTACGGACAACCCGTTAATTATTTAAGTAAAATGACTGATCGAAGGGGCCGCGACACAGGCGCTGCATATGTGTGCGCCCTGACGCTCGCGTATAGTTAGGGTGACGAATCACTGAAACAGACAAGGGGGGCCAGTGCATAGCGGGCAAAAACAAAAGATAGAGTGTGCGTTGTATGTGGTTGCCACTCCAATTGGGAACCTGCGAGACATCAGTCTGCGCGCGCTGGACGTGCTGATGTCTGTGGACAAGATTGCTGCTGAGAACACGCAAAATACCGCAAACCTGCTGACGCACTACTCCATTGCGGCGAGCAGGCTTATGGCGCTGCATCAACACAATGAGCAGGCCGCGGCAGAGAAGGTGATCGCGCTGCTGTCTAGGGGTCGGTCGGTTGCCTTGGTGTCAGACGCGGGCACCCCAACAATCAGCGATCCTGGTGCACTGCTGGTTGAAGGGGTGCGCGCTGCCGGCCATCGTGTGATTCCGATCCCCGGTGCGAACGCCGCACTGGCGGGCCTGTCAGCCGCGGGCCTGTCAGCGCCGCACTTTCTGTTTTATGGGTTCCTGCCAAACAAGTCGGCCGCACGCTGTCGCACACTACAGGGGCTCGCGACACTGCCCTACACATTAATATTTTATGAGGCCCCGCACCGCATACTGGAGTGTGTGCTCGACCTGCAAAATACCTTCGGTGGCGAGCGACAAATTATATTCGCACGCGAAATCACCAAGCTCTTTGAGAGCATCCACAGATGCACCCTTGCGGAGGCCCTGGCCTGGCTGAACGACGACCCAAACCGCCAACGTGGTGAATTTGTATTGCTGCTCTCCGGCGCAACTGCGCGACAGGGTGGATTAGGTGCCGAGACCGAGAGCCTTTTGGCGGCGTTACTAGAAGAGCTTCCGCTCAAGCAGGCGGTGCAGCTTGCCGTACGAATTACTGGGACGAGCCGAAACGAACTCTATCAACACGCGCTGTCGCTCAAGCCCCAGGCCTAATCCGAGGCACACCACATTTACATTCGGGTAAACTGTCTACATGGAACTCAAGATAACCCGCCCGGACGACTGGCACCTTCACCTGCGCGACGGCGCACTGATGCGTGCCGTGCTACCCGACAGCACCCGACAGTTCGCTCGCGCCATCATCATGCCCAACCTTGGCACACCGGTCACCACCGTCCAGCAGGCCCACGACTATCATGGGCGCATCCTTGCCGCGCGGCCTGTTGGCTCAGACTTCAACCCACTGATGACCCTGTACCTAACCGACAACACGGCCGCGGGAGAGATTCACAAGGCCAAACAAAGCGGCATAGTACACGGGATAAAATATTATCCAGCGGGCGCGACCACCAACTCAGACCTGGGTATCACCGACATCCACAAGGCCTACCCAGCCCTAGAAGAGATGCAGCGTTGCGGCATGCCACTCCTTCTGCACGGAGAGACAACCGATGCCGCGGTAGACGTATTCGATCGCGAGTCAGTATTTATAGACCGCGTGCTTCAGCCCTTGCTGCGTGACCTGCCTGCTCTGCGGGTAGTGTTTGAGCACATCACCACCGCCGAGGCCGTGGAGTTTGTTAAGGCCGCACCGGACAGCGTCGCCGCCACCATCACAGCCCACCACCTGCTGTACAACCGCAACGCCATGTTCGCTGGCGGCATTCGTCCACACCATTACTGCCTACCCGTGCTAAAGCGTGAGCAACATCGCAAGGCGCTGCTTGCCGCGGCCACCGGCGGAAACAAAAAATTCTTCTTGGGCACCGACAGCGCGCCGCACGCACGCCATACAAAAGAGTCTGCCTGCGGATGCGCCGGCATCTATAGCGCGCACGCCGCCATTGAGCTCTACGCAGAGGCCTTCGAGCAGTCTGGTGCGCTGCCCGCGCTTGAGGGGTTTGCTAGCCTTTATGGCGCTGACTTTTATGGCCTACCACGCAACACCCAAAGTATTACCCTACGCAAAAAACGGTGGCAAGTTCCGGCAACACTTAAGTTTGGAGATCACGAGCTGGTACCGCTGAGGGCGGGCGAGGCAATAGACTGGGCGCTGGCAGGGTAGGGCAAAGAGATGCCACATTCACAATTCATACAACTGTTCTACATTACGACAAGGTGGATAGCATGCGCAAATTAGGTCTTCTGTTGTTGTTTTTACTAACAAGCACGAGCGCGCTGGCGAAGTGGGCGGAGGTTAACGGTGGTGGCGATAGGACCAACTACGTTGATCCCTCGACCATTCGCGCGTCAGGCAGCAAGACCAAGATGTGGGGCATAACCGACTTCAAGACCGCCCAAACACTCAATGACATGCGGTACCTATCATTGGCACACCAGCAAGAGTACGACTGCAAAGAAGAGACGAACAGGCTGCTAGCAAGCACCTACTACACGGGAAATATGGGGACGGGTGAGGTGATCTACAGCGACAGCGACGTGGGCAGCAAGCCCGCACCGATCATGCCTGGCACCATAGGCGAGGTGCTCTTTAGAACGGCCTGCGACAACAAGTAGGCGCGAGATGACGGCGAGGCCTTGCCTCTCGTGGCCGCCGTCACTCCACCGTCACAGCCTTCGCTAAATTTCTCGGTTTGTCGACATCCGTCCCTTTGAGCAGGGCCACATGATAGGCCAGCAGCTGCACGGTGATGGTATGCAGGATAGGGGAGAGCACGCCCGCGTAGCGCGGGGTACGAATAACGTGCACGCCCTCGGATTCCACGAAGTGACTGTCGCTATCCGCAAATACAAATAGCTCACCACCGCGAGCCCTCACCTCTTGCATGTTGGACTTCACCTTTTCCAGCAGGGCATCATGCGGCGCGATAACTACCACCGGCATGCTGCTATCAACCAGGGCCAGCGGGCCATGCTTAAGCTCGCCGGCGGGGTAGGCCTCAGCATGAATGTAGGAAACCTCTTTCAGCTTAAGTGCACCCTCTAGGGCTATCGGATAGTGTATGCCCCGTCCCAAAAACAGGGCGTGTTGTTTGTTGGCGAGGCACTTTGCCCACTCACGAATTTGTGGCTCCAGGTTGAGCGCGTGCTGCACGCTGACCGCCAGCTGACGCAAAGCACCCAGATACGCCCGCTCTTCCTTCTCTGCCAATAGATCACGCTGCTTGGCCAAGGTTGCGGCCAGGGTAAACAGGGCAACCAGCTGCGTAGTGAATGCCTTGGTTGATGCTACGCCAATCTCTGCGCCAGCGCGGGTGTAGAACACCAACCGCGAGGCACGGGGTATGGCGCTCTCTTGCACGTTACAAATAGCCAGCGTTAGATTTTGACCGAGTGACTTTGCGTGCTTTAACGCCTCCATCGTGTCCAGAGTTTCACCCGACTGCGAGATGGTCACAATTAGCTGACGTGGGTTCGGCACGGACTGACGGTAGCGATACTCACTAGCAATTTCGACGTTGGTCGGCAGCCTTGCGATGCTCTCTAGCCAGTACTTGGCGGTGAGCGCCGCGTAGTAGCTGGTGCCTGCGGCTAGTATTAATATGCTGTCCACCTGACCGAATACTTCGCTGGCAGCATCGCCAAATAGGGCGGGGGAAAAGCCGTTGTCGTCGATCAGGGCCTCCATGGTGTCGGTCAGCGCCCTCGGCTGCTCGTGGATCTCCTTCTGCATAAAGTGCGCATAAGGGCCCAGCTCCATACTCGCCAACGAGACCTCACTCATGTGGACCTTGCGTGTTGCCACCTGGCCGTCTTGACCATAAATAGTCACACTGTCTCGACGAATTTCAGCAACATCTCCGTCCTCAAGATAGATCACCCTTCTCGTCATGGGCAGCACCGCCGAGACGTCGGAAGCAATGAGGTTCTCGTTCTCACCCAAGCCAATCAATAACGGGCACCCCAGACGCGCAGCGACCATGCTGTCTGGCTCCTTGACTGAAATCACGCCAATCGCAAATGCGCCCCTCAGCTCGCCCACCGCCTTTTTGGTGGCGGCCAGCAGCGGCAGTCCATGACTATGGTGGTGTATGAGGTGAGCGATCACCTCCGTATCGGTCTGAGATGCGAACTCGTACCCCAGAGCCTGCAGGCGTGCGCGTTGTTCGTCATGGTTTTCGATGATGCCGTTGTGCACAACGGCGATCTCGTCCCTGGATACGTGGGGGTGCGCGTTGCTTTCGGTGACGCCACCGTGGGTTGCCCAGCGCGTGTGGCCGATGCCAACCTGGCCGCTGAGCCGGGTCTCGTTGGCCCTGTCTGTCATTGCCGCAACACGGCCAACGGCGCGCACACGCTCAATACCCGCGCTGTTTAACACGGCGATGCCGGCCGAATCATAGCCACGATACTCCAAACGGCTGAGCCCATCTATGAGGGCGGGGACTACGTTTCTATTTGCAACTGCGCCCACGATGCCGCACATAAGGTTGTGTCTTTCTAATTATTTTACTATCTTGCTGGGGCGCTTCCAGTTGCTGATGGACTTTTGTTCGGTGGCGCGGCAGATGGTTAGCTGTTCGGCTGGGGCGTCCTTGGTGATGGTAGAGCCCGCGGCTATCGTTGCACCGCGTCCGATGGTGACGGGAGCAACCAGCTGTGTGTTTGAACCGATAAAGGCACCATCCTCGATCACGGTCCTAAATTTATTGGCACCGTCGTAGTTGCACGTAATGGTGCCGGCACCCACATTAACGCTCTTGCCGATCGTGGCATCACCAACATAGCTCAGGTGATTAATCTTGCTGCCGGCATCGACCTGCGCATTCTTGAGCTCTACGAAGTTGCCGATGTGTGTGTCAGCGGCGAGCGTGGTGCCTGGGCGCAGGCGAGCGTATGGCCCGACCCGGCTATTTTCGCCAATCTGCGCGTTATCAATATGAGTAAATGGCGCAATGTGTGCGTCGGCGTGAATGACCGCATCCTTGACCACGCAGTTTGCGGCAACCCTCACCCTGTCGCCCAGCCTCACGCTGCCCTCGAACACGCAGTTGACATCAATCTCGACGTCGTTGCCGCAGCTGAGCGTGCCGCGCACATCAAGACGCGCGGGGTCCCTGAGGGTGACGCCCTGCTGCAATAGTTTCTGTGCAATGCGTGCCTGATATACGCGCTCGATCTGCGCTAAGTCGGCCTTTGAGTTGATCCCCGTTGCCGACCACTCGTCGCTAGCGATCTCGGCCACAACTGCGACACCCTGCTTGACCGCAAGCGCCACAATGTCCGTTAAGTAGTACTCTTTCTGAGCGTTGTGATTGCCAAGTTGTGATAGCCATGCGGCAAGGTACCCGCCTGGCATCGCCATCATGCCGGTGTTCACCTCAACAATGTTGAGCTGCGCTGCCGTGGCATCCTCGTGCTCAACAATCGCCAGCACGTCGCCAGAGGCTGAGCGCACAATACGACCGTATCCGGTCGGGTCGCTTTTGTTGCAAGATAAAATTGCTAGCTTCTTGCTGGCCTGCTTGATCAGTTTTGCGCAGGTCTTTGCGTCAACCAGCGGCACGTCTCCCAACAAAATTAACGTGCTGGCATCGGCATCTAGGTGTGGGATCGATTGCTGCGCTGCGTGCCCGGTGCCGTGCTGCTCGACCTGGTTCACCCAGACAATGTCTTCGTGGGCAAACGCCTTGCGTATCGCCTCACCCCCGTATCCGTACACCACTATAATTTTTTGCGCGCCGAGGGTTTTTGCACAATCTATCACGTGCGCCAATATTGGCCTTCCGCCAACCCTGTGCAACACCTTGGGTTGGTCGGAGCGCATACGCGTACCCTTGCCTGCGGCGAGAATAACAATGTTTAGCGGGACCATAACACTTTGTTTTTGTAGTGTGGGTGACAAAATAAGTATAACAAAAAAGGCAGCCCAGGCCGCCTTTTTTGCTTGTATTGCTGTTGCCGCACTTCTTGTATTTTATTAACTCAAGGACTGGGTCAGACTTTAGTGTGGCCGCTGCTTACGCATTTTTTGGATTGCCTGCAGCTGCGCAACCGCTTCGGATAGCTCGGCCTGCGCCTTGGCGTAGTCAATATCGGAGGCGCGGTTTTTCATCGCCTCCTCCGCTGCACGCTTTGCCTCAAGTGAGCGTGCCTCGTCTAGGTCTGCGCCACGGATGGCGGTGTCGGCCAAGATAGTCACAAGACTGGGCTGGACCTCCAGCATTCCACCAGAAACATAGATCAGCATTGGCTCGTCTTGGTTTGGTAGCTTGAGGCGCACTGAGCCCGGCTTAATACGTGTCAGCAGGGGGGCGTGGCGTGGGTAGATGCCCAGCTCGCCCACCTCTCCGGGGACGACGACCATCTCCACCAAGCCAGAGAAGATGGACTCCTCTGCGCTCACCACATCAACATGAACAGTCATTGCCATAGCCTTCCTTATTGCTGCCGCGCTTAGTCTTACTGTAGGGTCTTGGCTTTTTCAATCGCCTCGTCAATGGTGCCGACCATGTAGAACGCCTGTTCTGGCAGGCTGTCATAGTCACCATTAACAATGCCCTTGAAGCCCTTGATGGTTTCCTTGAGCGTCACATACTTTCCAGGGCTGCCAGTAAAGACCTCGGCCACGTGGAAGGGCTGCGACAGGAAGCGCTGAATCTTACGTGCCCGGGCCACAGCCAGCTTGTCTTCCGGCGCCAGTTCGTCCATGCCAAGGATCGCAATAATGTCGCGCAATTCCTTGTAGCGCTGTAGCGTTTGCTGCACGCTACGAGCAACATTGTAGTGCTCCTCACCAACCACCAAAGGATCGAGCTGTCGCGAGGTCGAGTCTAGCGGGTCTACCGCTGGGTAAATACCCAGCGATGCGATATCGCGTGACAGCACCACGGTGGAATCCAAATGCAAGAACGTGGTTGCGGGGGAAGGGTCGGTCAAGTCATCTGCCGGCACGTACACCGCCTGGATCGAGGTGATTGAGCCAGACTTTGTTGAAGTGATTCGCTCCTGCAGGCGACCCATCTCCTCGGCCAAAGTTGGCTGGTAGCCTACCGCTGACGGCATCCGTCCCAACAGGGCGGAGACCTCGGTACCGGCCAGCGTGAAGCGGTAGATGTTGTCCACAAAGAAGAGGACGTCGCGTCCCTCGTCGCGGAAGTACTCCGCCATGGTCAGGCCGGACAGCGCCACACGCAGACGATTGCCTGGCGGCTCGTTCATCTGTCCAAACACCATCGCCACCTTGGACTCCGGCAGGTTATCCAGTTGAATAACGCCCGCCTCAGACATCTCGTGGTAGAAGTCATTCCCCTCGCGGGTACGCTCACCCACACCAGCAAAGACCGATAATCCGGAATGTTGCTTGGCAATATTGTTGATGAGCTCTAGCATGTTTACGGTCTTACCAACACCCGCACCGCCAAACAGGCCGACCTTCCCGCCCTTGGCGAATGGGCACACAAGGTCGATCACCTTGATGCCGGTCTCCAGCAGGTCAACTGACGGCGAGAGCTCCTCAAACTTGGGGGCCTTTTGGTGAATGGAGCGACGCTCTGTGCACTTAATGTCGCCTACCTCATCAATCGGGCGACCCAGCACGTCCATGATTCGGCCCAGGGTTCCATGACCCACCGGGACAGTGATCTGGTTACCCGTGTTGGACACGCTCATTCCTCGACGCAGTCCATCAGAGGACCCCATCGCAATGGTGCGCACCACGCCATCGCCGATCTGCTGCTGCACCTCCAAGGTCAGACCTTTTTCGGCGACGGAGCTATCGTCATTCTGGACCACCAGCGCATCGTAGACTTTTGGTATCTGGTCACGCGGAAATTCAACGTCCACCACCGCACCAATACACTGAACAATTTTCCCTTGACTCATCTTATGGTTCCCCACTTTAATATTCATACCGTACCCACCATCATCGACAGCGGGACACCTCATCCCATTCCAATCTTTTACAACACGCCACGCGCCAATTGCCTGACACGGTGCGCTAGCTTACGGCTGCCGCCCCACCAACAATCTCTGAGATCTCTTTTGTAATCGCTGCCTGTCGTGCCTTGTTGTAGATAAGCTTAAGCTCGCCTATCACTTCCTTCGCATTGTCTGAGGCGGCCTTCATGGCCACCATGCGCGCACTCTGCTCGGATGCCTGGTTTTCGGTTACCGCGTTATAGACCAACGACTCAACGTAGCGCACCAACAGCTCGTCCACCACAACCTTGGCGTCGGGCTCGTAAATGTAGTCCCACGTACTGCCAGCCTCGGGGGCGGCTCCTGAGTCCTTGAGCGGCAGCAGCTGCTCGACTCTCGGTTCCTGCCTCATGGTGTTAACAAAGCCGTTATAGCTAAGATAAATAGCATCAACCTCGCCGGCAACGTAGGCATCCAGCATCACCTTGACCGCACCGATTAGTTTTTCAATGTGGGGAACGTCGCCCAGTCCGATCATGTGTGACCTAACGTTTGCGCCGATGCGGGACATAAAGCTGAACCCCTTGTTGCCAATCGGACACACGCTGATACCTCGGCCCTCGGCTTCCCACTCCTTCATCTTGGTTACCACCAAGCGCAAAACGTTGGTATTTAGCCCGCCACACAGCCCCTTGTCGGATGTGACAACAATCACGCCAATGTTTTTGGCGGTCGTGCGCTTAACCAAGAATGGGTGCCTGTACTCTGGGTTGGCGCGCGACAGGTGTGCCGCGACCTGGCGTATCTTTTCAGCGTAGGGGCGCGCGGCGCGCATGCGCTCTTGTGCCTTGCGCATCTTGGACGCCGCCACCATTTCCATTGCACGAGTAATCTTGCGCGTATTTTCAACGCTCTTGATTTTGGTGCGTATCTCTTTGCTGCCAGCCATTATCTCAATTCCAGCCTAGTAAGCCGCGGTGGACTTAAATTTTTCAATTGCAGCGACCAATATCTTTTCGTTGTCGGCGGACAGGTCCTTGCTCGACTCAATCGCCTCCTCCAAAGACTTGTGCTGCGACTTCACGAACGCATGCAGGCCCGCCTCAAATGCCAGGACCGAGTTTATCGGCACGTCATCGAAGGAGCCCTTGTTAATCGCGAAGAGGGTGATCGCCATCTCCGCCACCGACAGGGGTGCGTACTGTGGCTGCTTCATCAGTTCCATCACCAGTCGACCGCGCTCCAGCTGCTTGCGGGTGGCCTCGTCTAAATCAGAGGCGAACTGCGCGAAGGCTGCCAGCTCACGGTACTGAGCCAACGCCAAGCGCACGCCGCCGCCCAGCTTCTTAATGACCTTGGTCTGTGCCGCGCCGCCCACACGAGACACAGAAATACCCGCGTTGATCGCGGGGCGGATACCCGCGTTAAACAGATCGGTCTCCAAGAAAATCTGACCATCGGTAATAGAAATTACGTTGGTTGGGACGAAGGCGGACACGTCGCCCGCAGCGGTCTCAATGACCGGCAATGCGGTCAGCGAGCCGGTCTTTCCCTTGACCTCGCCGTTGGTAAACTTTTCAACATACGCCTCGTTCACTCGTGCGCTCCGCTCTAATAGGCGAGAGTGCAAATAGAACACGTCCCCAGGGTAGGCCTCGCGACCTGGCGGACGGCGCAACAGCAGTGATATTTGACGGTAGGCCCACGCCTGCTTGGTCAGATCATCGTAAACAATCAGCGCGTCCTGACCGCGGTCACGGTAGTACTCGCCCATGGTGCATCCGGCGTAGGGTGCCAAGAACTGCATGGCCGCAGAATCGGATGCCGTTGCTACCACCACGATGGTGTACTTCATCGCGCCGTGCTCTTCTAACTTGCGAACCACGTTGGCGACGGTAGATGCCTTCTGGCCAATCGCAACATAGATGCAGGTCATGTTCTGACCCTTCTGGTTGATGATGGCATCTATCGCCACCGCGGTCTTCCCGGTCTGACGGTCGCCGATGATTAGCTCGCGCTGCCCACGACCAACCGGCACCATGGAGTCAATGGCCTTGAGTCCGGTCTGCACTGGCTGCGACACCGACTTACGATCGATCACGCCCGGCGCAACCTTCTCTATCTTGTCGGTCATCTTGGCGTTGATCGGGCCCTTGCCATCGATCGGCTGCCCCAGGGCGTTGACCACACGGCCAATCAGCTCGGGACCGACGGGCACCTCCAAGATTCGGCCGGTGCACTTGACGGTGTCGCCCTCGGTGATGTGCTCATAGTCACCCAGCACCACCGAGCCCACGGAGTCGCGCTCCAGGTTAAGCGCTAAGCCGAAGGTGTTGCCAGGAAACTCTAGCATCTCGCCCTGCATCACGTCTGACAGGCCATGAATGCGTACGATACCGTCGGTTACGCTGGTCACCGTGCCCTCTGTGCGCGCTTGGGAAAGCACCTCAAAGTTTTCGATGCGACTACGGATCAAATTGCTAATTTCAGAAGGATTGAGCTTCATCTACTTTTCCTTAATTCAATAAACATGCCATCAAGCCAAGGCATTGGCTAACTCGGAGAGGTGGGTACGTGCAGAGCCGTCGATCACCTTGTCGCCGGCACGAATAATCACCCCACCCAACAACTTGGGATCGGTTTCACAGCTAAGCCTAACCTCGCGGCCCATGCGCTTCTTTAGTGCCGCGGCGATCTTTTGCTTTTGCGCTTCCGTTAAATCAAAGGCAGACGTCACCACAACGTCCGCATTTTTTTCTGCGTCGGCCCGCATAACCTCAAACAGCATCGAGATCTCTGGCAGCAGGGCGAGTCGCTGACCCTCCACCAAAAGTCTGACGAGGTTGCGCTGGACTTCGCTAATCTTGTCACCACACAGCGCCAGCATGAGCGCTACCACTTGAGCCTTAACCGCACGCGGGCTGGCAATGATTGCGCGCACCTCCGGGTTCGTCACCGCCCCCGCTGCTGACTGCAGCATGTCTGACCAGCCTTTGAGGTCGCCAAGCTCGCACGCCTTATCAAAGGCGGCCTGTGCATAGGGTCGAGCAACTGTGATTACCTCGGCCATGGCGGTTAAATTTCCGCGACGAGCTTATCAAGCAGGTCACTATGTGTCTTGGCGTCTATCTCGCGGCCCAAGATCTTACTTGCGCCAGCCAAAGCGACCACGGACACCTGCGTACGCAGCTGCTCCCTCGCACGGAAGACCTCCTGCTCAATCTCGGCCTTGGCTGCCACCACAATGCGCTCGCCCTCAGCCCTGGCTTGAGCTTTGGCTTCCTCTACAATATTGCTCGCTCGCTTGTCGCCCAGCGCAATAATCTCGGCCACCTTTTCCTTGGCCTCGCGAAGGAGCTCGGCTGAGCGCTTGGCGGCCAGCGCCAGGTCGTTCTTGCCTCGCTCTGCTGCCGCCAAACCATCGGCAATCCGCTTGTTGCGTGCGTCTAGGGCCGCCATGATCGGGGGCCACACAAACTTCATGCAGAACCATACGAACAATGCAAACATGATCGTCTGGCCGATAAGGGTCGCATTAATGTTCATGCAAAAGCCTTTCCTTAGTTAAATGCGTGCGGGCTTTACTTGCCGGCCACAGCAAACAGAACGTACATGGCGATACCAACCGCAATCATTGGCACGGCATCCACCAGACCCATGACCACAAAGAACTGTGTGCGCAGCATCGGGATAAGCTCAGGCTGGCGTGCGGCACCCTCAAGGAAGCGACCGCCCAAGATGCCGATACCCACTGCGGCACCCAAGGCGCCGAGCCCCATCATGATCGCGCCGGCGATATAAAGTAGTGCTTGTGCGTCGTTCATTTGTTCTTTCTCCTGTCAGTAAAGGTCCAGCGTTTAAAAAAATAAATTAAAGCTTTAGTGGTGCTCTTGGTGCGCCATGTCTAGATAGACAATGGTCAGTGTCATAAAAATAAATGCCTGTAGCGTAACGATCAGAATATGGAAAATTGCCCACCCCAAGGAAAGCATGACCTGCGAACCAAACAACAGGGTGCTCCCAAAAGACGCGCCCGCCCAAGATGCCCCCATTAGAGCGATCAGGATGAATATCATCTCACCGGCATACATATTTCCAAACAGTCGCAGCGCAAGGGAGACCGGCTTGGCGATCAGGTTGACCCCCTCAAGAAAAATATTGACCGGCAGGCCAAACTTTCCAAACGGTTGTAGCGTTAGCTCGCCGACAAAGCCGCCCAGACCCTTAACCTTAATGCTGTAGTAGAGCACCAACAAGAACACGCCGACGGCCATACCTATGGTGGCATTTGGGTCCGTCGTGGGGACCAACTTAAAGTGACCGATGCCCATGGGCTCGGTAATCAGTGCGATGTAATCGATGGGCACCAGGTCCATCAGGTTCATCATAAAGATCCAAGCAAAGATGGACAGCGCCAGCGGCGCAACCATCGCGTTGCGTCCGGTGAACGAGCCGCGCACGCTGCCGTCAATAAACTCGACCACCCACTCCACAAAGTTTTGCATGCCGCTCGGTGTGTCGGTGCTGATGGTCTTTGCCACCCTGCCAAACAAAAACAAGAACACCAGCCCCAGCACCAACGACACCAGGAGGGTATCCACGTTGATCGCCCAGAAGCCCATCGCCTTGGCCTCTTCTGCGGTGTGTGCGCAATGAAAGTGCCCATCCTGGAGCGAACAGGTTAGGTTTTGTAGGTGGTGCTGAATGTACTCGGATGTCGTTTTGCCTTCAGCGCTCATAAACTTTATACAAAAATTAGTGCCACCCAATAAACCAGCAGCGTTGCAATATATGCCCCAAACAGGGACGGTGCATGCGTCTCCTTAAACTGCGTAAAAATTAAGGAGAACAGCAGAATTGTAAATATCAGCTTGTAGGCCTCGGCGCGGTAGTGCGCCGTAATTATTTTTTTTGGGTCGCTGTCGGATGCCGTGTACATTTTTTTGGCGTAGACCAGGGTGGTCAAGAAGCCTACCGCGCCCCCCATAAAAGCCGACATTGCGGCGATCATGTTCAGGTACATCAGCGTCCCCGCGGCCACAACCACGGTCACGGCCAGCTGAATCAAAATAACTCGGCAAGCCGTGCTGCTCACAACCACCCCCAACCTTCGAAGCCCAACATTCTACTCAATCTCGCTTACTCGCGTCAACGATTTATTTCGCAAACCTACTTCCAGCGTGCGATTAATTCAGCCAGGTGGTCGTGGCTGGTGTACCCAATAATCAACTTGCCCGCACCTTTTTTACCCGCCTTGATTTCCACGTGGGCACCAAGATGCTGTGCGATATCCTCTTGCAGCCGCAGAGTATCTCGGCTGACTTTTATTTTTTTGTGTTGTGGCGCAGGGCTCAATAGGTTGTGCACCAGCCTTTCCGCGTCACGTACCGACAAGCCGCCCGCCACGATCTGATTGGCGGCGGTAACCTGCCGCGCACCGTCCAGCGCCAGCAGCGCGCGCGCGTGACCCATGTCTAGACGGCCATCCATCAGCATATCCTGTACCAATCGTGGCAGCCTTAGCAGGCGCAGCAGGTTGCTGGTTGCGCTACGTGAGCGGCCCACCGCATCAGCAGCGGCCGTGTGCGTCATCTTAAACTCGTCAATCAGTCGCTGAATGCCGGTCGCCTCCTCGAGCGGATTGAGGTCTTCGCGCTGAAGGTTCTCAATCAGCGCCATGGACAGCGCGGCATTATCTGACACTTGGCGCACCAGGACTGGCACCCGGCTCAGGCCAGCCAACTGGGCGGCACGCCAGCGACGTTCGCCCGCAATAATCTCGTGGCTACCGTTCGGCAAAAGGCGTGCCAGGATCGGCTGCATCACCCCCTGCGCCTTGATCGAGGCGGCCAGCTCGTTGAGCGATGCCTCGTCCATGTGGCTGCGCGGCTGATACTTGCCCGGCTTAAGCTCGCCCACTCTCATTTCGCTCAACACGTCTCCCTGCTCTTGTATGCCGCCAGACAATAAAACGTCTAGGCCGCGCCCCAATCCTCTGTTTGTCTTTACCATGTCACCCCTCCGGTTGAGCCTGCGATGATTGTGTTGCCTTGTTGAGCAGCTCTCCTGCCAGCGCCAGGTAGGCCTGCGCGCCCTTGGAAGACTTGTCGTGATAAAGAACCGGCACGCCGTAGCTTGGCGCCTCCGCCAGCCTTACGTTACGCGGGATGATAGTACGGTAAACCTTCTCGCCAAAGTGCTGCTGCAGCTGCTCAGAGACCTGCTGGTCCAGCGTGTTGCGTGGGTTGAGCATGGTGCGCAGCAGCCCCTCGATCTCAAGGTCTGGATTTAGGTGCGCTCTCACCTTGCGGATGGTGTTGACCAAGTCGCTTAGGCCCTCAAGGGCATAGTACTCACACTGCACCGGGATCATGACCGACTTGGCCGCACACAGTCCGTTCAGGGTGAGCAGGTTTAGTGCGGGGGGGCAGTCGATCAGCGCGTAGTCGTACTCATCTGTTACCGCCTGCAGGGCATCTCTGAGTCTGGCCTCGCGATTGGGGAGGTCGACCAGCTCAATTTCGGCCCCGGCCAAATCACGATTGGCTGGGAGCACGTCGTATCCTCCGATTTCTGAGCGCTGCCGCACTTCGTGCAGTGTCTTGCTTCCCAGTAAGACGTGGTAAACGGTTGCCGAGAGGTCGCGCTTGTCGATACCGCTTCCCATGGTGGCGTTGCCCTGCGGATCGAGGTCTATCAATAGCACCCTCTGCTTGACCGCGGCCAAGCTTGCGGCGAGGTTGACCGATGTGGTGGTCTTGCCCACCCCTCCTTTTTGGTTCGCGATTGCCAATACTCTAGTCATATTTAAGTGGGTTTCAACATAATTAAACAACGTGCGGCAACCACCCCGGGCACCTCTAGCGGCACAACCCCTATCACACTCACGTCATGCGGCAGCTGCTCCAACTCCGCCGCCTTGGGCGCGGCCTTCATGGCAATCCAGCCTCCCCCTTGCGCCAAGAGATGACGCGTCAGCCCAACAAACCCTGCCGTGTTGGTGAAGGCACGCGAGATGATGCCGTCAAACTTGACGCCAGCCTGCCAGGACTCTACGCGCCCGCAGTGGACGCTTACATTGTTCAGCTCCAGCTCCATCTTCGCCTGCTGGACGAAACTGGTTTTCTTGCTGTTGCTGTCTATTAAGGTAAACGTCCACTGCGGGCACGCCATCGCCAGCACCAAACCTGGCAGGCCTGCGCCACAGCCCACGTCCAGCCAACATCCAGGCCACATGTGCGGCACGACAGCGAGGCTGTCGAGCAGGTGCCCGCTCACCATTTGCTCTGGCTGGCGGATCGCCGTCAGATTGTAGACCCGGTTCCACTTATATAGCAGCTCGAGATATTGCAACAACTTTTGCTGCGCCTCTGGCGCAACGCTCAGACCCAGCTGAGCAATCCCAAGCGTCAACTCCTTGGCCTGGCTCACGCGCTTTGCTGCGCCTTCTTCTGTTCTGGTGGGCCTCCGGCGACAGTGTTCGTGGCGACACCCTGGAACCCACGCTTTAAGTGCACCAGCAAGAGGGAAATCGCTGCCGGGGTGACCCCGGAGATGCGCGCCGCCTCTCCCACCGTCTCTGGCATGTGCTGATTAAGCTTTTGTTGCGCCTCGATTGACAGGCCGAGCACCGTGCGGTAATCAATGGCCCTGGGCAGCGGCATGCCCTCGTTGTGCTCGTTGCGTGCAATCTCATCGCGCTGTCGTTCAATGTAGCCATGGTACTTGGCTTGGACCTCTACCTGCTCTGCCACCCGCTCGTCGGTCACCGCCTCACCCGCCCCTGGCAGGGTCATCAGGGTGGCGTAGCTCACATCAGGGCGGCGCAACAGCTCGTACAGCGCATACTCGCGCTCTATCCCCTTGCCCAAAACACGTTCGGCGTCCTCTTGTGGCAACACCTTCGGGTTGACCCACACAGACTTAAGTCGCTCTTGCTCACAGGCTATGGCGGCACGCTTCAGTTCAAATGCACGCCAATGTGCGTCGCCCACCACGCCTAGGCTGCGGCCAATTTCTGTTAAACGCAGGTCCGCATTGTCTTCACGCAACTGAAGCCGGTACTCGGCTCGGCTGGTGAACATACGGTACGGTTCGGACACTCCGCGCGTAATCAGGTCGTCCACCAATACACCCAGGTAAGCCTCGTCGCGACGGGGGCACCAGCTCTCTTTGTCGCGCGCCTTTAGTGCCGCGTTGATCCCCGCCAGCAAGCCCTGAGCTGCGGCCTCCTCGTACCCCGTGGTGCCATTAATTTGTCCCGCAAAGAACAGGTTGGCTATGGCCTTGGTCTCCAGTGAGTGCATGAGACCGCGTGGATCAAAGTAATCGTACTCGATTGCGTAGCCGGGGCGTGTTATGTGGGCACGCTCCAACCCCTTTATGGAGCGCACCAGCGCCAGCTGCACATCAAACGGCAGGCTGGTAGAAATCCCGTTGGGGTAGACCTCGTGGGTTGTTAGGCCCTCAGGCTCTAAAAATATTTGGTGTGACGCCCTGTCGGCAAAACGCGTGATTTTGTCCTCGATGGACGGGCAGTAGCGCGGCCCCACGCCCTCAATCACCCCAGTAAACATGGGCGACCGGTCCAACCCGCCACGAATAATGTCGTGCGTGCTCTGGTTGGTGTGCGTGATCCAACAGGAAACCTGCTGTGGGTGTTGATGCGCTCGACCCATAAACGAAAACACAGGGACCGGGGTGTCACCCAGCTGCTCGGTCAGCTCAGAGTAATCAATACTCCGCCCATCGATGCGCGGTGGCGTGCCGGTCTTCAGTCGGCCCATCGGCAGCCCCAGCTCACGCAAGTATTGCGCCAGCCTGAGGGACGGCGGGTCACCCGCCCGCCCCGCCTGATAGTTGGTCTGTCCGATATGGATCAGGCCGGACAAAAAGGTCCCCGTTGTCAGCACCACCGTTTTTGCGACGAAGCGTAAGCCAAGCTGGGTGACAACCCCACACACGCGGTCGCCCTCCATAATCAGGTCGTCTGCCGCCTGCTGGAACAGCCAGAGATTGGGCTGGTTCTCTAGCCGCCCGCGGATGGCCTGTTTGTAAAGCACTCGATCGGCCTGGGCGCGCGTGGCGCGAACCGCCGGGCCCTTGGATGCATTGAGGACGCGGAACTGTATGCCAGACTCGTCTGTGGCTGCCGCCATGGCACCGCCCAAGGCGTCAACCTCCTTGACGAGGTGCCCCTTGCCTATGCCCCCGATAGAGGGGTTGCACGACATCATCCCGAGCGTTTCGATGCTGTGCGTAAGTAGCAGGGTGTCGCAGCCCATGCGCGCGCTGGCAAGCGCGGCCTCCGTTCCGGCGTGGCCGCCGCCCACCACAATCACGTCAAATTTTTCTGGGAAGTTCATATTGTGCTTGTGTTGTCGCCCTCTGGCGACGATGACCCGTCCGCCTCGGCAGGGGGTCGCATCATACATCAAATATGTACAGGTTCAAAAATGTACCTTGGCGGCTGTTTCACGTGAAACAATCCAGGTTGAGCTGTGTTGGCTACTTGCCAATACAGAATCGGCTAAATATCTCCCCAAGTAGGTCGTCCGCGCTAAACTCACCCGCAATAGAGCTGAGGTCCTCCTGGGCAAGTCGCAGCTCTTCCGCACAAAGCTCTGCACGCCCAACCTCTCCTGCTGCCAGTCGCAGGTGATCACGCGCACCCAACAGCGCACGAATATGGCGCTCTCGCGCCATAAACACACCGGCCTCTTGATGCCAGCCGAGCAACAACAAGAGCCTCTCCCGCAACAGCTCTAGTCCATCACCCGTCTTAGCGGACAGGTAGATGTGGTGCTCGTCATTGCGACTCTCTGTGTGTGCCTGCTGGCCCAGCAGGTCCACCTTGTTAAAGACATGCAGTCGAGGAATATCTAACGGCAGCGAATCCAAAATCCTCTGGTCGTCATGGGTTATGCCGTGACTGGCATCCGACAAGACCAGAATGGCATCCGCCCCCTGTATTGCTTCACGCGCGCGGGCAACACCCATCTGCTCTACCGTGTCCACCGTCTCACGCAGACCGGCGGTATCAATTATGTGCAGGGGCACGCCACCAATTTGTATGGGCCGACTAATAAGGTCGCGTGTGGTGCCGGGAAGCTCGCTAACCAGGGCGGCGTCCTCGCCACTCAATCTGTTAAGCAGGCTTGACTTGCCAACATTAGGCTGGCCGACCAACACAATCTGTGCGCCCTCCCTTAGTAGGCTGCCCTGCCGTGCCAGACTCAAGACTTTTTCTAACTCCGTGCGTAACGTGTCCAGCTGCGCGTCTCGCCCTATGGTGTCGGGGGCATCGATCTCCTCTTCCGGAAAGTCCAACAGGGCCTCGACTAGCATGCGCAGCAACACAACCCCCTCCACTAGGCGGTGCACGGCCTGAGAAAACTCCCCCTGCAGTGAGCGCATGGCGCTGCGCGCGGCCTGGCTGGTGGTGGCGGCTATTAGGTCTGCCACGCTCTCCGCCTGCGCCAAGTCAAGCTTATTATTAAGGAACGCGCGCTGCGTAAATTCCCCCGGCTGGGCTGGGCGCGCGCCCAGCTCAAGGCAGCGCTGTAACACCAACTGCAGCACGGCGGTGCCGCCGTGTCCTTGCAGCTCTAGAACATCTTCGCCGGTATAAGAATGGGGGGCAGGAAAGAAGAGGGCGATGCCTTGGTCTATGACATGCGTCTGTGCGTCGAGAAAAGGGGTGTGCGTTGCGTGTCTGGGCACGGGCGCCTTGCCAAGAACGGCGCATGCCATCGAGGCGAGCCCGTGCCCCGACACCCTAACCACGCCGATGCCGCCCCGCCCATGTGGGGTGGCAATTGCGGCGATGGTGTCAGGCTTTGGTGATGACGCCTTTGGCATTTGCCTCTAAGCCACGCGTGATGTACCACTGCTGAGCGATGGACAATATGTTGTTTACAATTGAGTACAGCACCAGCCCGGCCGGGAAGAAGAAAAACACCACACTAAATATAATTGGTAGCATTTTCATGAGCTTGGCCTGCAATGGGTCCGGTGGGGTGGGGTTTAACTTGCTCTGAATGATCATGGTTGCGCCCATAATCAGCGGCAAGATGTAGTACGGATCTGGCACAGACAGATCGCTTATCCAGCCAAAGAACGGGGCGTAACGCAGCTCGACGCTCGCAAGAATGGCCCAGTAGAGGGCTATGAACACCGGTATCTGCACCACCATTGGCAGACAGCCCCCGAGCGGATTGATTTTTTCAGTCTTGTACAACTCCATCATGGCCTTGTGCAGGCGCTCTCGGTCGTCCCCGTGCTGCTGTTTGATTTTTTCCAGCTTTGGCGCGACGACGCGCATCTTGCCCATGGATCGATAGCTGGCGGCAGACAGCGGGAAAAATGCCAGCTTGACCAAAAGGGTTAGCAGTATGATGGCCACCCCCCAGTTATACACCCACCCATATAAATAGGAGAGCAGCCAAAACAGCGGGGTGGATAAAACCGTCAGCCAACCATAGTCTACTGTCAGGCCCAGTCCTGGTGCGACCTCGTCCAGTGACGTCTGTGCTGGCCCCGCGTACAGCGGCACATTAATTTTTACAGTTTGCCCTGGTGCTATTGCTGCCACAGGCAAAATCAGGCCCACCGAGTAAAGGTCTCCCCCCAGCTGCCTGGTATAAAACTCTCGTTGCACCTTGTCTTTTGGCAGCCAGGCCGTCACAAAGTAGTGCTGCAGCATGCCTGCCCAGCCATTGTTTGCGCCCTGAGAGTGTTTGGCTTTCCCCTTCTCAATGTCCTGGAAGCCCACCTTCTGAAACTTGTCCTGCTCTGTGTAGATGGCGGGGCCTGTATACGTAGGCAGGAACATTGACGCCCCGTCTGGGGAAGACTTGTCGCGCACCAGCTGAAAGTACGCGGACGGGGTTAGCGAACCCGCTCCGATGTTTTCTATTTCATAACTCACATCCACCAAGTAGCTCCCTCGGTGGAACACGTACACCTTGGCCACCCTCGCACCCGTGAGGTCCGTTGCCAGCAGTCGCACCTCAACCGCATCCTTACCCTCGGCCAAAGCGTACTCATAAGCCTGCGTCGAGAACGGGGCGTTGTGGGTAGGCAACCCCGCCCCGATTAGGCCGGTTTGGGCAATGTAGGTGTGCGCACCCTGCTCCTGTAGCAACACAAAGGGCTTGTCTTTGTTCTTGCTGTCCCTCTGCTGCAAAAACTCTAAGCGCCTTAGGTCTCCGCCTACCGTGCTGATCTCCGCAATTAGGTAGTCTGTCTTTACGACAACTCTCTCTCCGGTCTTAATGTTTTGCTTGGTGGCGGCCGCAATATTGTCTGGCGTAGCCGTGGCCGTGACTGCAGCCGTGGTCGCTGGTGTGGCTGTCGCACTAGGCGCGTCAGCTCTTGGCGCCATGATGGGCGTTGGTGCTGGCTGCTGCGTGCGCTGCCAGCTGTCCCATAACGACAAGATCGCCATTGAGAACGTCAGGAATAAAAATAATCTAAATAGCTTCTGAAAATCCATGTGTATTGCCTATGTGGGTCTATGGGGCGGGGTCGTGGCCACCGGGGTGCCACGGGTTGCATCGGATCACTCGCCTTACACTCAACCAGGTGCCGCGCACAGCGCCATGCCTGGCAATTGACTCTCGAGCGTATTGAGAACAGCTTGGGGTAAAACGACAGCTTGGCGGCATGAGCGGGCTTAATAGGTACTGGTATACCCCTATCAGCCTAATTAAAATGGATCGCATCACACCTGGACAGACTGGAGCAGCTGCAGCAAGGCTTGACGCCCCTCGGCCGAGCTCTCAAGATTAAGCTGTCTCTTGGCTCGCACCACCACGTCTACCGAGCACCCCACAGCAAAATTAAGCCTAAACACATTGCGAATCATGCGCTTTGCAAAGTTTCTGGCCACCGCCTTTGGCATACTTCTCTTGCCGGCTATCACCCCAAGGCGGGAGTAGCCGCTCTCATTTTTGCGTACGTAAACCGCAAACCACTTATTGGCCAGACAGCTCTCACGAAGCGCCCACTTAAATTCCGTTGGCTGCCTTATTCGACGACAGCAGGGCAGGGTTTGCTTGGTGCTAAACGGCAAGGCGTGCACGGCCCTTCGCCCTGCGAGCCGCTATAACCGCCCTGCCCCCTTTTGTTTTCATGCGGACCAAGAATCCATGGGTCCGCTTCCTTTTGGTGACGGATGGCTGATATGTGCGTTTCATTGTTAATGCCCCTAGTTAGTAACCAACATCTAAAACCCGCTATTACATTATTTACCGGGGCTTATGTCAAGCAGATTTTATCTTTTGCGTGGCGCGCTCACCGCAAGGAGGCCCGGGTGGGCGGCCCGGCCCAGCCACAAAAAACGCCGCCCACCGACCCGGGCCGGCCACCTTACGCAGCGGCCATCAAAATTAAAAAGTTGGGTGGTAGACCTTGTGATAAAATCGCCCCAATACCTTTTGTCGTCCGCTAAAAATCATGCCGGGAAAACTGCTCTGGAGCTCCTGTCTTCATTTTTTTCAGGAGGCGCTCACCCCCCAACAATTTAACTCCTGGATCAAGCCCCTTGTTTTTGAAATTCAAGGCGATCAGATCACCCTAACCGCCCCCAGTCGCTTTGCGTTAAAGCTTGTGCAGGAGCGATTTCTACCAGAAATCGCCAAGCAGGCGGAGCTGTTTCTCTCCGCCCCCGCAAATTTTGAGTTGCGCATAGCCGACCAACCCGCATCTACTGCTCCGCCGCTCAATGCGGCGGAGGTCGCCCCACGCGAATCGCACCAGTCTGCGCCAAAGAAACACAGGCCCCCGATCAAGCTCAATTCATCGTTGTCTTTTGAGAACTTTATTACTGGCCAGGCCAATCAATTGGCTCACGCGGCGGCGATGCAGGTTGCCGAGGTCCCGGGGATCACATACAACCCATTGTTTATTTATGGCGGCGTGGGGCTGGGCAAAACCCACTTACTTCAGGCCATAGGCAACCGCATGAAGAGCGTAAATCCACAAGCGAAGATTTGCTATGTGCATGCCACGAACTATATTTCAGATGTTGTTCGCGCCTTTCAGACCAAAAAATTTGATGAGTTTAAGCAGTTTTATAACTCACTGGATTTATTGTTAATTGACGACATTCAGTTTATCGCGGACAAGGCTGGCACGCAGCAAGAGTTTTTTTATACTCTGAATGCATTAATTGATGCCAAAAAACAGGTTGTGATTACCTGCGACACCTTCCCAAAGGATATTGTTGGAATGACCCCCCGGCTTACCTCTCGATTTAGTTGGGGTCTAACGGTGGCCGTTGAGCCCCCAGGACTAGAGATGCGGGTTGCCATCCTTTTACAAAAGGCGGCCCTTGACGACCTAGCCATTGGCGAAGATGTTGCTTTTTTCGTGGCCAAACACATTCGATCCAATGTTCGCGAGCTAGAGGGGGCGCTTAAGCGCATAAACGCCTACGCCAAGTTCCATAAGCGCCCCATATCTATCGAGCTCACCAAGGAGGCGCTTGAGGATTTGTTGGCTTCCCAAAACAAACAAATCTCTTTGGGAAACATTCAAAAAACTGTTGCCGACTACTATCGCATCAAGGTTGCCGACCTTCTTTCAAAGAAACGTACGCGCCTAATTGCTAGACCCAGGCAGATTGCAATGTGCTTAGCCCGTGAGCTAACACAGCTCAGCCTACCTGAAATTGGAGAAAACTTTGGTGGGCGCGATCACACAACCGTTATTTATGCTTGCAAAACTATCGAACATTTACGTATATTAGACCCCGCTCTAAATTCTGATTTTAATGTTCTTAGTCAAACACTGCAGGGCTAGCTTAACAAGTTACAAAATAAATGTTTATTGTTTGTGTATAAAATACAAAAAGACAGATTGTTAAAATAAATTACACAATACACGCACACCTTAGAGAGTTTAATTCAACATCTTTTTATATACCCTAACTTACTATAGTAAAACAAAAAAATAACGTTACTCACCACACAAGGCAGTCATTATTATTGTTATTAAGGTTATATAAGAATGTTTATTAAACAAATAGAAAAAGAAAGTCTGACCAAGCTCCTCCAGGTTGTTGTTGGAATTGTGGAGCGCAAGCAGATGGCCCCTATATTATCCAACGTGCTTATTGAGAAGGCGGGTGAAAAGTTACGATTTATAACCACAGACCTTGAGATTCAAATTGCAACACATCTAGGGGGCGTGGAGCAGACTGGCGCAGACACTGCAATTACTGTGTCGGCTAAAAAATTACAAGATATATTAAAAGTGTCACCCGAGGGTAGTAAGGTATCGCTGGATATACAAGACGGCAAGCTTTTGATTAAGGTAAATAAAAGTAAGTTCACCCTACAAACACTACCAGCACAAGACTTTCCTAGGGTGTTGGAGCAATTAGATCAAGCCATGGAGGTGCAAATTGAGCAGGGCCAACTTAAAAAATTATTAGGTATGGCGCAGTACGCCATGGCGCAGCAAGATATTAGGTATTACTTAAATGGTATGCTGCTGGTAATAGATAAAGATCAGTTAAAGCTGATTGCAACAGACGGGCACCGCCTGGCCCTTGTTAGCAGCAAGCTTAAAAAAGAGTATTCAAAGTGTGAGGTTATCCTACCAAGAAAAACAATAAACGAATTAATAAAACTTTTAAATAACACAGAAGAAAAAATAGTATTTAATCTTACTGAAAACCAAGCGCGGATGACATTTTCCGAGGTTACCTTAATCACCAAGGTGATTGATGGAAAATTTCCAGACTACGAACGGGTTATTCCAAAGTACACCAACCACCTTACTTTAAATAGAGTCGAGATACTGCAAACGCTGCAACGGGTGGCGATCTTGTCTAACGAAAAGTTCAGGGGGGTTAGGTTTGTGCTTACAGAAAAAAACCTACGTGTTATTAGTAATAACAACGAACAAGAAGAAGCGCAAGAAGATATAGAGACAGACTACCAAGGCGCAGCGCTTGACGTGGGATTTAATGTTAACTATTTAATGGATGGGCTGAACAACATCACCACCCCAACGGTCACACTATCCTTTGGGGACCCCAATAGTAGTATTTTAATAACCGTACCTGGAAATGACGAGTTTAAGTACATCATCATGCCCATGCGTATTTAAAACCACCAGGCGTCACCCAGGCGGATATATTTTTAATATTTTATAATTAGGATTGGCAAAATAAAAAAATGAACGACTACAACTCAGCCAGCATTAAGGTCCTAAAGGGATTGGAGGCAGTCAGAAAGCGCCCCGGTATGTATATCGGCGACACCAATGACGGCAGCGGCCTGCACCACATGGTGTT
>Ga0194044_10000130_pt1 | contig 31116 bp, 24 predicted proteins | sample JunL4417m_MetaG_FD_155460 | JGI IMG/M metagenome (GOLD analysis project Ga0194044, IMG submission 155460) | Anoxic zone freshwater microbial communities from boreal shield lake in IISD Experimental Lakes Area, Ontario, Canada - Jun2016-L442-17m | ecosystem: Environmental > Aquatic > Freshwater...
TCAGACGGTGGTCGTAACTGCCGGCATCCGCGACCGCAATGGTCTAACTGTCATGTAAAGTTGTAAGAGACTTTTAGGCGATAAGCTGCTTCTTCAGGCTATAAGCCTTTTCTGGTTTTGGGGTACATTATTTATTTATGTCATTGTCCAATTTTTCCAGACCATCTCCCTATTTTGATTTTGACAACTGCCGAAGAAAGCATCAGGGCCTTGACGGAAGAACCCCGGATGAGGTTTACTGTACCGCCTTACCCCGAGACTAGGTAGCAGCATGAACAAGCAGCTTACCAGTCATAAATTGTCTTCATTTGTGTAAAGAAGCCTGACCAGTGCTGAACGACTGGCAGTTCGTTTTCCCATTCGAGACGGAACGGGATCAGAGGTTTGCATGAAACGTTTCCTGGAAAAAACTCTGAAAATCTATGAGCATGAGGTCGCTCGGTTCACATGGCTTGCCGTGATCTTCTTCGCTGTCTTCTTCGTGACTGCGATCTTCCGCAACTATGTGGATACGGCCTTCCTGAAGCGCTACGGGCCCGATTATATCCCGTGGATGCTGGTCATCAGCGCAGTACTCACGATAGTGGTTCTCGCTTATGCTGATAGGGTAGCGAAACGTTTCTCGGATACATATCTCATGATCCTCGTGTTTGGGGGTTATGCTGCGGCTGCGATTCTCTGCTGGTTCATGGTCAAATCGAAGTTGTCCATCGTCTACCCCGCGCTTTATCAGCTCATGGGTCTGCTGGACTCCATCCAGCTCGTGTATCTGTGGAACATAGCCGGAGATCTGTTTGACGCGCGGCAAGGCAAGCGGATCTTTCCCTTGGTGACCGCAGCGCAGGTCTTGGGTAGTACTATTGGAAGCTTTTTGACCCGCCCTATCACCCGTGGCATCGGAGAAGACGCTGCGCTACTAGTGTTCGCACTGGTCTTCATCCTCACCGCAGTGTTCATGATAACTACGGCCCGGAAGATAGTGGGAGAGACCAAGCCCAAGGCGGCTGTGACTAAGAAGGCACCGGAAACAAAGCGACTAAGCGAAATTCCCGGTATCATGAGGGAGTTCCCGATAATTCGCTTTCTGATCATTTGCGGTCTCATACCAAACGTCTTGCTGCCGATTTTTTCTTACCAGTTCAGTGTGATTGCCAATAGCAGCTTTGCGTCGGAACAGTCCCTCATAACTTTTCTCAGCATGTTTCGCGGCGCAACGACGCTCACAGCCTTCGTGATCCTGTTGTTTGCGGGACGGCTGTACTCGGCAATGGGATTACCCAACGCATCACTTGTTCAGCCGATCAATTTCGCCATCGTTTTCGGAGCGCTCACAACCTTTTTCAACATCTACGTCGCCGCGTACGGCCAGTTTACCCTGATCCTCATCCAGAGGGCAATCGCGGGTCCGGTAAACAAGATCCTTTTCAACGTGATCCCCAAGGCGCTGGTGTCATGGAGTCGCACCTTTATCCGAGGTACCGTCCTGAAGGTCGGCATGTTGGCCGGTTCCCTTCTCATGATCTTTCTGAAACCAGTAATGGAGCCGCATGATTTCGCATACATAGCGGCGATTCTCGCCGTTTACTGGGCCTTTGAGACCCTCCTCTTTCGCAAGGAGTACAAGCGCATTCTCAAGCAAGTCATCGTCGTCGGCAAGATTGATTACGACCAAATAGAGGCTGTTCAAACCTTCGACGCGGGCGGTGCCCCGATCGGTCTCGAGTCCAACGTAGTTGACATGCTCCCCCAAGAAAAGGTCGAGGGAGAGGAACGACCTGCCCCCATGGCGCCTGAGATGGCGATAACGATGCTGGACGACCCAAGTCCCCAGATCCGCGCTGAGGCCGCTCTCGCCTTGGCCATAAATCCGGACATGCGGGCGGCAAGAAAGCTAACCCAGTGCCTGGAAGATCTGGATAACCAGGTGCGGAACGCTGCAATGGAAGCCCTTATTGCGTTTCCTGCCGAGATCCTGACGATCCTGGAGACTTCTATCCCGGATGCCAGCTTGCGGGGAAAGCAGGCAATCCTCGAAGTGATACGACTGTCGCCGAGGATTAGCTATTTTGAGCTGACCCATCTTTTCGGAAGATCAGTCGAGGAGGCGTACGAGGATCTCATCTGCATTCGTCGGCTGCAAGAATTTGAGCAGCATGAAAGCGTTCAGATGCTGAAACAACATCTTGTGGCCCGTAACGACGAGATTCTCAGTCTGTTGTTCTATGCTTTGTGGGTGTACCACGCGGACATGCGTCTCATGTATCAGTCACTCAAATCTGAAAACGCGTCGGTGGCGATCGAACTGGTGGAAACGTCAATCAGAGGTCAGAATCTTCAGTACTTGGTGCCGCTCATCGATGACTTGCCCCTCAACGAGAAAATCGAAAAAGGGCGAAAGCTGTTCAACCTGGTATCGAAAGACGAACTGGAGCGTCTGCTTGCACTGCTGGCCCACTCAGCAGACCGGGTGACCCGCCTGCTGGCGGTGTATGTGATGGCGGATCTTCCGCCGAACCCGGCACTTGTTCCTGTGATCGAATCATTACGAGAAGACGACGATTCGTTCGTCCGACAGGTTGCCGAATATGCCTCGGACAAAGCCATGGGAAGGGAGGCCCACATGCCGGAAATCATCGAGATCATCAATAGGCTCAAGGCGTTTTCACTTTTTGAAGGGTTGGGGACGAGAGAACTCCACGCTGTGGCCTCGATCGCGAAACCTCAAAGATTGCACTCCGGAGACATCATCATTCGAGCAGGGGAAGACAACCCATCAATCTATCTGGTAATGTCAGGACAGGTCACAACTTATCAGGATTACGAGACCCCCGAGCAAAAAAATCTCAGGACAACCGAAACAAAAGGATATTTGAATTTTGTGCCGATGTTTGCCCATGTCCCTCCGGCAAATACCTCGGTGGTGACCCAGGACGCCGAGGTGCTCGTCTTGGCTCAGAGTCAGTTTCACGAGATTATGCGCGTCTATCCGCAAATCGGGCTCAACCTATTGAAAATGGCAGCCCTCCTGTTCAGGCAGATGGGCTTCACTGCGTAGGGGACTGCGGTCTGAGCGCTTGTCGGTTGTCCGCGGTAAACCGAAGCTGCTGGATGAGATGAGGATAAAGATGAAGAAGTTCAACTGAGGATCGAACCAGCAAATCGAGCTAGCCTTTCAGGCAATCCATGACTACAGCGGCAGGTGTCAGACCATCTTGGGGAGGTTTCAGCATGCTTCGTAACTGTTCAAACCCTCGAATCATGGCAGCCCTGAGACCCTCCTCCGAACGGAAACGCAAAAGCCACTCTGCGAGGTTTTCCGGTGAAGCTTGGTCTTGAAGGAGTTCCGGTACGAAGAGAGGTCGCCCGCACTCTTTGCAGACCACACGGAAGCCGGAGTTGATCAGCTCAATGATGGGCCCTCCACCGTGTTTTTCACTCTTAATGGCAAGGACATTGGCTATGGCCACGTGTATGTCCTCATCCATCACAAGCGGCTTAAGAATCTTCCTGGCAAGGATCCAGCTAAAACGGTCCAGTTTGTAGGCGACCACGTGCGGCATTCCCGCAAGCGCAGCCTGTAGGGTGGCTGTTCCGGAAGTCACCAATCCGCTGTCGCATGCAGCCATTAACCGGGCGGCTTCAGTCGCATGGAGGGTCACCTGAATATCATAATGTGCAAGGACTTCTCGGACCATGTCGGTCAGGTGAGGCCCTGCCAACGGCAGCAGGAATTGCGTATCCGGATATTCCACGGAGTAAATCCCCGCCGCTTCACACATGACTGGAAGCATGCGGTGAATTTCTGCCGGCCTACTGCCGGGTACCAAAGCTATTGCCGGACGCGAAAGGTCTATACCGAGTTCTCTTCGAAGCAGGTTCTTATCTTGGAACAATGGGATGTCCCGTTCCATAGTATGACCTACAAAATCTACTTTAAGACCCGATGCCCTGTACATCTCCTCCTCAAAAGGGAAAATCGTCATCATCCGATCAACTCTGCGGGCAATCTTCCGAATTCGTCCCTTTCTCCAAGCCCACACCTGAGGACTTATGTAATAGCAGACTCGCACATCAGCATCCCCTGCAAGATGGCAAAGTCGTAAGTTCAAATCCGGAAAGTCAACCGGGATAAAAAGCTGGTGCCCACCTTTTCTCAGTTCACGTTTCATCTTTCTGTACGCCGCTGCAATGCTGCGGATCTTTCCTATGCCCAGATTCAGGCCGATGGTGTTGATCTCTCTGTAGTGGTGAAAGAGTTCCATTCCTGCCTGGGCCAGTTTGTCACCCCCGATGCCTGAAACGCGAATACCTGGACAGAGCTGCTTCAAATCCTTCACCATGGCCGCAGCATGATAATCGCCAGAGGCTTCTCCTGCGAGTATCAATATTGAAGGTTCTTTCATGCTGGGTTACTCTTTCCGGCTTAGTGATCTATTTCAATAGACTGATTTCGAACATACGTTTGAAAATTTAGTCTTTCGACGCACCAAAGGTATTGATCTTGAATTTTTTATTATCACAAATTGTTTTTTGCCTTGACAAGCTAAAAATGTGTGATAAGGATCCCATTTAAAAATCTCGTCGTTTTTGTGAAAAATTTCAGTTGGATGTCAGGAAATCCAAAGTAAACTAGGCTTTCCCAAAGGTATCAGATAAATCTGATTCGCTTCCTGGAGCTGAAAAATGAAACTGGGCCTATGTGAAAAATGTGGTGTTCCAACCGATGCATGCTATGAAATAAGAAACAACCAAGTTTATCTAGTGAAATTCTGCCGGGATTGCGGACGCACTTCTTCCCTGGTAACAAAAGATGCTCGCAAGTGGCGATGGAAGCGTGAAATCTCCGGTTATCAGGAACCGTCGACACCGGCGTGCTCACTTGACTGTAGGGCCTGTGACCATCAGGCTCATAAGAATCCCACAACTGTAGCAATCGACGTTACCAATCTATGCAATCAGCGGTGTCCCATATGTCTTGCGTACGTGGACGTAATGGGATTTTCCTACCATCCGCCTATTGAGTATTTTGACAAAATTTTCAAACACTTTCTTAAAAACGATCCCAAACCCAACATGTGTTTTTTCGGCGGCGAACCTACTGTTCACAGGAATTTCCTGGAAATTGTGGGGTTAGCCCGTTCCTATGGTTTTCAGGTTCAAGTTTTCACCAACGGTATAAGGTTAGCCGACAAAGATTATTGCAGGGAACTTTGCTCAATGGGCATCCAGGTAAATTTCGGATTCGACGGTACCCGTCCGGAAATCTACCGGACCCTGCGAGGCGACAATTCTTTGGCTGTCAAGAAGATCGCGTTCGAAAACGTTGTTGAGTGTGGAGTGAATAAGCTTGCCGTGATCTCCACAGTGGCCCTGGGAGTTAACGACATTCATATGAACGAACTCTTGAATTTCATCCACGACTATAGAGACCACGTTTCTGTATGGGGCTTTGTTCCTCTTACTCCCTGTTGGGAGGGGGATGTGCAGCTTGAACCCACCACTACGGAGTGCGTTGAGAAAGTCTTTGAGAAAATGATTCCAGAAATTGAGTTTATTCCTACAGGGATGATGAACTTTCAGGTGCTGTCCCGGTTTTTTGGCAAACAGACCCTGGGGGGGTCGCATCCCAACTGTGAGAGCGCCACATTGCTAGTTTCCGATGGCCAACGTTACTTACCAATTTCCGCTTTCCTGACCGTACCTCTCTCTGAATTGCTGGTTCACCTGAGAAGACTAGATTCCTCTCTGGCAGGCAAGGCTGCCTCTCTCCCCGAAAGAGGGATTAGGCGATTCTTTTTCGATGCCAGGACTCTTTTGCGTACGGTGTACATTATCGCAAAAAGTTTGAACCACTCCAAGGTATTCGTAAAATCGCCTTTTTTCAATAGCGCGCAAGCTCTGTTAGATTTTATGCGAGGTCGAAAGATAGACCGGATCCTAGCAGAACGGACCAGTTGCAGGAATCTACTCACGCTCATTACCATTCCGTATGAGGATAAGGGAGGGCTGGAAGACGCCCGTTTGAGGGATTGTCCTGCCGTATTTGCTTATGAGGACGTTGATACCGGGCGCATAAAGACAACCGCATTTTGTTCATGGCAGACGGTTAAGGACGATGTATGCCGCAAGATCCAGACCCATTACGAAGAAAATGTTCCTGAGGCCGATGAGCAACAGCGAGTATCGACTCCCCGCTTTTGAAATGCCATGAGGCAGGTTCGGCCTTCCTGAGCAGGGCCGTAACCTGCCTACTCTCCGGCTTTCTCGATCCCCAGTTCGTACTTTGTTTACCAACCCCAATAACTGCCCAAACCTGGGATGCTTATACGTACACCGCCATGCCACCATGGTGACCCCACCGGACCCCTCCGCCTGGAAATCCTACACCACCTCCGTGGTGCCCCCATCCCACTCCACCACCAGGAAACACCACATGTCCATGACCATTACCCCAACTCACTCCGCCTCCAGGAAAGTTGACCACGCCGTGGCCATTACCCAACCAGACTGCCCCACCTGGGAACGGCACCCCCCAAGCAAGCGCATCGTTCCCAGTCAAACCAATGAAAGCAGTCAACACCAGAATCGACACGATAATCTTTGCCGTATTTTTCATTTTTCCAATCTCCATTTCATTGTCGTGTACCTCCTTCGTATAAAATATTCGATGAAAGTTCTGCAATCTGACAAAAAAACGTTGACCCTTAGACTTTTTTTCTGCTTCATTGAATTCAAATTATGGCTTGTTTAATCTGAGAGTTTATCATGCCTCTGGTCAGTATTGTAATCCCTACATATAACAGGGGCCATGTTTTGGAGAGGGCCATCCTCTCTGTTTTGCGCCAAACATACAAGGATTTTGAGCTGATAGTTGTAGACGACGGTTCCTTTGATTCAACATCAAGGCTATTGTCTGAATACGAAGGTAAAATCAAAGTTCTTTTTCAAAAAAACCGCGGTGTTTCTGCCGCGCGAAATCTAGGCATCCGGCACTCTAGGGGAGATCTCATAGCTTTCCTTGATTCGGATGATGAGTGGCTTCCAGACAAACTGGCTAAACAGGCTGCACTGTTCGATCCAGGTAAACGTTTTTTTGTATCCCACACAGATGAAATCTGGATACGGGCCGGCAAAGAATTGCACCAAAAAAAGATCCATCGCAAACAGGGAGGCCAGTTCTTTGTAAGGGCACTCGAACGGTGCCTCATTAGCCCATCCTCAGTCATGATTTCCCGATGCTTGCTCGATACGGTGGGATGGTTCGACGAAGCCCTTCCGGCAGCCGAGGACTACGACCTTTGGCTTCGGCTCACGGCATTCCACGAAGTTGATTTCGTGCCGGAACCTTTGATAATCAAACACGGAGGTGCAAAGGATCAATTGTCGACCATAATACCAGCAATCGACCGACACAGGATTGCCGCTATCGTCAAGATCCTTAGCGTACCCGGTCTGCGGCCGGATTACCGAGACGCAGCAATTCTGGAACTTAATAGAAAATGCGCTATTGTCGCAACTGGATTGGCCAAAAGAGGAAGGCACGAGGAGGCAGACACCTATGATGAGTTGGCTCGATCCTACCAGGTCGATACTCTTAGATCCGAATGACCCTGATCTGGGCGACCGCACCTACCATATCCCATGTTATGCAAGCCTGGACACACTTGTAAGATCAATCGAGAGGATTGGGATAATAAACCGGCCATTAGTTCAAGAAATGCCGGGCGGTAAAATGGTCCTTGTGCTTGGTAGACGCCGAATCGAGGCTGCGCGTAAGGTCGGTCTTAAGGCGGTGCAAGTACGAATAGTTCCACGCGAGATGCCTGAAGCTGATGGTTTCCTGTTGGCCTTTTGGGACAACATCGGGCAAAGATTCTTTGACGTAGCAACGCAAGCAGTGGTAGTGCGTAGGCTTCTGGAAATTTTCCAAAGATCTACGGTGGCCACTGAGTTCTTGCCGGTGCTGGGAATCGCCGCCAAAGGCCCACGTCTTGAATCACTTCGAGCTATCGGTGGCCTGGAAGATCCTGTTTTGGCCTCCCTAGCGTCGGGGCGGATCTTGGAGAAAACCGCTGAAATCCTTGCGCGTCTCGATAGGAAGGAACGAATGATCTGTATGAGCTTGATGAATCAGCTTGGGATGAACGCCAACAAGAATGCCGAGCTGGTCGTCAACCTCTTCGACCTGTCAGTTTTTCATCATAAACCTATATCAAAAATAATCAGTGTTTCCGATGCAGTAGCATTACTGGAAAATGAGCTTTGGTCAGCGCCGGAAAAGGCTTCCCGTTTCAGGGAACTTGTCCGCTCTTGGAAATTCCCGGAACTCGTGAAAGACGAAAAAAATTTCAGGGATTGGCAGAGGAGAATGTCACTTCCCAAACAAATTACCATTAGACATGCGCAGTCATTTGAGAACCATAGCTGCACTATTGAGATTAGGTCCGATTCACGTGATGAGGCCAATAAGATACTAGCTCGGCTGCTCAATGAAGCATGACGCTTTCCAAAGTTTCTTTTGCCGTTGCTAGGTAGAACCCTATGGAATTCTCTGTGGAACAACTCTGGATTGACGAAGACGTCCTTGACGAACCCCTCACCCACGAAATCGTTGCAAAGCTTCCTAAAGCCTTCATTCAAGTAGGCCGAGCATCAACTGAAGCAGCTCGCTTGCTGGATCTGGAACCAGATCCTTTGAATCGAGGCAAGCGAATACTCCGGCTGATGAAACACAAGGGAGCATTCATCAAACCATGCCCTGGAACACGCGAATATTTGTGCTGTGGTTTGAAGATCTTGCATGTAGGCCAGGGATGCCCAATGGATTGTCGGTACTGCGCCCTCCAGGGCTATTTCAACAGGCCTGTCATGGAACTCTTTGTCAATATTGACGATCTTTTTAAGGAACTGGACCTCTATCTAAATGAAGACCACTTAACATTTCACAGGATATGCACTGGTGAATTTACCGACTCTCTGGCTCTAGAGCCTTTGACCGGCATGGCCAAGCGCCTCGTAACCTTTTTTTCAGGCATCAAGAATGCTTCTCTTGAAATAAAGACCAAGACTGATTTTGTGGCCCCTTTGTTGGAAGTTGATCCTCAAGGACGAGTAGTGCTAAGCTTCTCTGTAAACTCGACAAAAATCAGCCGTAATGATGAGAAACGGTCAGCTCCTCTGGAACGGAGGCTGGCTGCGGCTGCACGTGCCCAAGATTGTGGCTATACTGTCGGTTTTCATTTTGATCCCATAATTCCATTCCTGGGCTGGGAAAATGAATACTTCGAGACTATTGATAAAATCTTTCGTCATCTACGCTCTGCGTCTGTAGCCTGGATCTCCCTCGGAGTCCTGCGGTTCGTCCCTGAACTCAAGGAGGTTGCAGAAGCACGCTTTGGGACGCTTGCATACTTTCACGACGGGTTCTTAAGAGGGCTGGATGGCAAGATGCGGCTGCACGTCGACCGTCGAATCGAGATTTATCACCGGATAGCGGAGAGGATTCGCCGACACGCTCCCAGCGCAAGAATTTATCTTTGCATGGAATCGCCACACGTATGGCGGGAATCACTTGATGTAGATATGGAAACTAACGAGGAGCTTGCAGCTTACCTTGATGAGGCCGTCAAGTAACAGATCTATGATGATTGATGATACGATGCAATCCCCAAAACTGTCCTGGAACACACATTCTATAGTAACCCGTGCTGCGTTGGATTCAATAAAAGCACCTCAAATCAACGAAGAAATTCCCGTTGTACGTTTGGAAGATTTCCTTTCCTGTGCACATGTGGAGCTTCGGGAGCTAGCCCGTCGGCACATTGAACTCTTGAGTCGTAAGAATGGCCAAACCCTGACTTCCCACCCGATTCCGAGCAGGATTTTGACTGTGGAAGATTTCTTAGTAGCGTTCCGACTCAATCCGTGCCGTCCCATATTCTACGTTAAGGTGCTGAGGCCTGAGAAGGTTCCTTGGGATTCGCCGCACGATGCCTGTCGGTCAGGCCCCCCTGGGGGGACTTACATACCGAACGTCGAAGCGGAGAGAATCATCGCTCTTGAAATCTTGGTTACATTTTCCGATGAGCCGGACTGGGGCATGGACCAGGACCTGTTCGACATTGAAGATTACGAATATGGGCAGCCCCCATTCGGGGACAGAACAGGAAAAAGTTCCCAAGCTCCTTTCCACATGGCATTTCTTCAAGACAATTTATTACTCCTCAAAATTCTTCCCCGTCTCAGAAAGAGTTTTATGAAAGAGCGAATCAGTATATTTCTTGCTTTAGCTGGGCTGGCCTTACAGAAAGAGATATATTATTGGGGTTGGCGCTTTACGGCCTGGGCTATGCATTACCTTCAGGACCTGACCCAGCCTTATCACGCTCATCCATTTCCACCTTCGCTACTCCGCATACCCGGGATTCTCATCATGAACCGTAGTCGACACGGTGTCGTAAGAGGTATAGGAAACTATCTAAAGAATCGCCATATCCTTTGTGAGGCTGCGGTGCATTTCCTCCTGAACGAAGCAGTAAAGAAACGACTTGACCATCCCTTCCTGAAGGTGTTGTCCAGCCCTGAGGGATCGCTTGGAGGATCTTTGGGAGCATTAATGAAAGAGTCTGCTCGGATTGCCGGCTCATTGGCCAGGAGGACAGATAAAACCTTAGTCGGTCTCTTTAATGATCCTAGGATCAATGACGGGGACTATTCAGTAGGTGATGACTTTTCCTACCCTCTGGAACGCTCTCTGGAGGAAGCTGCACAGGAGCGGCCAGCTCTTTTCAACGAGTTTCTGGAAATTATCACTATGTGTCTTATACAAACCGGCAGTGTGACGAGGTACGCAGTCGATCTGGCACTGAAACGTAGAACCGATCCGGAAGTTTCTTCGCTCATGCATACCACTTCTCCCTGATGTCTCCGTTGGGTCCCACGTAGAGAATGTCCTTATCTCCAACGGACCGAAGTACTTGTCGTGCGATTTGTTTTTTTTGTCTGGGGCTTATTCCAGAGTGCAAAGCGTACTCATCGAGAAACCTGAAACGATCAGACATATTGACTGCAAGAGGAGTGGAAAGAAAGATCTGCACCAGGTTTTTGACCTTGCTTCTCAGCGACACTGAATGAGAAAATCGCACATCATCATAATCCATCAGAACAAATCGAACCGCCGAATGCAGATGTGTGGCAGGCGAATAATCTGGAATTGTGGTTTGGTCTGATGCTACCATCTCCTTAGAGACCAAAATATTGCACGTCTTGAGGTCTGAATGGAAAACACCTCTCGAGTGCATTGATCCAACGAATCGACCTAAGGCTCTCGCAAGTCCCCTTTTTTCTTCAGTAGTCCATGAAAGCGCAATCCGGTCTAGGATATAGCGGTCAAGTTCTAGTGAGTTGGACACCACTTCCATAACAATCCATTCAGTAATAACTATTCCTAAGCTCATTTTCCTGATCAATGCCAAGGGGTAAGCTGCGCTAACTCTCACCTGGTTGAGCCTGCGGCCGTTAGTGAAGGTCCGTCGGCCTTGAGTTGGCCTGAAAAGTCCTTTGATTCCATGGCAAAAGCCTCTCCAACGGAACTCCTTGACACATACCGCCGGGAAACCAGAGAGCTTTACCAAAGTCACGGCACTTTCAGGAGCATTCTTCAGGATCGAGGCAGCCCTTAGGGAAAGCAATCTCTGGTGTTCACGAATGGATGACAGGACAAAATCCTGAACCAGGTTCGAAGCCAAATTCAATATGAGGCAGGCTTCAGGGCAGATTTCCACATGGAAACCCTGTTTGTGGGTACTACTAGACTTAGCCTGAATAGATCCCTTACCACGGTCTAAATCCATCCTAAGTCTTCCTTTGCAGCGCATCTGAAATACGATATCTCAGATAGTAACGCCAACTCCGGAGTCTAAAGGGCGTCCGTCTTACAGAGCGGTAAAAACATTTCAATGCCTCGGTCATGTCACCAGCCTTGAGGTAAGCTCGGCCGAAAGAAATATCATGATCAGAAAGGGTTTTAAGAAACCTTGTCTTTGGGATGCGCTCCGGGTCATAGTGCTTGAGCAGAATATCATAAGTGTCTTTACGCAGACCGACACGGTCATGACTAGTGTTTGCCTCATACAGGCGGATGAATACGAGCGGTTGATTCACGTAAGCAATGTTATAGTCTCGGGTTATTTTCAACCATACGTCGAACTCGTCGGCAAATCGGTAGCGTGGAGAAAAGCCCCCTATCTTATCAAAAATGTCCTTTCTTATCATGACTGAAGAGGTGTGGATGAAGCTTTCGCAAAAAGCCTTTACAAAGAGATCCCCTTTTGTCCAGATGACGCGCCTGGGTGGGCCGTATTTCTCTCCCAATCTAACGTGCTTCGCAGCCACCAAGGCGACGTCAGGGTTCTTCTTTACAAACGCTGCTTGAACAGCGAGCTTTTCTTTAGCCCAAAGGTCGTCGTGATCCAGGAAGGCAAGCCATTCGCCCTGGGCAATTGCCGCTCCATTATTCCTAGACAAGGCTATGCCGCTGTTCTGTTGTCTAAGAATTCTAATGTCCGGTTGGGGTTCCAGCCATTCCCACGTGCCGTCCGAGGATCCATCGTCGACAATAATTATTTCAAAATCCCGAAAAGTCTGATTCTTCACAGACGTAACGGTTTGTTTTAAAAGGTTGAGTCTGTTAAATGTAGGAATTATGACACTGACGAATGGTCTCATGTTTATCGTCACCGGGGGGATAGGATCTCCTGGACCCTATTGAACACTGCTTCGGGATCGACGCTTCTCATACAAGGGTGATCAAGCATTGGACAGCGGAAATGCCGACATGGAGCACATGGTGCTGAGCCTTGTATTATGTGCGCGCTAGGTCCGAAAGGTGCTGTTTGCCCTGGGGAAGTCGGCCCGAAAATAGTCAATACGGTCGATGAAGCTGCAACGGCTAGATGAGCGCTTCCAGTATCGTTTGAGATAACCGCTCTGGATAGGGTCATTACAGCCATTGAGGTTATCATATCTGCCTTTCCAGCGAAATTCACGGAACCTGTCCGGCACATCATGGATGTTATGTCGCAAATTATACTTGCCTCATGGGGTGCACCTACAAAGACCACCTGCCCGCCCATTCGATCGATAAGGAGATCGGCCAACCGTGCAAAGCTATCTGCAGGCCACCTTTTTGCTTCTGAATTTGCCGATCCCGGACAAAGGCAAAAAAGAGGCAGATCCAAATCAACTCCCATCGAAAGGAGCACCTCTTTCGCATTTATAATCTTCTCTTCGCTAATCTTGATTGAGCAGTCTGGTAGCGCCTTTCTGGAGCTTCCCCCACCTCGCAAATAAGCTTCAAGAAAATCTGTTATGGCAAGATAGTAATATACTTGGTGTCTCCCCCTGATGTCCTTGGATCGAGGGACTCTTAGGTTGAGTAGAGGGCCCCGCAGGTCGGTAGGATACCCGAGCCTCAGAGGTATCCCTGCCAACAACGCGGTAAAAGCGCTTTCAAAGGCGTTCTGAAAAAGTACGGCCATGTCAAACTTCTCAGAAACCAACTTGGCCTTCATCCTAAAAGGTCTTACTATGGGGCCACCTGAATTGACGGGAAAGGATATTATTTCATCGGTGATTCCTGAAGCTTGTAAAAGAGGAGCCGTGGAAGCAGGTACCCAGAAGGAAATACGGGCATACGGAAGAATGCGCCTGATTTCCTTTGCTGCGGGTAGGCTAATTACCGTATCGCCCACCCAGTTCGTTCCCCTAACCACAATCCGCGCAGGGGGGGGGTGTGATTCATGTGTCATGCTGAAAGATGTCACGTGTTACCTGGAAAGAAATTTCGTCTCTGAAAATGCCGCGATATCTAACGTTATTCATACGTTGCTATGAGTAAGTAATGGTCATTTTTAGAACATTCCTTCCTTTATCTCGATGATACTCTATCGATTCTACCGCTTGTCTAACGAGATGAAGTCCCAGACCACCCTCGGTGCTCTCTAAGATGGATTCTTTCATTCGAGGCGGAGGCACAGACAGCGGATTGAACTCCTGCCCATCGTCCACAAACTCGATGATTAACCCTGTATCCCCTAAAACTAACAGTACTCGTATGTCGTGCTCCCCTTTGTCATCAAAAGCATACTTGATAATGTTCGTAAGTATTTCTTCGAGTACCAGGTTCACCTTGTAAACAATCTTTGATGATACCAATTGGGATTCCAAGAAATTGTTAACTTCCTTACTCGATTTGATCAAATCATTGGCGTTGTTTCGTATCAATGTAGTGTACTGGTTCTTCATTCACAACCTCTTGTGGCCACGATTCGCACCGAAGAATCTTAGGTTTTCCTTATCCTTCGAAAACTTCCTTAACACTGCGGGGATGACCTAAGCGGTGCATTTGGCTGAAATGCCAAGCTTGAGGGATGTGACATTATAGCTGCATAGTTTCCGCCAGGGCTCAAAGAAGCCGTAATGCTTCATCCTCGTCATGCGCTATGGGGATGAGCCTGGCAGTGCCGGAAGTCATCAATGTTTCTTCGACCATTGGTTGTGGACTCAAGACAATCATTTTCTTTCCTGAAGTGGCCAAAGATTTGGCGGTTGTGAACAACAGCCGAATTCCAAGCGAGGCTAAATACGAAACCTGGCTCATATCGACTAAGAAGTGAGTTTTGCTGGAGTCTGCAAGATGCCTGAATTCATTGCCTATCTTGCTTTCTCCTTCGAGGTCGAGTATTCCGGAAAGAGCAATCCGGGTAAGCCTCGCGTCCCCTCGAACCACTTTCATTTCCATTATCTGCCTCCGTCCAAATAATCCAGGTTCCTTCTATAGAGTTAAAACTTCAGACTTTTTTGTTGAGCCTAAAAGCCAGTATTGTAATGTCGTCCGCCTGAGACATCCCGTCAGAGAAGGAAACAACCTCTTTGAACAGGTCTTTAACCACATCTCGAACTGACCTATCCGTGAGCCGGCGCGCTTGTTTAATCAAGTTTTCTTTGGCAAAGAAGCGTCCCGTCCTATCAAACGCTTCAGTGACACCGTCTGTAAAGGCCAACAGCGTATCTCCCGGTTCCATGATGAATTCTTGTGTTGGGAAAACCGCATCTTGGAACAGGCCCAATGCGGGACCACCTGGGTGATCTAAGAAAGCAATACTTTCTTGCTGTCCAATTACAAGGGGTGAATCGTGTCCGCCGTTGGCATAAATGAACTTTCCTTCTTTGAAATTGAGGACACAGCAAAAGATCGTTACGAATACACAACTTTCGTTATTCTGAGACAGGCGTCGGTTCACGCGAGCCAAGACATGGCCAGGGTTGCTATTCTCACCGGCTGCCGTTTCCAGGAGCGACTTGGTGACAGCCATGAGAATGGCCGCAGGCACTCCTTTCCCGCAAACATCACCGATGGCAAAACACATATTTTCTTCATCGATAGAAAAGAAATCGTAAAAATCGCCTCCCACATTTCGAGCCGGCTCCATCACGGCATAGATTTCCAGCCTGTCACCGCCCTCAGGTGGAGAAAAACTGGTGGGCAGTAAACTCCTCTGTATTTCTGCAGCTATGGAAAGTTCGCTCTCCATTCTCTGTTTAGCTGCGGTTTCCTCGGCAAGTCTATTCACGTACTGGGTAAGTTGCCGGCCAAGAAGATTGAAGGACTGGGCCAACTGTTTCACTTCCTCGGGTCCCCGTTCTGATACCTGCACTTGGAAGTCGCCCTCTCCAATCTTTTTAACTGCGTCACGAAGCCCCATGATGGGCCGAGAAATGGAACCAGTGAACCAGAATCCGAAAAATCCTGCAAGCGCCAAAAGGATGAGGCTTCCTCCAAGGCTGAGGAATTTTGCATGGTCAAGTGTCGAACCCGTAGACTTTACAATCGATGCTCGGGCCTGTTGCTCGGCTTTATTGTCAGCATCCCTGATCTTCTCCTGTACAGGCAAAAAGTACTTGTCTATTTCGACCACTGCAGAAACCACGAAAGGGGTTCCCTGAACATGCATCAAGGCCATGAATTTTTTTGCAGCTTTTTGATTTCTATCTATAAACGTATAGTAACCTTGAACCCTATCTTCTGTAAAAGAACGCTGGACAAGTTCCCACATGTCTGGAAATTCATCTTTCCATTCAGAGTAATTCCTGCCTTCCACGCTACTATTTAAATGCCAGACTGCGACCCCCTTGTTGTCAAACACGTCAATATGGCCCGCAATATTTTCGCCTTCAGGTGTATAAATGTTCTGTGCAGCTATCTTTCGTAGTTCTTTATCCTTACGAAGTTCCCCATAATCTTGGGGGTTCCGCTTCGAAAGTTCCAATGAGAGAAGTGCCGCAGCTTGATGCCCCTGTACCTCAACAAGCTTCTCACCAAATCGCGTAAGAATCGTCTCGGAAAGATCATTGTCTGCTTTTGCAAGAGCGCTCACTGCTTTCGAAGCCGTTTCAAGGTTCTCAGACATGAGGCGGTCGAGCACCTTATCCGCCAAGAATACCATTCCGAGAGTTGTCATCAGAATTATTACCAAATAAGATAACATCAGACGCGTAGCTATTTTCACTACATGCTCTCCGCTGAATTAGTGCCCCATATACTTCTGGTATTCCGGGTAAGCATCCTTATATATACTCCCGCTCCTATCCGCAAGACTGCTGAAATTCATTCCTGAGTTGATTCAAGCAAGAAATAAATCTTGAAAAATCTAAGTCCTTGCAGAAAAGAAGATTTATTAGTACGTTTTCGGATTGTGTCACGAAACTCACATCGGAGTTCAACACCGTCCTTGTGCTCTGCAATTACGTTCCGTTTGAGTCAATTTCACGCTGTGGTTTCTCAATGCTTAATTCCTGGGAATCAGTTACCGTCTCGGAAGCAGAAACCATCCTTCTGGGTCAAGCCATAGGGAAGATTCTTAGACCTGGAGATGCCGTGCTTCTTCGGGGCGATTTGGGGTCCGGCAAGACTCGGCTGGCGAAAGGGATAGTCTCTATTGCTGCGCGTGTCGCAATTGACGACGTGGTAAGCCCTACCTACACTCTGATCAATCGATTTGAAGGAGAGTTCCCAGTTTATCACGCCGACCTGTACAGAATAGAATCCAATCAAGTAGATGAAATAGGACTTGAGGAACCTCTCGGGTCAGGTGGGGCTCTCATCGTGGAGTGGGCGGAAAAAATACTTGACCTCGGAGGCGAATCGCTTAGAGTTTTTATCTATTACACGGAAGAGGAAGATCTTAGGAAAGTAGTATTTGAATGGACCGATAAAAGTGCATGGGCGACCAGACTTCCCAGTGTAATTGATGAATGGGAACGTCGCAATCCATCCGTAGGGGCGACTAATTTTGTGATGGAGCAGTGATATGCCGTTAATAGTTCAAAAATTCGGGGGCACCTCGGTAGGAGACCTTGAGCGTATTGCGAACGTGGCACGCCGGGTGGCTTCCCGCAAGGAACAGGGAAACGACATGGTAGTGGTAGTGTCTGCCATGGCCGGGGAGACCGATAGGCTGATAAATTTGGCGAAGAAGATAACACCTGCTCCTAACGAAAGAGAGCTTGATGTATTGGTCTCTACCGGGGAACAGGTCACTGTTGCGCTACTGGCGATCACCCTCGAATCCATGGGTTATAGAGCGGTGACATATTGCGGCTGGCAAGTGCCTATCGTGACAGATGATGCGTACGGCGCGGCCAGGATCTACGATGTTCCTAAAGAAGCCATGGAGAGGGATCTGGCAGAAGGACGAATCATTATTGTAGCAGGTTTTCAAGGTGTGGACGGAAAGAGGAACATTACGACCTTGGGCCGAGGGGGCTCCGATACCTCCGCTGTGGCTGTGGCAGCCGCCCTGAAGGCAGACTTGTGCGAGATATTTACAGATGTGGACGGAGTTTATACAACGGATCCCCATATTACAGGTAAAGCCAGGAAAATAGGAAAAATCGCTTATGAAGAGATGTTGGAGATGGCATCCCTGGGAGCCAAAGTGCTCTATATCAGGGCAGTGGAATTTGCGATGCGTTACAAGGTGCCGCTGGTAGTTCGTTCCAGCTTCAACGATCATGAGGGCACACTGGTCACGGAGGAGAGTTCAGACATGGAAAAAGAGTCGGTCAGGGCCGTTACATGCAATACGAAAGAAGCAAAGATAACCATTTCCGGAGTAGAGGACAAGCCGGGAGTAGCCTCCCGTATATTCTCAGCACTGGCGGATTCCCACGTTGTGGTTGACATGATTATTCAAAATAGCAGCGCTGAAGGGAAAACCGACATCAGCTTCACCATCCCTGAAGCCGATTTGGGAAAAGGCTTGGAGATATGCAGGGGGATTGAAGAATATTTCCAAGCGGAAAACATAAACGGATGTGAAGACATCGCAAAGGTATCAATTATAGGACTCGGCATGAGATCATACTCCGGGGTCGCAGCGAAAATGTTTTCTGCTCTCGCTAGAGAGGGCATAAATATAGAGATGATTTCCACTTCAGAAATCAAGATTTCGTGCGTGATCCGACAAAAGTATGCCGAACTCGCTGTACGGATCCTGCACGATGTCTTCGAACTGGATAAGGCTACGTGACTGGGGAGACCCCTGCAGGAATGATCGACCTTACCGGTTCAGAAAGAGGCAGTGCCGACTGTAAATATGGGCATCACGTAATTATAATTAATACTTTATTGACAGTTATGAATTAAAATGATAAGATATTTCAGTAAAGTGTTGTAACAAGTAGATATCATTTATTAAGGAGTCGAGAGATGGTACGGCCACTCCTAGTTTGCACTGTAGGATTTCTGGTACTGTCCGCGTTGCTCACCCCGTTAACCCCTCATGCCTATGGCAGTATGGCATCATATTGCTGTCCTCAGATCCCGATCTGTGGACCACCGATTGTCCCTCTATCGTCGTGCTGCGTCCCGACACCCCTCTTTCCACCACCACCCCCTCTCGTGGTGCCAATAGTAGTTGCTCCGCCGCCGCCATGTTTTCCGATGCCGCCAATGCCGATTGCCAAGGTCAAACGGTCATATGGCAAGCCTATTGGCTACTAATTAGGATTGCGGCGAAGACATAAACGCGTGCAGACTGCCACTGAACCGTATATTTGAGAGTCACACGGAACAACGCTAGAGTTCTCCGGGTCAAGGGAATACCATATTTCCTGTAGCTAAGGACAAGCCTGAAGCCTCATTTTGGGGCTTTGAAAGCTTGTCTGCTGCCTCCTCCCGAAACTTTTTTCTGATTTTATTGTCCTTTTATGACAATACAACCCTCCATCAGTTGAATTCTCCGTTTAATTGCCTTATGGTTTTTTCTATGAGGTCCATCTACTAGTTGTTTCTACGATACCTTGACAAGACGCAGCTTGACCTCGCGCGAAGACTTTGATGGCGCCGATGAAGAAATGAAAGTCTAGGAATTATTTCTTAGGAGGGAAACCAAGATGATGGGCAAATCGCACTTCTGGGTTGTTTGTGATGCAGTTGCCTACATCAAGAAACAGGGAAATGAGGCGCAGAAAACGGCATTGCAAACTTTTGAGATCGCTTACGGGGAAAATAAACCGGTCGACAGCATCCCCCCGCATGAAACTGCGGTAGAACGTCTGGCTGGTTTTGAGTCACTGCATACCGACAAATTCGGAGACTTGGCCCTTACTTTCCGCTCCCTTCCCGGCGGAGGAAAGACCAATATTACTGGACTCGGATTTCACATGTTCACCGCCTTCAACCATTTCATCAATCCTTATCCTGACACTGACGCTTCGTGGCCCAGTGCCAGCGGGTATGCGTACACCGCCTCGTCAATGAAGGGGTTTGATTCCCTTGTCGTGAAAGGAATTTCTGAACATCTGAGTGGTTTGGTGGATGTGGAGAATTCCTTGGTTCTCGATCGCATAAAATTTTTCTGGAAAGACGGAATTGATGCGTGGAACACTAATTTCGAGCAGGATCTCAGTGGAACCAAGTTCGCGCCGTGGAATGTACTTGCCCGCTTCTACCATACCAATCTTCTGTGTAACCACTATGAACCTCTGGAAGTGCGAGGGCCAAACGAGCATATAGTCGGTTTACAGCTTCTCGGCCCATTAGTTCATGCAGCGTCCGATGCCTGTTCGGTCCAACACGTTCGTTCGAGCCTGGGCTTCGGGCATTCCGTGTGGGAGAATTACCTGAAATCAAAAGTTTATAACAGACAGATAAATGTAAACGCCAAGCTCGTAAGCCAATTTCTGTCTGAGGAGCCCTTCGAGCCGTCTCCAATAGTTTCCGAAGGTCCTCTGGAAGGTCGATTCGATGTGGGAGTTTTTATATATATGTTGGCCGCTAGGACGGCTGATCGGCTCCAAGAGTCTACATCCCAAACCTGGAGTCAATTGTGGAAGGAGGGCGACAAATTCTGGCGGAACTATCTTTTGGGTTCAACCATGAGGGATGATGCACATTATCTCTATAACATGGCCGTGGCCGGTACGGTTCACGTTATAGTGAAGAGTTATGAAGATATGGTCAACCAGGGGATATTATTACCTGAAAGAGGATTGTTACACCGGGAAAAGATGCCTGACCTCCCTCGGATTCAACACGATATTCCCCAACTGCCTACGAAAAAAACCATTGACGGGCTTCCATCAGAGGAAGTCATGCCTGTGCCTTTTTCCAATGCAAGAGACCTGCTGGGTTTTGACCCTACCGGAAGGAGTAACATCCAGCACCTGGTAAGTAATGTTTCGGAACTCCTTTCCAAGATAACTCATGAGAAATTGGATACCGGGAGGATAAAGCGCGTCTTCAAAGATATCGAAAAAGAATTGATAGAACAGTATGTCAGGATGGCAGATAGGGTGGGCGAGGGGTTTTGTCCTCTCAGGGCCGTAGAAAAACTTCCGCTTGACTCGGACTTGAGTGCCCATTTTGGAACTGGTACCTTTCGAATGCCTTCTTCCGAGGAGTGTGACGACCCCCGTTCGCTGGCCCAGTACATTGATCTCTCCGACGCTCATGCTTACAAGGCCAATAAACTTCAACTTACACAGCTTGTGGCGGGGCTGAAGTTCTACCGCATGAAATTTGAACAACAAGAGGGGGTAGTGTCGAGAATCGACAAGATCACTTCCGGCCTTGAACAGCTTAGAGATGTTGGCCAACATGATGCCGCAGCAGAGGCTTTTGATCTAGTCACCCCGAGAGTCGCTATGAAATCGAGAGTTGGAGGTCCAAGAGAAGCTTCTCCGGTGGACTCCAAGACGCGTAACATATTCTCAGCTTTTCAGGAATGGATAGCCCCTCTGTTCCAAGTCCCTGTGGCTGCCCTGGCTACGGTAGCGGCAGCAGCGTTACTCGTCGTGGTCATGTTTCCCCGTGGTGTACCTGAACCAGTGATGGGCTTGAGTTCTGAGAAGTGGGACAAACCTCAACTAATGCTGATGGCTCCGAAATCTTTGCCCCTCAAAGCCGAACCGGCCCATGAAACCCCAAAACTGAGAATGGCAATGATCATTAACTTCAAGAACTTCAAAGAACCCATAAACCAGGAAACAGTCGATTCTTCATACCGTTCAATAAAACCCACCGCGGCCATGGAGAGGGAGTACGACATTCTCAGTCCTTACAAGTTCAAGGAAGCAGTCGACCAGGGTGAGATCAGCACGCATAACCTCCAAGAGACGATGGACGGCCTAGTGAAACTTGGAGTCTCAAGGGCCCTTGTACTTACCGTGACTGCCAGGGGGAATCTGTTCGAGGTGGAAACCGACCTCAAGAATCTTGAGACCGGCCAGACCCTCAACGTAATAACAAAAAATGATATTTCGAGAGATGATCTTCCATCAGTCATGAGGAAGTCAATTCAAGAGCAGTTCGCTCCAGAATAGTTCCTAGGCTAAGTTTTTTTAGGTGGCACAACAACAGGTACAATTGAGGCTCTGAGTTCAATTTCCACTGGGGTGGTTCCATAATACGTTCCATCAATCTGGACCGGCACTGGTTCAGATGATTCTATCCGTACCCTTGTTCCTCTAAGGTGAGTTATTCCTGGCACCGTCCACGTCAGGCGAGTCAGTCCGGCAAAGGCATACATAAACAAATGGGGAATCGTGTTCTTGCGAAAGAGGCAAATGTCAAATTGTCCTGAATCCAACCTGGCCGCGTCTGAAAAAACAAAAACCCCTCCGTATTTCCTTACTTTCATTATCATTACCGTGCCTCCCGGCAGTTTCCTCCCCCCATCAATCGACACATCCAGGTTGTTCGGAAGCCTGTGGCCGAGGCTCTTAAGGATCGGGACGGCATAACCAAAGTATCCGGAACTTCTCTTCGGTCCATCATGAATAATCTTTGTTACCAAAGCGTCAAAACCGGCACTGACTTGAAGCAAGAACCGGTGACTTCCCACGAGACCCATGTCCACCTTTGTAACAGTGCCGCTTTCGACAACGGCGGCAAACGGTTCAGGGCGACTAGGCAAGCACAGGTGATGAGCTAGTTGGTTCGCGGTGCCCGTCGGCATGTGAAGAATGGGAATCTGGGACGGATCTGGCAAACCGTTCAGAACCTCGTTTACAGTTCCATCTCCCCCTGCAATTACGATCCTGTTCACATTTTCTCGAATCGTTCCGGCTCTGTCGAATGCGTCTCCCGGCTTTCCGGTGAAAAAGACCTCGACCTTGTGGCCTCTTGACTCCAATATCCGTACCAGTTCTTGAACTCGCTGAACGGTCTTGCCTGTCCCTGCCACCGGGTTACCGATTATCATCACATCCATATTAAAGCCTCATCCGTGGGAGACATTTTCGAGAAGCGTAGAGTAATTAATCGATCTTTAGCAAGAAACTTTCTTCAAGGAACGTGAAATTGTCAGAAACTCTTATCGGCTGTCAGGTCCATGACCAGTCTGGGTGCCGATCTCTTTCAAACGTGTGGCCATTTGGACCCTTTCTTCCTCGACCAAGCACTGCCTCGCCGGTTTGGGATTGCGCGAAATGCAGGCTTCCCATAGCATGGTCTTCTTTTTTCGATCCACTGATGCCCTTGTCCACTCTTCCCCCCAAAACCTTTTTACAAATAGGCCACACATAATAATGATGGAAAATGCCATGGCCCACCATATGCCTTCGGCTCCTGAGTTGATATAATAAATGACGAACAGTATGAGCGGTATCCTCAGGAACCACATGCCGGTGAAAATAATTCTCATGCTCGCGTAAGTGTCTCCAGCTCCCTGTAAAGCCCCGGCCAAGCAAATGCCAACAGCCAGGAAGGGCATCCCGATCATATTTATTCTCAGGTAACGTGTCATTTCTACCAGGACAGAGTAATCTTCGGTCAGCCACCCTGACAGAACAGGGGCGAATAAAAAAATGACGGCTGATGGAATAAGAATGATGAGCAAACATAGGACAGCAGAAGCTTTAGCCCCGGACCGAGCCCCAGAGATGTCTCCTGCCCCGATTCGACTGCCGGTAAGTACGGCTGACGCCATATTAAGAGCGAAAATAGGGAGGAAGACTATGGCCTCTATTCTTATGCCGGCCGTCATGGCAGCGAGTGCGGTGATCTCACCCCCCTGAATCTGTCCCACCAAAAAATAGACTACGAGGGTTCCTACATTCCATGCTGTTTGCTGAAGAACGGTTGGAATCCCGATTTTGAGAAGGTTCATGATACAGGGAGATATCGGACTTATAAGCGACCTCCCCGTGATTCGGGCTGCACCTTGGAAAACGTAAACGAGGTTGAGCACCATTCCCAGAGTGGTTCCGATTGCGGTGGCCCAGGCAATACCAAGGTATCCAAGGGCTGGGATAGGGCCCCATCCAAAACCCAGAACAAGATCTCCGACCACGTTGATTAATGACGCTAAGAAGCTGTTTATCATAGCGATCCGCACACGACCTGAAGCCCGGAGAACTCCGCCGGTTATTATCATCACGTAGGTCGGCAAAAGAACCAGTGAAAAAATCCTTATAAAATTTTCTGCTATCTCCTGGATTTCTGGAGGCATGCCGGCCAGTCGCACTATGGCGTCAGGGTATAGTTCAGAGAACACTGTAAGCAAGCCTGCAACCGCAATTCCTATGAGGAGAGAATTTGCGGTGATGTTGCTTACCCCTTCGCAAGACTTCGCTCCGTAGGCCTGGGACACCATGGAAACAGTTCCGACGGTAATTCCATTGGCTAAAATCACGAGGGTCCAATAGAGTTGTCCCACGTAACCGACCGCGGCAAGTACGTTGGTTCCCATGTAACCTGCTACGTAAACGTCAGCCAGCCCTATGGAGAACTGAAAAAACATAATCAGAATCATGGGCCAGCCTAGAGACCAGGATTCCCAAAGAAAATTGCGAAGTTCTTTGTCAGTGAACTTGAGGTCCATGATTTGGATACTCAACCCTTGTTCCGTTTTTTCAACAGCGTCGTTCGCAAAAAAAGTGTCCCGCAACACATCAGCAGCGATGGTCCACACAAATTAAACAAATTGGAGAATATCACCTTTTTATATCGTTTTCGAGCAGCGAGTCTCGATTTGAGGAGGCTAATAAATGTGACTTTGGCCGACCAAGCAGTTTCCCTTGAATTTTTACGTGACCGACCATATAGTTTCGGACGATGTGGATCGTTTACACACAACTTCACTTAGAAAAGAATTATATATGCCCAAAAGAAAAGATCTGAATTCCATTATGCTCATCGGGTCCGGGCCCATTATTATCGGACAAGCCTGTGAATTCGACTATTCGGGAACACAAGCGCTTAAGGCTTTGAAGGAGGAAGGCTACAGGGTAATCCTTGTGAATTCCAATCCTGCCACGATCATGACAGACCCGGAATTTGCAGATGCAACGTACATTGAACCTTTAAAATTGGATATATTGACTGCAATAATTCAAAAGGAGCGCCCGGACGCGCTTCTTCCCACATTGGGAGGCCAAACGGCTCTGAACCTCGCTGTAGAGCTTTATGAAGCGGGTGTTCTTCAAAAGTACGGGGTCGAACTCATCGGCGCTGGAATAGATGCTATAAACAAGGCCGAAGACCGGGACCTTTTTAAGACGGCCATGAAGAATATAGGCCTGGATCTCCCGCGCAGCGGGTACGCTCGATCTATCGAAGAAGCTTGGGAGATTGCGAGGGATCTCGGTTTCCCAAACGTCATTCGACCATCATTTACTCTTGGAGGAACCGGGGGAAGTGTAGCCTTCTCCGAAGACAAATTCGAAACACTTGCCACCTGGGGGTTGGAAATTTCCCCTGTAGGCCGCATCCTGGTAGAAGAATCGGTTCTCGGATGGAAGGAGTTCGAGCTTGAGGTCATGCGTGATAGGGCGGACAATGTGGTGATAATATGTTCCATAGAGAATTTCGACCCAATGGGCATACATACCGGGGATTCTATTACCGTTGCCCCAGCTCAATCCCTAACCGATAAAGAATATCAGATACTCCGCGATCAGTCAGTTGCAATAATTAGAGAAATTGGAGTGGATACAGGTGGATCCAACATTCAGTTTGCCGTGAATCCTGAAACGGGTCGAGTAGTCGTCATTGAGATGAACCCTCGTGTAAGCCGGTCCAGCGCACTCGCATCGAAAGCCACCGGTTTTCCCATAGCAAAGATCGCAGCGAAACTTGCGGTTGGCTATACCTTGGATGAGATTGCCAACGATATAACCTTGAAAACTCCTGCTTCCTTTGAGCCAACCATAGATTACGTGGTTACAAAGATTCCAAGGTTTACATTTGAGAAATTTCCCAATGCCGACGACACTCTCACCACCCAGATGAAATCCGTGGGAGAAGCCATGGCAATAGGGCGCACTTTCAAAGAGTCGCTCCAGAAAGCTCTCCGTTCACTGGAAATTGATATCTACGGCTTGGAACCGCGCTTGAAGACAGGTCTGTCTCGAAACGAAATTTTAGAACAAATCCGCCGGCCGTCTCCCGATCGGCTTTTATATATTGCAGATTCAATGAGAGCGGGCATAGATATTGATGAGATTTATCAGGCTTGCCTAATAGATCCTTGGTTCCTTGGACAAATTCAACAGATTGTGGAAATGGAAAAAGAAATTGGGCGACCCGGCCATTTTGATGGAGAGGCCGGAAGAGACAACCTCAGGCGAGCCAAAGCCTATGGATTTTCAGACATCAGATTGGGAAGTCTCATCGGAAAACCCGAAGACTCTATTCGGAGCTTAAGAAAGAGTCTGGGCATTTATCCGGTTTTCAAGCGTGTAGATACATGTGCAGCCGAGTTTGAGGCACACACGCCTTATCTGTATTCAACTTACGAGGATGAAGATGAATCTGCAACCACGGAGAAAAAGAAGATCATGATACTTGGCGGGGGGCCCAACCGGATCGGTCAAGGGATCGAGTTCGATTACTGTTGTGTTCACGGAGCTTTCGCCCTTAAAGAAGACGGATACGAGACCATCATGGTCAACTGCAATCCAGAGACGGTCAGTACCGATTATGATACCTCGGACCGCCTCTATTTTGAACCTCTCACTTTTGAAGATGTCCTTGCGATTGCGGAGAAGGAAAAACCTCACGGAGTGATTGTCCAATTCGGCGGGCAGACCCCGCTTAAGCTGGCTGTACCTCTTGCGAAGGCTGGAGTTCCAATCATAGGGACTTCGCCTGATTCGATCGACCGCGCCGAAAACCGTAAACGATTCAAGGAGATGCTTGTAGGTCTAGGTCTGAATCAGCCCCCTAACGACATTGCCCATTCTTACGAGGAAGTGATGGAAGTAGCCTTACGGATAGGCTATCCGCTCGTGATAAGACCTTCTTACGTCCTGGGCGGCAGAGCCATGGAAATAGTGCATGATCATGGGGAACTTAAGGATTATCTCAAACACGTTGTTCAGGCATCGCCCGAGCATCCCATATTGGTGGATGGTTATCTGACCGGAGCCATAGAAATAGATGTGGATGCTGTTTGTGACGGGGAAGAAGTCGTTATAGGCGGTATCATGGAACACATAGAGGAGGCAGGGATACATTCTGGGGATTCATCGTGCTCATTGCCACCGTACAGCCTGGGCCGGTTTAACCTGGATGAGATCCGGAGAGTTACCAAGCTGCTGGCAATGGAGTTGAAGGTGAAAGGGCTGATGAACTTGCAACTCGCGCTTAAGGACGGGGAGATATTTGTTCTTGAGGTTAACCCCAGGGCCTCCCGTACGGTGCCTTTCGTCTCCAAGGCCATAGGGATTCCCTTGGCTAAAGTGGGAGCTAGGGTGATGGCAGGGAAAACCCTTAAGGAGGTGGGATTTACCGTTGAGGTGATTCCCCATCATGTGAGTGTCAAAGAGGCGGTATTCCCGTTCATAAAATTTCCCGGAGTAGATGTTCTCCTAGGGCCGGAAATGAAGTCTACTGGTGAGGTGATGGGAATAGACCGCGAGTTTGGTCCTGCCTTCCTAAAATCACAATACAGCACGAATTTTCCTATACCCTCAGGAGGTAAGGTATTCTTGAGCGTGTCCGATCGAGATAAGGAACTTGCAGTCATCGTAGCGCGCCGACTTGCAACCTGTGGTTTTTCCTTCGTCTGTACCGAGGGAACGGCGTATGCGCTGGAAAGTGCAGGGATAGCATGCACAAGAGTTGGCAAAGTTCACGAAGAAAGCGAGTCTGACGTTATTCCTCTAATCCGTCAAAATGAGGTTGTTTTAGTGATCAACACCTCTGCTGATAAACAGTCCCTCCGTGATTCGTACCACATCCGCCTTGCAGCGCTTAACCACAATGTACCTTATTTCACAACACTTTCCGGCGCAAACGCGCTCTCGCTCGGCCTCAGGTCATTCCACAGGGGAGATTGCTTCAGGGTTATGTCCCTGCAAGAATATCACGCGAATCAATTGGCCGGCTATAGGCCTTCGGACACAGCGGATTATTCAGTTTGTTATGAGGATTCCAAACCAAAGGAGTCTATTGAAAGAAGAGAATAAGGCTAAGAAGTCTAATTTTTTGTCGTCTCCAGATCAGGAGGCCGGGGAGGAGAATGCAAATGGAAAAAACTCTGGATAAAAGGCCCAACCTCTTGAGTGAATTATTGAGAAGGTTCAAGGGATTAATAATACAAACCTTTTCCAGGTCTTCCACTGCCGACATCAAGGAAGAATCCAAGGGCATCAAATGGTATTCGGGTACCTGGAATATAAAAGGATGTCCCAATTGCCCATGTTCTATTGAATACGTCTCATTCTCAGGGGCTTACGATAGCGATAGTGACAAGTGGCAAAGGGTCACCACAGAAGACGTTTGCCCCAGTTGCGGAACTCACCTTAAAGAAGCCTGTTTTGCCTCGTCTCCGGGAAAAACTGTACTACAGGTAATGGAGCCGCATAATCGAGAAGACAAGTCGACGTAGCAGCAATTACTTTGCAATTTGTTGATAATTCGAATTATTATTCCAAATTAATTACTCTCTAATCGTGCGTACTTCTTGTGGAGGCATCTTGATACCCACAATACAGCCCAGCTACGACCACTACGAGGAGAATTCCAGTTACAAGGTTTACCTGGAGAAGCATTCTCGGGCAGTGCAGTGGCTAACGTTACTCCTTTTTCTGACATTAACCTCGTTTCTGTTTGCATGCCTTTTTGAATGGGACCGATACCAGGTTATTGCTGGTCCGAGGGCCCAGACCATGTCTCTGTCGGACAAGGTCCTGTTGTTCTGGCTTCTTGCGTCCAAATCAATTGCGTGGTTTCTCCCATTTCTGATCGTTTGGGGAATATTAATTACTAGAGGACGGTGGCGAGCCGCTGCCGTAACCCTGAATCTACTCTGGATAGTCATATTTTACTTCATGGCTTTCGATCTTGTTTCAGTTAGCTTTGCGGGTTATCACGTTTGGGACTATCTTCCCAATATACGGGATATGCTCGAAAACCCTGATCTAAATATCGGGCAGTGGGCAGGGGAACGATTGACCTCGGAGGCATTTTTCGTCCTGGCTGTCTTCGTGATTTCGGGTCCAGCTTGCTTTCTTGTCGTGAGATGGATCACGATGAGGGTCGTCCGTCGTTTCAGATGGCTATGTTCGCACCCTGCGCCAGCCATTGTGACCTTGTGTCTTATTCTCTTCGTACTGGGCGTACTCCCGGCTTTGGAGTTCTCAAGACATCGGGACTGGATTTACGCCACTATGCCGCTCATCCCTAGTCTGAGGAAACCCTTGGAACGTTTTACCGAGGACCTTGCATCTCGAATTGGGCTGAAACACAATCGATCGACAAGCCCAAGCTTACTGACCGGTGGGCATTCAGGGACAGATCGTGAGACTCAGCGCCTTACACTGTACGCAAATCGTATCCGGCAGGATTTCGATTTCGCTGACATTACGATAGACGATGCTGCGGTAAATGATGCCGGATTAGCATGGGTTGTGAACCTTCGGAATTACGATGTGATTGCTCCGCCGAGGAACATCGCTTATCTGAACCGTTTTTTTCCGATCAACCTGAACGTGGGTCGGATTGGCAATCTTTTCGGGCACAATGAGAACGCATGGGAAACTCAGCTTGAATCGGATTCACAGCAGGAAAAGCGCATCGCGGCTCAAAGCGGTATGCTGAATCATCAAGACGAGCCGGCTGCTACCAAACTGCTTTGGGACGCCTTAGATCCTGGACCAAGTGATCCGTCTGCCTTCGTCAACAAGCCGGGGCTTCCCAACATAATATTGATAATTATAGAGAGCTTTCGTCACTCTGCGATCGGTCCGGGGCAGATGGGGAAACTCGACGCGTGGTCTGAGCGGGGACTTCGCCTCGAACGGCATTATTCAGGATCTAATTGCTCCCACCTAGGCCTATTCTCGTTGCTCTACGGCAGGGCTCCACTCGGATACCACCAAACCCTGGACCGAAAGATCCCTGCGCAGATGCTTGAGTCCTTGCGGCGATCCGGCTACCAGATCACATTTCTAACATCTGGTGAGGTGAAAGGCTTTCGGCGCCTAGACCAGTTTATCAACGGGAGATCTTGCGACAACTTCATTGCAGAGGGCGAATTTACCCTCAAGGGCATGAATGACTGGCCGGATTCCGATCGTAGGAAGCTGGCCCACGTAAAGAGGATTGTCAAATCCTCTGAGGATCGACCCCAATTTGTGTTCTTTTATCTCGTTTCTTCCCATTACAGATACTCGTTTCCACCTGAATTTGAAATCTTTAAAGAATCTCCAGGCATTTGGCAGTTTCTCAATCCTAGAGCGCAGATTCAAAATCACATGAACCGGTATGCGAACGCCGTGTTGTTTCTGGAGGACGAGTTGATGAAACTGCTCCGCTCAATCGATCTGAACCGTAATATCATAATGATCACAGGTGACCATGGGGAATCGATGGGTGAGGACGGGGTGTTCACTCACGGCAGTCGAATGTCCGAAATCCAGATGCGAGTTCCGTTTCTCATGGTAGGACCGGGAGTTGAGCCCAGAAAAATTTCTACTGCTACTGTGCACTCCGATATTTTGCCAACTTTGTTGCATGTATTGGCCTCGAAAAGCGTACCCATCCGCAACTCTCATGGAAGAGATCTGATTGCAGACCCAGCGCCGTCCGATGAAGTGGCTGTGGTGCCGGCCAATGGGCCGGATTGGGACGGTCTGATGATTATTCGCGGCGATAAGCGAATGATTTTCAGAACCTCTGCTGCCCCGGGCAAGGCGCCGGTAATGGAATTTACCGGCCTGTCTGATGAATCCGGACAGTATGAATACAAAGTCAGTCGTGATCGGCACGCACTAGAGGCAAGCCAATGATCGGCCTACGCGGGACGCGTCAGGAGCTTCGTCACCTCATCAACTTGACGGTTCAGGTTAAGGGGAACAGGATTCATTTCCGCTTTTCTACCGAATATGCGAATCCTCTGGTCTGAGGACATTGTACCAATAGAGATCATCGGTGTGTTTCTATTGGAAGCAATACGTAAAATGTGGATCCTTTGCCCACCTCACTTTCCACCCAAACTTTCCCCTGATGGCCCAGGACTATTCTCCGGGCAATGGCCAACCCTAACCCTGTGCTCTGCTCCCCTGCCGTGGCCTTTACACTAGTCCTTTGAAAAGGCTTGAACAGGT
>Ga0194044_10000132_pt1 | contig 30819 bp, 25 predicted proteins | sample JunL4417m_MetaG_FD_155460 | JGI IMG/M metagenome (GOLD analysis project Ga0194044, IMG submission 155460) | Anoxic zone freshwater microbial communities from boreal shield lake in IISD Experimental Lakes Area, Ontario, Canada - Jun2016-L442-17m | ecosystem: Environmental > Aquatic > Freshwater...
AAAGATTTTTACTACATTCTCTACATTAGATAAAATATCAAATAAAACGATAGAAAGTGACACATTATAATACTTAACTAATTGATATCATGTAATCCAACTGAAATTTGGGACTATAGAAAAAAGGATCGAATATCTTCTCTATATCTCTATCCGAAATTCCGCAGCCGGTATCTGATATTTCAAGGCAGGCATAGTCGATTTCCTGCGGTCGCCAGTCGATGGGGAAGCGATGCGATTCCGGAATATCTGCTGAAACAACTGTTTTGACAGCCAGCTTAATTGTACCAATCTTGTCGTAAAAGGATTCCCAGGCATTTGTGACCAGATTCGTAATAACCTGATGCATCTGATTCACATTTGCCCGGATGGTTGGCCCTGGTGAGGGCAGCCCTGACGCTACGATCACTTTGTTCGGAATAATTGTACGGAGCATGGAAAGGCTTATCTGGCACGTCTCGGATAAATCCAGCGGCTCATGTTTGCCACGCGTTTGTCCCAAATAGGTCAACATCAGAATGCTGACATCGGCCGCACTCCGGGAAGCTTTCATGGCTTCGGCCAGGGTCTCAAAGGTTTCCGAATAATTTGGCGCATTGTCCATGGCCATTTCCAGGTTCCCCATCACGACCTGAAGCTGATTGTTAAAATGGTGGGCAATGGCCCCGGCCATACGATTCAGACTATCGACCTTTTGGAGTTGCTGCTGCTGCCTTTCCCATTGTGTGCGGTCCTCTTCAATCTTCTTTCGCTCAGTAAGATCGGTGTTTGTCCCGGAAACTCGCACTGGCTTGGCGCTGTCATCACGTAGTATGAAGCCTCGTGTAAGGACCGGCACATAATGACCATTTTTGTGCAGCATGCGGCATTCCACTTCAAAGGAGTTCTCCACGGTTCCGGTTATTGCTTCGCTGACTATACTGCTGGCTCGCTCCAAATCTTCCGGGTGCATCAGTCGGCGCCAGAGGTCGGGATCAGCTTTAAGCTCGTTTTCCGCATAGCCGACCATATTCCACCAATGAGGGGAATAATAGAGTGTGTTGGCCTGCAAATCCCAGTCCCAGACTGCGTCACGAGAGGCCTTCAGCGCCAGAGACAAGCGCTCCTCACTTTCCCGCAATGCTTCCGTCCGCTCCTCTACCCGCTGCTCCAGCAATTCGTTGCTCTGTCGGATTTCACTGAACTGAGCCGTCAGCAATGCAGACATCTCCCTGAAATTGTTGATCAGGTGATTTGTCTCCTTTACGCCGCTTTCAGGCCAGGCGATCTCCTGGTTTTCAGTCAACAACCTGCCCGGTAGGTCATAGGTGATCATACGCAGTTTTTCGAGCGTAACAATAGATATGCGGCTCAATACTTCAGCAAGTACCAACGCCACAATCAAAATCAGGAACAGCAGGGTCAGCTTGCCGGTGTAGTTGTCGTTTAACGTTTTCTGAAAGGACGCCACAGGCTGCTCCAAAATCAGTTTCCATTCCGCCAGGTTGCCGATGGTGGTTTCTGCGACATAGAATGAGTTCTTCCAGCGTTCCATGGTAGAGGTATTGGGAGACGCAATCGGAATCCATTGACTGATCCCTGCATCAAAATGATTGAGTGTACCTTTGCCGCGTACAAAGTGCGCCAGAACCGTTTGATCGGTGCGGTTGGTCATAATGACGTTGCCGTTTTTATCAATTAGTGTGTAGAGCAAGGCATCTTCATGCACACTCTTGTCAAGGTCCTCCTGTATATATTCCAGACTCAGGATTCCGGTAATGTAGCCGCCGTATTCTCCATGAATTACCACCGGCGCAAGCATCGTGACCATTGGCATGGGAACGCCGATTCTTCCCATGACCACTTCAGAGAGCATAGGCTTGAGTGTCTGTTTTAGCGTCGGAATGAAAGGACGATCAGCGAAATTTTTACCGATGTTGTTCTGTCCCAGTTCATCAAGCAGTGGAAAATAGGCGGTGATGGTGGCTTCTTTGTCCAGCAGCCCAATACGCAGAAAATTGACATCAGATTTCTTTGTCAGTTCCAGATAGGATTGCATCTGCTGCTGGGATATCGAAGCAGCTATATCCGCCAGATTGACAATGGATGATGTTCTGTTCATCACCCAGGTTTCCAGGCAACGAGCTGCACGCCGGCTATCCTGCATCAGCGAGATGCGAATACGTAGATCGGTTTCGTTAAAATCGGATCTGCCGCCAATCGCCAGCATGATCAGCGCCGGACACAATATGAAAAAGGCCAGCAGGTTGTAAATAATCTCACGGTATGATGTCAGCGATGAGCGCAACCACAGTGTAAAACCAGTGAAGATCAGCCGGGCGACCAGGGCGTTGGCTATACCGTTCACTGCCTGTTTGGTCATGACAATAGATGTATTGCTGAAAGGAATATGCATGACGACGTGAAAGAAAAAATAGGCCAGCGGCATGCCAATGAAGAGCCAGTAGAGCGTATCAGCCAGCACCATCCCCATCTTGCGGCGGCCCATGAGCCAGCCAACAACCGCCACCTCGGCTGTCATGATGATGATGGCGTAAGGATGATTCCAGAGAAAATAGGTATAGCTGGCGATGATGGCGGCCGCCACAATTCCCCGGCCAAGGCCTAAGAACTGCAGCGCCAGCATGGCGAAGATGCTTCCGAATAGAAAATCAATATTGAGGAAAAGTGAGAAGTTGAAATAGTTGCCCGCCAGACCGGCGGCTATCAGGGCCACGCCCAGCAGGATGACACCAGTGATGTTGGCTTCCTGATTTTCAGTCATTGTCTTGATCCTTAACTGCGTTCGGCTACTGGAAATATCTGGACCGTTGTCCAATTAGCATTCATCATTCATCATAAGGGTTCGGTATATTTCGGCCATTTTATCGGCAACCTTGTCCCAGTCGTGATTTTTGGCAACCTGTCTGGCGGTTTCTCCCATTGACTGGCGTAGTTCCGGATTCATTAACCGGATCAGGGATGCTGTCATATCCTGCGCCGTTGGATTGTCCGGCAGAATAAAGCCAGTGCCGCCATGGGTCACCAGATCGGCTGCGCCCACATTCGAGCTGATCACGACCGGAAGTCCCGCCGCCATGGCTTCCAGAACCACCAGCCCGAAGGTGTCCATGCGCGACGGCATCACAAACAAATCGCTTGCTAAGTAATAGGCTTCGACTTCATCAGTTACGCCGGCAAAAACAATCTGATCGCTGACGCCAATATCTTTGGCCATTTTCAAATACGGCACGGAGTCTCCCTTTCCGACAATTAACAGCTTGGGCAAGGGTGGGAAAAAACCATCGCGTCTCATGCCTGCAATTCCCTGAATCGCCAGATACAGTCGCTTTATTTCAAAATTCATTCCCACGAAACAAATGACCACATCCGAGGCTGAAAACCCGTGACACGCCCGAATCCGCTCTCGGCAGGAGCGGGCATCCAGGCATGAAAACCGATTGATCGACACCCCCGGATGTACGACAGAAACACGGTCTTCGGAAATGGCATAGTTTTTTGACAGCTCTTTTTTTACCAAGTTTGAAACCGGCAAAATCATTTTCAGAGCCGGATTTTCAATCCCTTTTTTCTCTGCCCAGCAAGTGGCCATGTCAAACCCGCTCAGGGATTTCTGGCGCATATCGTGAATCCAGGTTCGATGCGGTATTCCGTGAAATGTCATCAGATCCATGCGAAAAATGCGCTCGTGGCTGTGAACCAGATCGAAAGCCATGTTGTCTATTTTCCGCTGAGCAAACCCGGCGAAACTGATGGGCTGAAGCCACCTGGGAAAGTGAATCATGGGTACTTTGTGAAAAGTAACCAAGGAAGGGCCACAGTCCCATTTTCTGGCAAATACATGAATATCAAATTCCGGCATTGCCGCCAGACGCTCACAGAGTTGAAACGCCATGTTCTCTGCGCCGCCGATGCGACCGTATTGGGGAATTACCACAGCAATCGACAAACGACGAACGACGAACGGAGGACGAAGGATTGCAGTTGTTTTTTCTGTCATCTGTCATCTTCATCTTTTGCATGGTTGACAGCATAAAGGACCATAAGCCCCGTATCTTTGTGATACCACCTGCCCAGTTCCTTGTAGGTTTTAATAACAGCCGAATTCGATTGAGTGAAATTGTGGAAATGCCAGTTTTTTTCTTCCCATAGTACAAAATCCAGTCTGTTTCGCCTAAGATAGTCATCAAACTGATCCGGATCATCAGGAAAGGATTCCCAGCAGTTCGTCAGATCAAGCGGGCATGGTACGGCCCCGGGAAGATGAATATTGGAGTAGAAGGATATCCATATCTGTGTGTGACGGGAGGTTGCGATCCGTGTGCCGGATGATGTCGGGGCATTCTGAAAAACAGTTTCGCCAATCTGGATAAATACCGATTTATCCTGGTCCGACGATTTCAGATTTTTTGGCAGACTAACACCGATAACCAACAGAAAAATCACAAAAAAAACAGTTGCCGGACGAACAGACAGTCGTGTGGGAAGAATCTCCAGGAGTCTTTCCACTCCAAAAGCGCAAAGAATGGCGCCTGGTATCATCACAATTCCAAAAAATCGATAATACAGCATCCAGGTTGCAAGTGTGTGTACATAAAGCAAGGCCAGGCTGGAGACCGTCAGAATCGCCAGATATAAAAGCCTTGAATCCGATTGGATTTTACGGTGAATTCCGGAAAGACCGACAATATAAAACACGACAAAAGGGTAGAAGAATGCTTCCAGAAAGCGATTCAATAACGTTCCTAAAGCGATCAGCCAGATCATGTTCCGTGCTTCGGGAAGAAAAAACTCCATGAACGGATTCGGGCTGGACCAGGCAAGCTCTTTTAGGCTTTCAGCCATTTTTTGATACTGGATGATCGGCTTGATGAATTTTTCGGCAATTTCATGGCCCCTATGAAGGTCGTTAAAGGACAGGCCTGATACCATCAGCCATGGAATCGCAAATAACGAGATCGCAAGAATAGGGGACAGAAAAATCAGGATGTTGATCGTTCTGCTGTTGTTTTGAAAGTACAGCAGGTATCCAAGGGTAATCGCAAAAAACAGTGCAGCTTCGACCCTGGCCCAGATCGCAGCCAGAAAGCAAAGAGATGCAACCAAAAGAAGCCACCTGGAATACATGGTTGCCTGGCGGATCACGGCGAAGGTAGCGGCGCACAGGAAAAACCAGCAAATTGGATCTCTGACCAGCTCAACGCTGTTGGTGACCAGAACCGGGGTAACAGAAAATACCAGCAGGGTAAGTATAGCGCTGTCTTCCCTGACCCATTCTTTCAGCATCAGATAAAGGGGGACAAGAAGCGCCGTGCCGAAAAACAGGGAAATCAAACGCGCCGACAGTATCCAGTCATGAACCAGGTAATATCCTCCGGCAATCAAAACCGGGTAGGATGAAACAAAAGGTGGAAAGCAGGTTTTCAGGCTGCTCCAGTTTTTAAAGTACAACGCCATAGCCTGGTGAATATACAGAGCACCGTCCGGATTAATGATCACGGCGTGCAGGCCAACCCAAAGCCGGAGTCCTAAGCCGATCAGGATGACCAGCCAGGCTTTTGCTGAAATCTGCGAAAAAACGTGCCGGACAATCGGGCAGGTTTTTACAATATATGTGGGAGGGTGGGTTGATGGCATTTTGTTTTAATAGTACAATCATGGCTCCGAGGTCAAGGATGTTTGCCACAAACTGGCAGCACCCCCTTGCGCAGCATTTTAATTTGTGATAGATTTAGTCTATGAAACAATACGTTATTGATCAGTTAAGACCGAATGACTATTTCAAAATCAAGGCATACCTGGATATGAACCTCAGGCTGTCGGGCATCCCTGATATTTACTGGTTGATCCTGCCGCAGGAAATGCTGGAGGGAAATCAGGCTGAACATGCGGACTGTCAGCCGTTGTATTTTGCTCTGGAACTCAGCCAGTCTGCACTGTCGTGTGAACTGCTTGTGCGAACCCTGAGCCATGTCCGGTGCGATTGCATGCGTTATGCCTCACTTGCTCAACGAAACTGGCTGATTAAGACCATTGACGACATTTGCGATCAACTGGCATAAAGATATCCTGGCGCAATTTGAATCCGACCACCCGCTTGAAGATATTCCGGCAAATTCCGTTAATCCCCCTGTTTCCTGCTGCTGTCAACTCAAAATTGAAAGTGATTAATGAAAGTTTCATATCTGATTCATTATCTTTGCACTGCGTTCATTATGGTATGGGTTGTCGTGGTGATTATCATTTTTGGTACTGCGGCCATCGTGGTTTCTTTTTTTGACAAAAAAGGAATTCTTCCCCATATCGTTGCCAGAGCGTGGGGCAAATCCATTCTTTTCGCCAGCCGAACCCATGTGACCGTAAAGGGTTTTTCCAAAATCGACCCTGATAAGGCATATATTTTTATGCCCAATCATTTAAGCAATTTTGATATTCCGGTGATTCTGGCGCACTTGAAGGTGCAGTTCAGGTGGTTGGCCAAGTCGGAGTTGTTTCGCATACCGCTTTTTGGGTTTGCCATGAAAAGAGCTGGGTATATCAGCATTGATCGTTCCAATCGGAGGTCCGCCTTTGAAAGCCTGGCCAGAGCAGCGCAGATCATCAGAAATGGCAGATCTGTTCTCATCTTTCCTGAAGGCACGCGCAGCCGGGATCAATCCATCAAGGCGTTCAAGAAAGGCGGTTTTGTTCTGGCGGTTGAATCCGGTGTGCCGATTGTTCCGGTCATCATTCATGGAACATGGCGGATCATGTCCAAAAACGGACTTATGATCCGGCCAGGAAATGTAACTGTGGAAATCCTGGAGCCCATTGAAACAAAGGATTATTCCAGAAAAACCAAGGACGATCTGGTGGAACGGGTTCGTATGGTTATTGTAGATAATTTCGAGAAAGGAAAAGTTGAATCATGAGCCTGAAGATCATTCCCCTTGGCGGACTGGGTGAAATCGGCCTTAACATGATGGTCTTTGAGTGCGACGATTCCCTCTTTGTTGTAGATGCCGGATTGATGTTTCCCGAAGACCACATGCTGGGCGTGGATTTTGTGATCCCAGACATGGACTATCTGAGACAGAACCGGTCCAAACTGGCGGGAATAGTATTGACCCATGGACATGAAGATCATATCGGCGCGCTTTCTTACCTTTTGAAAGAGATCAATGCGCCGGTGTTTGGCACACCGTTTACCCTTGGTATGGTCCGTAACAGGCTTGAAGAGTTCGGTATTCTCCAATACTCGACCCTTCACAGCGTTGCTCCAGGTGATAAAGTCAGGCTTGGTGTTTTTGAAATTGAATTCATTCGCGTCAACCACAGCGTCGTGGATTGCGTCGGACTTGCCATTTATACGCCTTTCGGTCTGGTCGTTCATACTGGTGATTTCAAGATCAGCCATTCTGCGCCAAGAGATCTTTTGGCCGGCATGAATACTGATGTGGCGCGGTTCGCGCAGTGTGGTCATGAGGGTGTTCTGGCTCTGCTTTCCGACTCCACCAATGTTGAAAAAAGGGGATATACGGCATCGGACAGGGAGATTGGCGACAATCTGGCAGGCATTGCTCAGCAGAGCAAGGGGCGAATTATCGTTGCCTTGTTTGCATCCAGCATTGTTCGGATTCAGCAGATTGTTGATATTGCTGCATTTAGAGGGCGAAAAATCGCATTTAACGGGAAAAGCATTGAAATCAGCGTTCATATCGCCAAGAGTTTGGGATACCTTGCCATTCCGGAGGGTATGGAGATTTTTATCAACCAGATCAACAACTATCCAGACCATGAAATTGTCATCGTGACCACCGGCAGTCAAGGAGAGCCTATGTCCGCCCTGGCCAGAATGGCTGGCGGCATTCATAAAAAGATCAAGATCAAGCAGGATGATACGGTTATTCTGTCATCAAAGTTCATTCCTGGAAATGAACGGGCCATTGCCAAGATCATCAACAACCTGTTCCGGCAAGGCGCCAATGTCATTTATGAAAAAATATCCAATATTCATGTGTCCGGCCATGCATTTCAGGAAGAGCTGAAGCTGATGATCCAGTTGACCCGGCCCAGGTATTTCGTGCCTATACATGGGGAATACCGGCACCTTGTGCTTCATGCTCGCCTGGCCATGGATATGGGGATAGCCAAGGAGAATATCTTCCTGGTTGAAAACGGCCAGAGCATTGAATTCGATGGTGATGCCCGACTTCAGGAACGTGTGGATACCGGCAGGATTCTGATTGACGGAAAAGGGATCGGGGATGTGGGCAAAAGCGTTCTGAAGGAAAGGCGGGTTTTGTCCGAAGACGGAATTGTCGGAGTCACGATGGCTTTTGACGAGGCGACCGGCATTGTAATCTATGGTCCCGAAGTTTTCTCCAGAGGGTTTGTGTTTGAAACGGAAACCGGTCATCTCCTGGAAGATGCCGTATGCGTGATTTTGGAAGTTGTCGAGGACATCCCCCTTGGAACTCCAGGCAGGGTGAGTCTGATTCGAACGCGAATGCAGACGGCTCTAAGAAAATATTTCGATTTCACCATCCACCGCCATCCGATTATCCTGCCGTTTTTTCTGGAAGTATAGACATGGCGCATAATCACACTAAGATGTTCTTTTTCATTCGCTAAGGTTAACCATGCTATGCAGCATCAAAATATCTACTGAGAGGAGAAACAATATGAAACTACACCGGTACTTGTTAACAACATTATTTATTACGCTTTTTGCAGTATCTTCTGTTATGGCTATGGATTTTACAGATAATCCAGCAGTGAATGAATTGAATTCAGAGAGTGTTGCTAACGCATCTACGCTTGAGGGGCCATGGGTCATATCGTCCATAGTCAGAACAAATTCCACAACAATTAAGGTAACATTTACAAACGGCGATGCTCTCACTTCGACGTATGCCACAAGGCAAAATACACTGTGTACGGCCTTGGCAAATGACTCCGCAGTGTACCTTTTTATTGAAGGTTCTTCAGTCTATGGAGTCGTTTCGGTGTCTTCTTGATTACAGATGTCATCTGTACTTCATTTTTAAACATAAAATCTGATTGATATGTTATAGCATGGTTAGCATTCTTTCCATGATTTTTTGAAAACAATGTACCAAAGAATATACAAAGACATAGTTATACTTGAGACCGTATAAATAGATGGCGGTACTCTCACTTCGACAACACCTGTCTTGTCACATAACGGGATAGTGGTTGTGCAACAGCAGAAGCATCATCCAAGCCTAAACATGGCGTTAAAAAAGATTATTGCCTGGGAAACTGTGTCGGAGCGGAACAACACCCATCCACACATGATGACCAACATAACATGGCATAGAATCCGAACATTTTTCCGAGACCAACAGCCATGTCAGAATAACCTGAGAAATCGAATGTATAACATAATACCCCAAACTATGCTACCGATGTTGTCAATTCATTCGATGGCAAATCGAATATATCTCTCGCTGGAATCGCCACCACATTTGCGACAATCACTTTCTTGGCCAAACCTCCGACATGAACCGACGGATACCTTCTTCAACACACAATCTTATGGGTTAGGTGCATTACGGCGAGCATTTTCAAACCAGCGCATACGTAAACATTGTGAGATTTGCAATATGGGTCGCTCAATCAGCCGATATCCTAACCAGCCATAACCCAAAATGACCGCCAGCATAGTGAAGCATGCAAGCATATTGTCTAATAAGCTGTTCGGCTCTGGAGTTGTCAGCAGCCATAACCGACCGATTGCAGAAATGACGAGAATATGAGAAAGGTAAACCGTATACGAAATATCACCGATAAACTGCAGGAACTTTGGAATGGCGAATTTATTCAATATTTCAAGCATTACAACGGACATCACGAGAAATCCGTACAAAGCGCCTATAATAACGCTCACATATATAGTCCTCTCTTGTTTAAGAACATCGACAGCATAAACAATAGGAAGCCCAACCGATAGAACAATAGTAATTATCAAGACTGCACTACGCGCAGACAATTTTGGAACGTACTCTTTGGAAATATAGATGGCAGCCAATGCGCCAATAATGAACTCAAGCGAATATGGATGAAGAGCAATACGGGCGCCTACCGACAAATCAGCAACCGTAATGAGCAAATTGACTATCGTGACGATTGCACCCCATAAAAGTAGTGCAGGTAATAGTAATCTTTCATGAAAGCCTAAAAGAACAGCAAACACAAGATAGAACCACAATTCGTGAATGAGCGACCAGGCAACCATGACAAGCGGTAGCTGATTGCTGGGCAACAAAAGAAATGATGAAACAAACTGGGTTTGATGTCCTTGTGTGGAATTGACCCAATTGGGTTTGACTAAGAATATTGCAACTGTCAAGAAGAAGTATATCCAGTAAGTCGGATATATGCGGGTAAGCCGTCCCCAAAGAAACCGCATCATCTCCCCACTGCGTGCGAATCGGCCTTTCGTTACAGTCACAATGACGAAGCCACTAATCACGAAAAAGAGATCAACACCTGATTGCCCCAAACATAAAAAGTCGGGAAGCAGCATATCTCCACCAGAGTATTTTTTCTCGATCAACAAAGTGTGAAATGCTACGACACCGAGAACTGCTATGCCCCTGAGCGCCTGAATTGATAGCAATTTATTCATGGGAACTGCAGTCCTTTCAAATACCTCTTGCGCCCTCACCCATAACCCACAAAAGTGTTGCGTTGGTTGGTGCAACCGACTGGGTCGAATGTACAAGGATTACTCCGAGAATCGCCATACCTCGAAGTGCGTCGATAAAGTCGTATTTTATTATGTCTGACTGGGGCATTGCTTCCGAACGCTTAAAGCATCCGATAGCGTAATGAGTCGGATGTATTGATTTGTTCCCTGATTTTTCTAAGGTGCAATTCCAATAATTACCAGCGGTACAGCAGGCACACCACGACCCTGCCGGACGACATTATAAAGTTCTCCTTCATAATAGGCAACACCGGAACTCATTTGGGCTTGAAGTAATTTCATAGGTAGAATCTCTATGCCTACATCTATGTGGTCTCCAATATAAAATGCCAGGTGTTTAACAAAAAGATCATAAGCTACAAATGAATACTTGCCGAATTGTACTTCCACTGCAACTCGATCTTTTACGAAATCAGTCTGGTTATAACTGAATATAGGTAATTCTCCCACAGCCTCAATTTCTTTCTTCTGCTCTGCAGCAGGCATAGCAAGTGTTTTCCGTATTAATTTTTCGTTTTTGGTAACCCAATAACTGACTCTGCTCTCCTTCCATTGATTTGCGTGAAGCAATTCTGCAAACGATTTATTCATATCAATCGGGCTATATAGCAATTTCCCTTTCATCGTTTTCTCTTTGGATACTTTTGTCTTGCAATTTTCAGCATGTACACTGGCAATGACGCTTTTGATTTCCGACCACAATTTAGGTTTGTGAACGATCAAGAATTCCAACCCATTTAAGTGAGAGTATGTCTCTATAATATTCATTTCACGTTGCACCTTGCTTGTTTTTCTAACAACCTCATTTGTTTATCTTCTGTTTTTATTGACCACGGAGCTATTCTAAGACTATTACCTGCTTCTTCTGGATCATAAATCGGCTTATCCATTGGACGTGTTCTCAGTGTTCCGGCAAGTTCCTGCTTGATTCTCTTCATTGCAAGCTCTACATACTTCCCGATCATTTCAGCGCCGGCACCCCGGCGCTTATGGCGAATGGCGGCGATTATTGATGTCCCGGTTCCCAAAAAGGGATCTAAAACCCAATCCCCCTCGTTTGTCATCGAAAGCACAAGTCTTTCAATAAGTTCAACTGGAAACTGACATGGGTGATCTGTCTTCTCTACATGATTGCTTTTGACGTTGGGAATGATCCATAAATCTCCGGGGTTTTTGCCCAGCGGATTGCACGAATACTTCCCGGCATTAGGTCCCTTGAAATATTTTTTTCCGGGGTACTTTTGAGGTACCCTTACCGGATCCAGATTAAATACATATTTATCGGTTTTTGTAAACCACATAATGGTTTCATACCGTCCCGAAAACCGACGGGCACAGTGAAGACCATGTTCAAAGTGCCAGACAATGCGATTTCTCATCTTGAGCCCCAGATCAGTGAAAATCGGATAAAGCACGGTATCAAGAGGAATAATGGCGCCGTTGTCCACATAATTTCCAACCTGCCAGCAAACGCTCCCGTGGGGAGAAAGGCACCTGACGCACTCCCGGATAATTGCCGCCTGCTGATCAATATATGATCCCAGCCTGAGGCGTTTCTCATATTCTTTACCAATGTTGTATGGTGGTGAAGTAACAACGAGATTCAAAGACTCATCAGGAATGGTACTTAATAATTTCAGACAATCTCCCGGATAAAGGACTACGTCTTCTGATAAAGAAAAGGTTTCAGTTATTTTTTGCTGTTCAAACATGGTTGCATGATAACAAGATGGAGGTCTGTAGTCAATGGCTTCATTGATCGTAAAGAAATGCCGTCGAGTAGATAATTACGAATTATGAATAAAAAAACATTCAACCTTCACTATTCGTAATTTATAATTCGTAATTTTTGTCTGATATTCCTGTGAATTGCATGGATGAAGCTACTTGCGTATCTCCTATTTTCAATCAATTGCGTATTTGCCTGGATATCGCCAGGAAATTTTGAATGGTATATAATTCATCTTTATAATCATAATGATCTATTTCTACCAATCCATCAAACAAGCTCCTGTAAATACGATAATTGCCGGATAAACAGGAGTAAATATCTTTAAAAAACACCCTTGATCCTATGTTTGGAAAACCAAACTCAAACTGAATAAAGTCAACCGAAGCAGACTTTATCAATTCACTTCCGCCGCGCAAGATATTCAATTCGTATCCTTCAACGTCCATCTTCATAAAATCAATTTTCTGAATATTGTTTGTTCTGCAGAATTCATCCAGTGTGGTTAACTCGATTTTCTCGACAATGTTACTATTATCCAGATTATGATAATGCGTATTTAAGATGGATGCGGAACCAGCTCCTTCTGAACAGCTATAGAGATTAACAGTTTCGGACTTGTCGCCGAATCCGAAATTATATAGCTTGACATTCTGACATGTAGAAATTTCCGCATTAAGCAATCCAAAAGCCATTTTTGATGGTTCAAAGCAGTACAGTCTGATATTTTCACATCCGAACGATGCTATTATTACAGATGAATAATCGCCCCTGTTTGCTCCAACGTCGAATATTATCGGAAGCCTATGCTTTATGTGGCTTTTAACGAAGTTAATGATCCATTCTTCGCCGCTGTAGTGGGGATAACCGCTCGCAGGCCCCATGTTCATACCGTACAAGGAGACCTCGTACAGCTTTCGCCAGAACCTGTAGAACATCTTTTTTCGCATGATTTTTGAAACAATCTGTTTAAGCATGTATTTTCTTGACCTTTCTCATAATTAAAACAGCCGAAATAACAAAAACTGAATATGTGACTATATAGGAATAGGCAACGCCTTCCGTGCCTAAGTATTTCGGCAGCACCAACAGCGAAATTAGCAACACGATTAGCCCAGCACAGTAGATACCTGTTATCGTCATAAATCTCCCCTGAGCCTGCAGAACATTATGTTTTACCGCGTACAGCATATAGAAGAGCGAGGCAACAGAGAGTATCCGGGTGATCCGGTAGCTTTTTTCTGCAAAATCCCTGTTGATCCACAATGTAAGTATTTCTTTGGCAAAAACGATCAACGGCAGGTAGTATATAACAAATATTACAACTACCGACACCATGGATAATTTTTCTATGTCATGCGTGCTGATATTTAAGACGTTTCGACGTACCAAAACGGTGGTAAGACTGCCGGTTACCGCCCAGATCAGAAACCAGGCTTTGACATTGACCTCAAAAGCCACTGAATAATACGCCAACTGTTCCATTGACAGGAGATTGGTTATATAAAATTTGTCGATGCTTGTAATTACCATTCCAATTACTAAGGTCAGCAGCATTGGAATGCCGTATTTTATATTGAAACGTAATTCTTTAAGGACCAGCACTGGCTTTAGCCAAGTCAGACTACCGATGAGTTTATAACACAGGTATATGTCTGTTATCAGCTTTATGTAGCAACCGGTGACAACTATTATCATGATTTTTTCCAGCAAATCGTTTTTGACTATCACTACGAGCAACAAGGGAGCCGCTCTGAATATGTCATAAATCAGTCTGGATAAATTTATCAGGTAAACCCTGTTGTAAGACTGCATTACCATCAACACAACCGTATCAATTACCAGTGGCAAGATACCTAAAGATATCACCTTGTAAACAAGAGAATATTCCGTTGTTTTGGTAAACAATACTGAAATATCAGATGAAAATACAAAAATAAGGATACTTGCGCATCCACCCACAATAATATAAAAAGGCAAAGCATGTTGCAATATCTTGGAGGCGTAAGCAAAATTTTTGCGTGAAACAGCCCGTGTTAAGCGATAGCCTACAGCATACCCCATTCCCAAATCCGCAACAGATATGTAGCTAAAGATCAGAAGCAGCATTGTAAGAATGCCGAATTCTTCGCTTCCAGCCCTGTTGATGAAAACAGATGTCGTATATGCAAACAAAGCCAGGGAGATCAGTCGATTAGCGAAGAAGGAGCTGAAATTGATGATATGCTCTTTTTTTGACTGATAATACTCGACAATGAGTTTATAACTCATGCTTTCCCTTAGCCCAATGAATTATCATACGCCTGAAGTGTTTGATGATGGAGAATCCAGATAATCCAATTGTTAAACTGGTCGATAACAGTTTTTTTCGCCTTAGACGCCTATAAGTATCCAGCTCCCCTTTTTCCATTGCTACCAGATCACGACTTAACCCACCTTCGCCATAGGAAGATTTAAATGATACAGCCAAGGGGACATCCAGATACCATGCTTTTACGCCACTTAGTACCATTTCCAGCCACAGGAAATAATCCTCCGAAAATCGTTTGTCTTCCGGAAAACGAAATGGAAGCACCTGAAAGCTTGCAGCTTTTTTATGCAGCATGACAGATCTCGTCAACATTTGATTCCAGAGCAATAATCTAAAAGATTTCAGGGAATAAGCGGTATGGTTTTGAGGTAAATCCCACGCAGAATAATGGGGGGCAAGCTGAATGCATCGGTGTGAAGTAACGGCGACATCCGGGCGTTTTTTCATCCAGCCATATTGATAATTGATCTTTTCAGGATGCCACGCATCATCTGCATCCAGAAAAGCCAGACAAGACTCGCTGGATTGATTCCAACCGGCATTGCGGGCTGCTCCAGGCCCTTGGTTGCAAGACAATGAAATCACCCGTATCCAGCCGCCATATTTTTTCTGCAGTTCAAAAAGCCGTCCCAATGTGTTGTCCGTGCTGGCATCGTTTATTAGAAGCACCTCGGTGGGACAGACCGTTTGATTCATCACAGAGAGGACTGCCCGCTCAACGGTCTCGCAGCAATTGTAGCAGGGAATAATCACACTGACAGGAGCTGTATTCATGGGTTATAGTTCCGGAAACATGCGGGCCGGCCATCCGGACCGTGAAAAAGTCTTTTCTCCTACCAGACGCCAGCTTAGCTCAAATACAATCCTTCGGGCAGCCCTCAAACCACGACTATGTCCCCAAATCCGGCTGCATCCCCAAACCAGAATCCACCTTAGCAAACGTAAAAGCTCAGCCCCCTCCCCGCGGTTGGGGGAGATTGGGATGGAGAAAATGCCGCCATGCCAACCACTTGGCCTTCCATCGGCCCCTTCCAGCTTGGAGGAGGAGGGAACGGTTACCATCACCCTCTCTGGTCCGGCAGGGTGGTCGCACCGATTTAGCACATCAGCATCCTTTGCATGCAAAGCATAATTTAGAACCAACTGAAGCCGTTTCTCATAAGTGTGATCATTCTGAGTCCGTTCAAAACCTGCTGCTGCAATCCGATCCCGGATATCAGGATGTGAAAGATAAAATTTGATTTTTTCAACCATATCCTGATCGCTTTGAAAAACAGCGATTTGCTGATCCGGGACATACCAATCTTCCAGATACGGTGCCGGTTCGCTCAGAAGAAAACCACCTGCACCAGGAACTTCAAAAGTTCTGGCCTTGATCTGATTCTGTCGTCCTCTGGAATTGGCGAAATTCAGGCTGATAACGGAGTTTCGCATAATCTTTGGAACATCATCTGCTGAAACCGGTCCATGAGGCCAGCCATGTCCAAAACATGAAACAGGTATCCCATGGTCCAACAGGTATTGAACCCGCTGCTTCCGATCGCCATGAGCATCACCAATAAAAGACACCGGATAGCTGCATTGATGGGACAGCAATGGCTTGGCCAATTGATCCGATCTGGCCGCCCACTGGGTCAGGAGTATGTTGGAAATACCATCCCTGTGATACCTGGGGATAACATCAGGATAGGTGGTGGTCATGGCATGGTAATATCTGCCGATAAACCGGGAGACTTCCCGGTATTTCCATGAATCGTCGGTGGTCCAGCAGATCGTGGCGACATCTCCACGGTTCCTGATGCTTTGCAGGGTTTCGAGAAATATTTCATACTGGAGTTGAACTGTCAGCAGCACGTCCGGGCATTGCCGATCCACAGCTTCCAGCAACTGATGATTCAATTCAGCATAATCCGAATAATTTCTTCTGTCCCAAAGCTCAAAATGCTCCACATCATGCCCAAGATTTTTTAATGCAGGCATGAACGCGGCATACTCGGTGGAAAGTCCCCGTGCAGAATCGCCATATTGATATTTTCCCAATGCACAGAGAATTTTCATTTTAGTGTCGCCCAAAACATCATCGGTATAATTTCTTAACGAACTTCCAGGTCTTTTCAATCCCCGTTTCAAGGGAAACCGACGGCGCCCAGGAAAGTTCCTGTTTCGCCCTGCTAATATCCAGATAAATGCTCGGAATATCAAAAGAGCGCTTTGCTTTGTACACAACCTTGATTTCCTTGCCAGTCATCTTCCTAATCACCTCAAGGATTTCGTTCAGTGAATGACCAATTCCGCTGCCAAGATTAAAAACCCGCGAAAGAGCATTAACTGAAACCGCCTTGTACATTCCGTCAATAAGATCATCAATGAAGATATAATCCCGCACGACCTGTCCATCGCCCCATATTTCAAGGGATTTTCCCTGAGCGACCCTGCCGAGAAAAACTGAAATGGCTCCCTGAATGCCATCCGGGTTCTGTCGCCCGCCGTAAGGGTTGGAGGGCCGCAAGACAACATAGTCAAGCCCGTGGAGATGATTGAACAGGGCCATATACTTTTCAACAGCAAGTTTTGTAATGCCATAGGAGCATTCCGGTTCGGTCGGACAGTTCTCGGAAATAGGCAAAGATAGAGGATTTCCGTATATTGCTCCGCCGGAAGAGATGAAAACCACTTTCCGGATTTTCTTGGTGACACATTGTTCCAATAAGAATATCGTCTCTACGACGTTGGACTGAACATCAAATACGGGATCATCATTTGATGTCTTGGGAAGCGTCGTACTGATCAGATGAAACACTATATCAATACCTGTCAGAGCCTCCGACAGCATCCCCCGATTCCCAAAATCGCCGACGCAGTATTCTACACCAGCCACAGGTTTTCGATAATGCTCCTCATACTTGTCAAAGACCCGGACTCTATGGTCTTCGGCAAGAAGCCTATCTACAAGATGGGAGCCAATGAAACCATTACCACCTAAAATCAACATGTTCATTTATTGTCTGACCTTTAAAAAGTAAAGCCGTTGACCAGCCGCCACAAGAGCGTTCCCCATTCTCAGTCAACGGTTAACGGTCAACGGCAGTATATCAACTGATCGTAGAGCGATTCGATATCTTTCAGCAGACGCTCTTTCGCATATCTTTTTGCCACATAAGCACGAGCGCGTTGAATACGGGCTTGCTTTATCAGTAGTTCTTCTTCGGCAAGATAGGTGAGCCCCTTGAAAAAACCCGATGAATCCTGATTGGAACAAATAATTCCCCGCTCACATACAGTAAAACCAGAGTTCTGAATCAAAGTGTCGGACGGTTTCCCCATAAGGTCCTGAATCCCTCCAACCTGAGTTGCAATCACCGGAACTGAAGATGCCATGGCTTCAATGATCGAAACTGGAGTGCCCTCATTCAAAGAGGAAAGAGCCAGTATATCGAGATCTGCGTAAACAAGCGAAACGTCCTGAATCCATCCCCAGAAGACTACATGGCGAGTCAAGTTTCTCTTCCGGCAATATTCCTCAAGCCTGCTGCGGCATTCGCCATCTCCGACAACAACGACCTTCACATCTCTTGCAGGGTATGCCTTCAGGAAAAGATCAACTGCCTCAAAAAACATTTCATGATTTTTTATGGGAACCAGTCGTCCAATGATCCCGATCAGAAGCGTATTGTCGCTAACGCCAAGTTTCTTTCTGAAACGCCCTTTTAGTCTGGCGCTGGAAAGAAACGGCCCAAGATCAAAACCCAGTTCAATGATTCTGATCTTTTCCGAGGGGGCGATATGATACTTTTCAGCCAGATCTTTTTGCTGGGATTCGCTGATGGCGATAATCACATCCGTGCCCCTGGCAATAAATCGTTCGATATGGACAAAGAGCGCGGATTTCAATCTGTTGAAATAGCCTTCAAATATATGACCGTGAAACGTATGAACGATTTTGATCTTTTTCCTGAAAATCAGGTTATAGATCAACACTGCCATGCGAGCAGTAAAACCTGCTTTTGCCGTATGAGTATGGACAATATCTGGCGGGACCTGACACAGAAGCCGGAAAATCCGATAGGTTACCCGGATATCCATAAAAATACTGATATCCCGCTGTAAAACCGAAATCCTGCAATGTTGATGAGAGTCCCCTTGAAAGAGATAACTCATATCCCCTTCCTGCTCGGAAATTGATCCGGTAACCAGAATGGTCTCGAAACGCTCAGGCTTCAGTTCTGTTGTCAGCAGATGAACATGAATGGCAGGTCCTCCAACATTGAGCCTTGCAATGATACGCAGGATTTTAATTTTCTGCATTGCATCATCATCTGAAGCAGCGGTGTTTGAACGATTTTCCGAAATTTCGAACTTAAGGAACTTGATGTTTGACACAGCAATCAGACAAAATCGATAAAACAGACCAATCATTACCATAATTTTTAAAAACAGGGGGGCCGACGGAGTATGTTTTTCAAAAAGCAAATATACGCTTTTGTGGAATGCAATTTGGGACTTGAGTAAAATTTGATTGCTGCTGCCCCCGACATAATGCACTACTGAGGCCTGAGGAAAATATACGACTTTCCAGCCTGCATCCCTCATCCTCCTGCACCAGTCAGCATCTTCCCAGTACATAAAAAACCGTTCATCAAAAACGCCGACCGCATCAATGGCTTTTCTGCGAACGATCATGCAAGCGCCAGATACCCAATCTACTTCCATGGAGTGAACGCCGTCGCAACGGCTTGTCAACAGATTGGCGCTGGTGATCGAGTTATTGGGAAACAGGCGGGTAAGCAGTGACGATCTGCCGAATAATGACGTTAGGGCTGTTGGAAATGATCTGGCTGAGCCTTGAACCGAACCATCGCTATCCAAAATCCTGGGACCGGCGATTCCGATCTGGGGATTCATTTCCATGAATCCGACAATGTTGTGAAAGAAATCTTTCAGAACATAAGAATCCGGATTCAGCAAGATCACATAAGGGGACGTACACTGGTGCAGCGCCTGATTCACCGCTGCAGCAAATCCGATATTGCGTTCATTTCGCGTAAGGATTGCAGCGGGAAACCGTTCAGCGATACGATGAACACGGTCAGAGGAGGCATTGTCCTGAATTCGTACTATTGCTGAATATTCTCCAAGAGTTTCGTAAACAGATTCAAGGCACTTCAGCAAAAAATCCGTACTGTTGTAATTTACGATGATAATATCAATCAAAATTTATCCTTCTTTGTTATATGAAGATGAGGGTTGTCTCTTCAGCCGATGTTTTAAGCGGGAGACACTGTCTTCTGCATCAAGCAAATTCCAGATATAACCATCTTCAACCGTGCGACGGGCCTGAATCGCTTTACGTTTATTCAAAACACTTCGCCAAGCCCGAAAGCTGTCCCATTTTGACCGGATATACGCAACGGCAATGCCTTTTGATGCAAAGTAGCCAAAAGCGGCGATCGTATAAAGCACATGCCTTCCCAACGTGCGGACTATCAGTGAAGAGGGCATGTTCTGGGCGTACACCCATTCCAGATTCCGGTGCCCGTAGTAAACCGAGGTCGGGGAATCATATCCAATGGAGCTGCTGGCCTTATGATAGACAACAGCGATTGGAACGTAAAGGCATTTATAGCCCCTAAGCTGAGCCCTGAAGCTTAAATCCACATCTTCATATAACAAAAAAAAGTCCTCGTCAAACAGCCCAATATCCCGGAGCATGGACATCCGATATAAGGCCGCCCCTGCACAGGCTCCAAAAATCCATTCTGGTTGATTATATGTATGATCTTCGCGGCCTCTTCCACGCAGGCAGCCTGCACCAGCGGTTGAATACCCATCGCCAGCCCTGTCTATAATATGTGGCGCATCATGATAGAGCATTTTGGATGCGGCGAAACCCGCTTCCGGAAAATTAGACAACGCGGTTACGAGATTTTCCAGCCATAAAGGATGGGCAATGGCATCATTGTTCAGCAGTGCGACATACTCAGTATCCACCTGACGTATGGCGATATTGTTGGCGACTGCAAATCCGAGATTATCCTTCAGGGATATGAGGGTGACTTCGGGAAACTGCCGCCTGACAGTCTCAGCAGATCCATCGCCAGACCCATTGTCCACAACAACCGTAACCATATCCTGAAACGATTGCCTCCGAAGCGCATCCAGGCATTGAATGAGGCATGCTTTGCCGTTCCAGTTGAGTACAATAATTGTTACCTGCTTTTTGAATGACATTTATTTACCGTGACGATACTTTTAAACCACGAAATACACGAAACAAGTAAGGGCGACCGGCCGGTCGCCCCCTACCACCTTCGCATGAAAACACCAGTTTTATATATTTTGGTCATTCATGGGGGCGACATAGGCCATGCCATGATCGTTTATGAAAGATTTTCGTGTAAAGCAGAACCCATCCTGCCGATTTCCCCTGAAGCTCCCTGCGCCTCAGAACGCACGCCATCACATCAATTTCAGAGTCCGTAATCATCTTCCAGAAAAGGCTGTCGGGAATCGTATTTCGGGTGTTCCACAGACCGCGTTTCTTCAGCATCGCTGGAAAGCTACGCAGTGCATCGTGAATTCCTTTAAAATAGGCCAATAAATGCCGGCTCGAAAGCATCAGCGCCAACCATCCCAAATGTTGCAATACAATAACTGGCCATTGGCGAAGCAAAATGAATGATGGATAATTATGCGCTACCACCCGGATCATATTATGGGTCGTATGGGAAACTGTAAAAGTATTCAACCTGCCCCCGGAAGTCTGACTTCCTATATGATACACCCTTGCGCCGGGCACAGACAAACACCGAAGCCCCAAACGCACCGCACGGAAGTTGATATCTACGTCCTCAAGATACGCAAAAAAATCCTCATCAAACATTCCCGTCTTTTCAAAAAAAGACATGCGATAAAGAGCTGCACCCGCGCATGCACCAAAAACGCGCCTCGGATGTTCCCACAAAACACCATCCGGTTCCTGGTTGCCAAGCCGGTATCCGCCTCCTCCCATTAAAACCCCGTCCCCCAAACCATCCAGCATTTTTCGGTTGTGATACTGGATCATTTTTGGAGCAAAACTGGCATATTCACCATTTGCGTCTGCAGTTTGAATCAGAATTTCTAAACAGGCAGGATCAAGTTCCGTGTCATTATTCAACAAAAAAATATAGCGACTTCCGGATTGCCGGATACCTTCATTTACTGCCGCGCTGAATCCCTTGTTGACGATGAACCTTATGATCCTGATTTTCGGATAATGGCGGGCTATCCAGTTGGTAGTCCCATCTTCAGATCCATTATCCATTAGAATAACTTCAAACGAGCGAAAAATTTGATTGTAAATCGACTGAAGGCAGGTTTTCAGCAGATGCAATCCGTTAAAACTGGGGATTATTATGGCTACTTCAGGCATTAACACAATCCTTATACTTCGAGGCCGGCATCCCGGCATCCCAGCGTTCCGACATTATCATGTATTCAGTTGTTCAGATACGCCTCAACCTTTTGAACCATTGTCCGAAAAGTGAATTCCCTCGCCACTTTTCTGGCCTCAATCGCCAAAGCTTTGCGCAAACTCGGTTTGCCTGCCAAATCCAGCACAGCCCTGGAAAGGCTTCGGGAGTCCCCTCTGGAGAATAAGAGTCCGGTACGATCCGGAAATATTATCTCCCGGTTGCCGCCCACATCCGATGCCACGACAGGAATTCCAGATGCCAAGGCATGAATCAATGTCAGAGAAAATGGCTCATAAAGAGAAGGAAAAAGAAAGATATCGTAGTCCTGAAAAATGCCAAAAAGATCAGATTCTTCAACTGTTGGCTGAAATACAACTTTATCCCTCAGATTCAACCGCTGAATCATTGCCTCTATCTTTTTCATATACTCTATGTCCCGAACATCCCCTAATATCACCAATTGTACTTCTGTCTTGGGCAGCCCCCGGATGATTTCAGGCAATGCTTCCAGGATCGTGTGCACCCCCTTCATCTCAACCACCCTGCCTGCAAAAAGGAGACGAATGCAGCCATTCTTTATCGGTACCATTCGGTCCCGGTACTCACCATCCTCACGCTGCATAAAGCTGACCCCATGGGGTATTACCGCAGTTTTACGGAATTTGAATCCTGCCTGGGCGTAAAGCAACTTCATAAATCGGCTCGGGAAAATCGCCTCGCCATGGATAGACGGATTTTCTTGATGAATTATAGCCATCAGCCTTCCCAGAACAGAACGGATTGCGGCCGCCCGGGAACGAGAAGAAACGCTCTTGTAGTCGCCACAAGAGCATCGGCTAATGTGCTTGATAAAATATTCATGCCAGAATGCTGGTTTCAAAAATAATATCATCCAGTTGTCGGTCAGAAGAAAGACTGTCCTGCATCCAGCAGTCTGGATGGCATGAAGAAAAGAATGATCCAGGAAAAACAGATTCCAGACAAAGATGACATCCGGCCTGACCTCCGCCAGCTTGCGCTCCAGCACCGCCGCATTATAAGCATCCAAGGTTTTTTTTTGAGCCTCAGAAGCCGAATAAGATTTGTAGATATCTCTTGCGTCAGCCAAAAGCTGTAACGAGCGATCGACATCCTGCCCTGGATAATCTTCCAGCAGTCCTCCGTAATTGCTCGTCAGGACGGAAATTCTGTGGTTTTTGGCTGACAGGGCTGATGCCATGTCAAAGCACAACCGCTCATATCCGCCCACCACATTGGGGGGATAAAGATTGCTTATAAAAAGAACATTCATATAAAAGCCGTTCCCCGTTGACCGTTCACCGAATTACAGCCGTTAACCGTTCACTGTCGACGGTCAACGGCTTTTTTGACGTATGAGTTTTACAAATTCAGGGTCCCTGTCAAAGCGGTCTATATCTCCGCCCGTCGAAAGCTGTCTCGCAAAAAAAACAAGGAACAGATTCAGCAGCCTAGTTAAGGAATGCTTTTCCATGATGCAGTTGAATCTCTCCACATACGCCCAGCCCTTTTCTCTCCATTCCGGAAGTCTCTGGGCGGCTACGATAAACCTTGCACACGCAAAAGCCCATTCCGCACGGACATTGATGTGCTCCTCCAGAATCGTATTCTTGGCATGCATCCTGTAGGACAACAACGGATCATCGATTATATGTATATTTTTACCGTGAACCAGAAGTCTGAGGAAAAAATCCAGGTCATGGACATAGCGCAACGGCGCAAAGTATCCGATATCCTGAAATACGCTGCGCCGAACGAAAATATTGGATGTGGTCATAAAGAAGTTTCCGTTCATTAAGGCCAGTGGCAGGTCTCCTTCTTTATCAAAAAAAGACCTATTTCGTTCGTACCAGCGATTTTTAATTTTCTTTCCCTTGGCATCCATGAAATCCAGAGCCGTGGTCACCGCTGTGATCTCCGGTGAAGCAGCCAAAACCTGTACACAACGATTCAATCGCTGAGGGTGATAGCAGTCATCAGAATTCAGGATGGCCACAATATCTCCTGTAGCCCGACGAATCCCTGCATTTATGGCCTGATAAGCACCTTGATTGGATTGGGACCAAAAGACAATATCCGGGTGGCGTTGAAGGATTGCGGCCACTATCCGGCCAGAACCATCCGTGGAACCGTCGTTGACAACAATAATCTCACAGGGTCCAAGTTCCTGTTCCAAGATACTTTCAATAGTTGAATGGATATATTTCTCATGATTATACAGAGGGACGACAACAGAAATCGTCGGCATATTGACAGTCAATTTTCCTCCTTAAGTCCTTAAAGCCGTTGACTGTTGACGGTCAACAGTCAACGGCTTATCTTCAGCACGGCAAGTTCCAGAAGCAGACATTCAAGTCTCTTTCGGCCAGCAGCAAAAGAAAAATGCCGTTCCATGTAATCAAGCCCCCTATCGGACAACGTCTTCCACAGAGCCTCGTCTTGATAGAGACGAATCACGGCCTCTGCAAATTCATCAAACTTGTCAGCCAGCAAAATATCCTCTCCAGGATTGAGACCGGAACCTTCAACCGCCACGGAAGATGCCACGCAAGGCAGACCATAGCTCAAGCTGGTAACGATCTTTCCCTTCAGGCCAGCACCATAACGAAGAGGTGCCACAGAAAGCCTGCAACCATGTAAATAAGGCGATATATCAGAGATATATCCAGTAACAATCACATCGTCTCCAGCCAGATCCACTATTTCCTCCGGTGGCTTGCTTCCAACAATATAGAAAACAAGTTCCGGCAGGTAGTTTTTGACAAGTGGCCAGATATCATTGACAAAGGAAAGCATGGCATCCACATTGGGACGATGCTCGAATCCCCCCAAGAACAATATGTCCTTTCTATCAGAAAAAGAATTGTCTCGGCCTGGAATCTCACGGATCAGAGGTATTACGGCTATTTTCTCACCGATAACATTGGGCTCATCAAGAAGAATATCTCGCTCCACAGTGCTTAAAACAATGGTGCAATCGGCCTTCCGGATTACCGAAAGCTCCAGGATTTTTGTTTTATTCGCATTTTCCAGAAGCTCATCAGACGCCTCTATCACAGCTTGCCTTTGCTCCCGCACAAAATGAAGATCCACCGTATCAAAAATGATCTTTGCCTTGGGGCAGTATCGCCTGACCATATCGATGCAGTAGGCGGCGCAATGCACTTTGTAGAGCAGCACCAAATCATATTCCTGGCCATGGGACTTGAGATATCCGTTTATTCCTCGAACAAAAGGCGAATAAAGGCATCGCACCCCCATCCGCTGCAAATCGGGTGTATATTTTCCCATGAACTTGAAGTCGGTCGCAGGAATAAAAGTGATCTCAAAACCAAGAGAACGGAAGATATTGAAATAGGATACGATGTCCTGTGATCCGGAATCATGGTCCGGAGTGGGCGTTCTGACATCAATAACAAGGATTTTACCGGCCGAGTCAAAAATCTTGTCATATAAACCACAGGACCGGGTACTCTTTCGGCCAAAAATCGTCCGAACTGTTCTTTCCGCTTTTAAATAAATCCAGGCATTCTCTTCAGGTCTGGAATGAATAACCGCTTTTGACAAGGGATTATATAACACCTTTCGCCCTATCAATCGGAGAGCGACACACAAACGAGCCCCTGCCTGAAGCAAATCATCACAAACGCTTTCTGCAATTCCGCCAACCTGCATAAAAAGCTTTCGCGGTACCATAAAAGATACTGCAGAACAAAAATCAACCTCCCGCAGATAGCTGAACTCGGGCTGAAAAGGATTCGCTCCACAGCCCAAGCGACAGAACACGCCCGCTTCACCCGTAATTCCTCCCGCTTCCCAGATAAGTCCATCAGGCAGAATGATCTGGGATCCGACCAAGCCAGCTTCAGGCTGGTCCCTGAAAGTACGAACCATCTCATCCAGCCAGGCAGACAAAGGCAAAAGACCTTCAGTCATAAATGCTATATACTTACCACAGGCCATGTCCGCCCCGAAATTCCACATCTCCGTCGTGGACTTCCGATGACCTGCCGGAACTACCCGTACCCCCTTGATTCTGGCCAGGAGCATCCGGCTTTCCAACTCCGGCAGAGAATCCACAAGAATGACTTCATACGAATACCCATTACAAGTATTATACAAAGACTTGAGGCATTGGAGCAGAACGTCCATTCGATGAAATAATGGAATAACAACTGAAACATCCGGATGCTTGTTTTGAGGAAAATATATGATTTCATCCGGATCAAGCGATGGGATATCGACGGACAGTCTCATGAATGATGATAGTTGGTTCTGATCGTCTCTGGCATTCCGCCAAACCTGATAAGAAATGGTTTTTAGAAACAAAAATCCAAACCGCTGATAAAAAAAAGATTTCATCGCATAACTTGCGGCTTCATTAAAAGGAAGTCGCTGAAAAATCCATCGCAACCCCCTTAAACAGACCTTTTTTGAGAAAAAGAGCACCTGAGACAAAAACCTTTATTCCCCACTGCAGCGGATCCAATTTAAAACCAATGCTCACAACCATTATCCTTTGCCTGCACCCAAGCTTATCGGGCGATAATACCATTTTATATTGAAAGACGAAAGGAGAAAATGCTGCAAACTGTTCTTGACAGCATCCGGAACTGGTGCCACCCAAAGCCATCAAAAAATTCTGATTATAACGGATTTGGGGGGGGTGGTTATTTCAACGTCGTTTTTTTGCGAATAACAAATCGCTTTAATCATAACTTGTTGATATAATTTAAAATAAAAGGTATCGAATTGCACAATCACTTGGACGAAACAGCATTGTCGGAACAACTGTCAGAAATCCGGAGGATATCCCCCGGAATTTGGCATCCGATGAAAAACATTCCTGGATTTTAGGCAACAAAGTCTATGTTGCCACAACGGTTGGCAACCAGTGTATTCTTGGTGCATCTATTGCAGTCGATGCTGGTGATGCTGGTGATGCTGCATTACGAAAAGCTTATGGGGTGTTTAAAACGGATAGGCTCAGACTGAGACTGTTTCTACCATACTGATATGAGATGGCTCCAACGGGGAATATTTGTGTAGAACTAATTGATATATAACCATAATATATTTTTGTTATGATCAATGGATGGGGGCAATGTTATTTATGCACCAAACAACCCTTCGAAAATGGCTCTCTGAGGGGGCTGAAAATGTCTGATTATCTAAAAGATAACGCTATTGCAAGAAATTTTTTAATTCTTTTGATTTTGGCGATGAATGTAAAGCTGAATAAGCTAGCCAATGTATCATCTTTGAACGTATGCCATTTCACACATTAAATCAACAGATAATTCCTCCCCCCCCACAAAAAACCGGATGAATCAGCAGCTCCAACTCGAAAATATCTTTTACCACTCAAAGCTCTGAACGATGAGAATGCCTTTTTTCTGGGCTGCCTCAAACACCTGAGGCCGTGCAAAATGGGTAATCATCAGCGGAATACATTCCATTTCATATTTTTTGCCAGCCAGCGCCACATGCTTTTCCAACTGCTTCAGCTTACCGACACTGGTCAGTTTCAATTCCGCTTCGCCCACGATCAGGACATCCCGCCCTTCTTTCCTGGCTCTGGCAAACAGATTGATTTCTTCACCATCCATCTCCAGCCGAACCATTCTTTCCGTTACCTCAATGCCATAATGTTCCTTTAAATACAGGGGCAACTGGCGGTAGGCTTCATTTTCCAGCGCATAACTGACGCTGCGAGCCAAACCGGCCAATTCAGTTCGTGTTGTCTGCTGTTGATCGGAAAGCTTTGCGACACTGAGTTCCGTCCGCGTCTGCGCCTCGGCCAGTTCTTCCATACGGGTTTCCGTGCGTTTCTGCGCCTCGGCCAGCTCCTCCATACGGGTTTCTGTACGTTTCTGCGCCTCGGTCAGCTCCTCCATACGGGTTTCTGTACGTTTCTGCGTATCGGCTATATCCCTGACAATTGATTTCAGTTCACTGAAATCTTCCTTTGTTACATGAACATCCTTGACTCGATCATCAATAATTTGGATGATCTCTTTTCGGATTGCCGGCGTAATTCGGTACACTGGCTGGTGTGCGGTTTGCATTTGCCCCCCCTTCACTGAATATTCAGACTGATCGCCCCAATGCATGATTTTGCATTTTTGAACCCCCAACCCTCCCCCCGCTGAGAGAGGGAGCATAAGGACTATCATCATGTCTTAAAATCATATCCAGGCTTTCATGTTCAGTGGCATCATCGCAGTTTGATGGAATCCGTACCGCTCTTTCTGTGTTTTATCCATATCTATTATATAGTGGACGTGATATGGAAAATGCAACTGAATTTCCAGAAACAATTCCAGGGTTGCATCCAAGGGAAGCTTCGGTAAATATATATATATATCTTCGCCATAGGGTAGAATGCACAGATGAGCAGAACTTCTTATTACCATGATTTACCATAATGCGCCAATGACGCAAGAGAAATTTTGATGCTGGCGTTATAGAGAATGACAGGTTCAATCATCCGAAACCGAAACTGTTCTTGACACCATTCAAGACAGGTGCTACCCAAAACCTTCAAAAATTAACTTCTTACCTGTGAAAACGGAGCGCAGGCATGCTGTATGCCCACTGCGGACTGACCAAAAGAATTCTGGCCTCGCTCCCAGGATATTTTCATACTTGGGGGCATCCAGAATGTTATGGTCATAAACGTTTACTTTTACCGCTAACAGCAACGAAAGGCTCAACATGGTTTTCAGTTCCATGATTTTTTTGACACTGTTTCTTCCTTTAGTGTTGGTGGGTTACTTCGTCTGCTTTCTCCCTGTTTTTCGAAAGCGCTGGCCCGGAGCCCATCGGGTGCGGGCCAATATGTTTTTGCTGACTGCAAGTCTGCTTTTTTATTTCTGGGGCGAAGGGTGGCGTGTGTGGGTTCTGGCAGCATCATGCGTCGGGAATTTTTTGCTGGCATGGCTGATGATGTGGCGTTTTACCATTTCACAACCGTCAGAGTGTTCGACGGGCTATATCCTTGAACGCTCAGAACAACTTCAGGCAAGCGAACCTCGCACGAAAAGCCAAAAATTTCTGCTGCCGTCAGAGGGTTCCTCAGTATATGTCATTGAGCGCTCCGAACAACTTCAGGCAGGCGGACCGCGCACGAAAAGTCAAAAATTGTTGCTGACGGTGGCGATCATCCTCAACCTCGGCTTTCTTGTCTATTTCAAATATTTCAATTTTTTTGTGGATAACCTGGCAGGGGTTTTCCCCCCAGAATGGAGAATAACCGACTGGGCGCGTGTGGCTTTGCCTTTGGGGATCAGTTTTTTCACCTTCGAGTCAATGAGTTACGTTATCGACGTTTACCGGGGGGACGTGCCTGCAGAGAAAAATCTCATCAACTTTTCTTGTTACCTTACGATGTTTCAGCATTTGGTGGCGGGACCTGTCATCCGCTATCGGGATTTGTATCAACAACTGACGGAGCGAACGCCCTCCCGCTCCCAATTCGCGTCCGGCGTTAGACGTTTCATTTTGGGATTATCGAAGAAAGTGTTGATCGCCAACACTGTGGCGGTAATTGCTGACAAAGCGTTTGAACTGCCTCCGAATCAATTGACCACAGCCACAGCATGGCTGGGAATTGTTTGTTACACCCTGCAAATTTATTATGATTTTTCCGCTTATTCTGATATGGCTATCGGGATGGCCCGGATGTTTGGGTTTGAGTTTCTGGAAAATTTCAATTACCCATACTTCGCCAGTTCAGCACAGGATTTCTGGCGCCGCTGGCATATCTCGTTATCCTCATGGTTTCGGGATTACCTTTACATTCCGTTGGGGGGTAACCGTCAACGCCAGTGGCGGATCTATCTCAATTTATTATTTGTGTTTTTTCTTTGCGGACTGTGGCACGGAGCAAGTTGGGTATTTGTCGCATGGGGATTGTATCACGGATTCTTTTTGGCCATCGAACGACTGCTGACCCGCGACAAGAAAAAGACTTATGGACGGCCAATGGTCTGGAAGCACATCATTTCGCTGTTTGGTCATGGATATGCCGTATTGATGGCGATGGGCGGATGGGTGATTTTCCGTTCGGAGACTTATGCGCAAGCGTGGGGGTATTACGGAGCTTTGATCGGCAATAGTGAGGGAGGGGTCAGAGCGAATGCGATCTGGCTGTATAATGCATTGGATGTGCAGATCGCAATTGCAGTTGGAGTATTGTTTTCTGTACCCATTTTACCGGCCCTATCGCACTGGTGGAACAGGTGGCTTTTGCATTGCAACCTATCCGAAAAGCCGACGAATGGACTAATTATTCAAAGCATGGAGCTGGCTCGAACGGTTGTTTTCCTGGGCTTGCTGTTGCTGTGTTTTCTTCCGTTGGCATCCGGCACACACAATCCGTTCATCTATTTTCGCTTCTAGCACATCCTGAATCTTGATGTCTTCCTTATTGTCTGAATCAGATTCTGCCGATCATCATCAAAGGGGCATCCTTCATCTCTTGGTTGACACTTTAATGCCGAAATGCAAAAGCCTGGGAGCGCCGCACCCCAGTGCGGCCATGCACATATCATCATAATTGCCGCACTGGGGTGCGGCGCTCCCAGGCGAA
>Ga0194044_10000134_pt1 | contig 30617 bp, 24 predicted proteins | sample JunL4417m_MetaG_FD_155460 | JGI IMG/M metagenome (GOLD analysis project Ga0194044, IMG submission 155460) | Anoxic zone freshwater microbial communities from boreal shield lake in IISD Experimental Lakes Area, Ontario, Canada - Jun2016-L442-17m | ecosystem: Environmental > Aquatic > Freshwater...
GTCATAATGATCTGGATGGAACGACGATCAAGGCCGCCAAAATATATAAAACTGGTGGCCTGGAAATAAAGGATACACTCAGAAAGTGTCAACAAGAAAATGAAGGATGCCCATATTGAATAAAATACATAATTGTCAAAACCATTTGGTTTAAAGTGACAAATATGTATTTTCGGAGCCGTCATGCTTTTTTCTTTTCATACCCCAAAAAGCGACAGTGGCTATCCTTTTATGTCAGATGGCAACAGCAACAAGAACAGGATGCAGTATCCGGATCAGATCATGGGGTTTCATGGAAAAAAGAAGCCCTCTTTTACCGGCATTGATGAAAATTTCTGGTAATTCTGCTATGGAGGCTTCCATGTAAACCGGAAGGGGCAACCTGGTGCCAAAAGGAGATATGCCGCCCACGGTATATCCAGTACTTTTTTCTGCTTTCTGCGGTGTACAGGGCTGAACCGTTTTTACTCCCAGTCGCCTGGCCAGAGCCTTGGCGGAAACCTGTTTATCCCCGTGCATCAGCACAATAAATGGATTTCGGGAATCTTCCTCCATCACCAGCGTCTTGATGATCCCATGCTCTGCAACGCCCAATGCAGCAGAAGCTGTTTCTGTTCCCCCTTTTTCTTCGTAGGCGTAAAGGTGAAGCGAAAATAAAACGGATCCGGCCTTCAGGCGCCGAATTGCCGGTGTTACAGGAATTTTTTGACTGGACATTGATTCGGTCGCCCCCTATCCGATTTACAGCAAGTCTCTTCTGGAACTTTCTGTCATTGCAAAATCAATTCAGTGGAAGTAAAATCCGAAAATCATGAACCCAAATCACTTCAAAACCGCTTCTTCCTTTATCTCCGCTGCAGACCGAAAACGACGAAGGCGGGAAATGATCATTATTGCAACCATTATTATTGTTGTTGCGCTGATGACATACATTCAGAACAAGCTTATCCATTTCGGCGCCAATTTTCCCATTTCCAATACCATTTTGATGTTTACGATGACGAACATCAATTTGCTGCTATTGATTCTAATGATTTTTTTAGTTTTTCGCAACCTGGTAAAATTGCTGTACGACCGAAGACGAAAGGTGATGGGATCAAAGCTTCGAACCCGGCTGGTCATTGCATTTGTATCTCTGACCCTGATTCCGGCGGGTGTGATGTTTTTCTTTTCCATGGGTTTTATTACCACCAGTATTGATTTCTGGTTTAGTGTTCCGGTTGAGCAAGCCCTTGAAAACTCGCTTCATGTCGGAAGGCAGATTTACGGAATCATGGAAAACAGCAATGCGTTTTATCTGGAAAGAGCAGCGCATCAGATCAATGCAAGAAACCTCCTGGAACCCGCAAAAGCTAAAGACTTATTCCAACATATTGAAATGGTTCAACGATCATTTAACCTGAATACGGTTGAAGTATATGATATCCATGCCAGGCGTATTGCCCAATCCCCGGATCATGACCCGAATGGTCAATCGTTTCAAGCAATTTCCATTGAGCAGCTTCGAAAAGAATTTTCTCCCAAGTCTGTCTCGTCATTTTCTCAAATCATCTCTGGCGGCGAGGTGATTTGCACTGTCGGAACCATCCCTTTTGGAGTCAAACCAGTTGATGCTGAAGCCTTTCTCGTCTTGACAGTTATGATTCCACAGTATCTTTCAGAAAACATGGCATCCATTTCAAGGGGTTTTGATGAGTATCAGCAAATTAAGTTTCTGAAAAAACCCATACAGATTTCCTACTATATCACCCTTTCCATCGTTGGGCTTCTGGTGGTATTCTGCGCCGTATGGTTCGGGTTTTATCTGGCCAAATCCATCAGCATTCCAATTAAGGAATTGGCGGAAGGCACCCGGCGGGTTGCAGAAGGCGATTTGAGTTTTCAAATCGGATCGGTAGGCGATGATGAAATCGGTAGCCTGGTGGATTCTTTCAATAAGATGACCCGTGGTCTGCGACTCAGCAGAGATCAGTTGGAGCTTACTTCCAATAAGCTTCGCGAACAAAATCTTGAAATCGAAGAAAAACGCCAGTATATGGAAATCGTCTTGAAAAATGTATCCGCTGGCGTTGTTACACTGGATTCAGGTGGTTTTATCGCAACAATCAATAAATCGGCTGAAAAAATGCTGAACATCTCAGCTGAACAGGTCGTCGGAAAAAATCATGTTCGCCTTCTGCAAGGCCGCTATCTGAAAATAGCTGAAAACATTATTCACGGGTTTAAGGGAATTTACAATGATTTTGTCGAATTGCCAATTAGAACAACAATTGAGGGTCGCTCGCGAAGCTTTATGCTCCATATCAATTCACTGAAGGATGATAGTGGACGTCATATCGGAATTGTCGTGGTGTTTGATGATCTGACGGAGCTTGAAAAGGCTCAACGGACAGCAGCCTGGAGGGAAGTGGCCAGACGTATTGCCCATGAAGTCAAAAATCCATTAACACCAATTACCCTTTCCGCGCAACGCCTGAAACGAAAATATTCCAGACTGATCAAGGAGCCGGTTTTTGACGAATGCACACAAATGATCATTGATCATGTTGATATCATTAGAAATCTTGTCAATGAATTTTCATCGTTCGCCAGATTTCCATCGGCGAATCCGAAACCGGGGGAGATTTTGCCCATTATTGAAGAAACCATCGCACTTTATCGCGAAGGCCATTCGTCCGTTCTGTTTGAAATCAGAAAACCTGGAAATATCCCCATCATCAATCTGGATCGTCAGCAGATTAAAAGGGCCATGATCAATCTGGTCGATAATGCCATTTCGGCAGTTCACTCAGAAGGAGAAATTACGATTTCTCTTTCCCATGATACAGAGCACAAGCTGGTTCGCGTTGAAGTGGCGGATACCGGCGATGGTATTTCCGATGAAAACAAGGCCCGGCTTTTCGAACCGGATTTTTCAACCAAGTTAACGGGTATGGGGCTGGGTCTGGCTATCGTCAACACCATTGTGATGGATCATCATGGAATGATTCGAGCAGAGGACAATCATCCCAAGGGCGCCCGGTTTATTTTCGAACTGCCGGCTTAAATCCGTTCAACGTTTACCGTTCACCGTTTACGTTGAACAGTAAACGTTGAACGGTAGCCGTTTTTATAGAAAGGAATAAAAATGTATCCATCTGTGATGATCGTCGATGATGAACCCTCCATTCTGCAATCCCTGAGCGGGATTCTGTCTGATGAGGGGTTTGAAATATTCACCGCTTCAAACGGGTATGAAGCGCTTAAGCGCATCGAGCAGGAAGCTCCTGATCTGGTGCTGCTGGACATCTGGATGCCGGGCTTGGACGGCATTGAAACCCTGAAGGAAATTAAAAAAAGCAACCCGGTGATTCAGGTCATCATCATTACCGGACATGGCACAATAGAGACCGCAGTAAGCGCCACCAAACTTGGGGCCTTTGACCTGATTGAAAAACCGCTTTCCATTGACAAGGTGATAGTGGCCATTAATCGAGCTTTGAATTATCGAAGGCTTGAAGAAGAAAACAAATATCTTCGAAAAAAAACCATTGAAAAGAATTCCATTACCGGAAACAGTTTGGCGACTCTTGCCCTGAAAAAACAAATTGCAGTGGCCGGTCCGACCGATGCCTGGATCCTGATTACAGGAGAAAACGGATGCGGCAAGGAACTGGTAGCGCGTACCATTCACCAGCTTAGCAGCCGTGCGCATGAGCCGTTGATAGATGTCAATTGTGCAGCCATTCCGGATGATCTGATTGAAAGTGAGTTGTTCGGTCATGAAAAAGGGGCATTTCCAGGAGCAGCCGTAAAAAAAAGGGGAAAATTCGAACTGGCAGGCAATGGAACCCTTTTTCTGGATGAAATCGGAGACATGAGTTTAAGGTCACAAGGAAAAATTCTGCGTGTTCTTCAGGAAAAACAGTTTCATCGCATCGGGGGAAGCCGAACAATGGAGATGAATGTTCGGGTCATCGCCGCCACCAACAAAGACATTGAAGCAGAAATCGCCAAGGGAACGTTTCGGGAGGACTTGTATTTTCGGCTCAATGTCATTCCCATTGAAGTTCCACCACTGCGGCAGAGGCTTGAGGATATCCCGATTCTGGCTGATCTGTTTCTCAGTGAATTTGCACGGCAGAACCATTGCACCGGAAAAACGCTGACACCTGCGGCGCTTCTCCTGCTTGGAGCCTATTCATGGCCTGGAAATGTTCGGGAACTGAAAAATCTGTTTGAGCGGCTATCCATCATGGTGGATGGAGATATGATCGCTGAATGGGATATTCCCTTCCCCATTAATTCAAGCGAAAAACATGAGAAATCCAATTTGATTGAATTACCCATGTTTTCCCTCTCCAGGCTGAAAGATGCTCAAAAAGCCTTTGAAGACGAATTCATCAAACGAAAGCTGGAACAGAATCACCATGACATTGCCGCGACTGCCAAAGCTATTGGCGTTGGGCAAAGTCACATCAGAAATTATCTAAAGCAGGTTCAGAAGGAAAACAAATAAGCCGGTCAGTCCGCGAATTTTATTTGAAGGATTTGTAGGGGCGAATCTTGTATTCGCCCTTTGGAAGTCAGCCAGTTCTTTTTACCAAGAGCGTCAGCTTTTTTACTACCATTCAAAGATGGCTGTCACCTTATTCCCAGCCCCTTCAATAGCAACTTCCTTGCATAAGGACCGGACGAGATAGACCCCCCGACCTCTTAGGGCGTTGAGATCAGGTTGAGTCTTCTGAACACCCTGATAATCAAAACCACGACCGCTGTCTTCAATGTGGAGTACGACTCTCCCATTCGTATTCTGAACAAACAGTTCCATGTCGATTTTTATCCAGCCGGTAGAAAGCGCGGCCAGTTTTTCTCCTCGTGTGATGAAATATTTCTCAAAACCGATTGGTTCGTTTTTCAGGGTGGTATCCATCTGAAGAATGCCGTGTTCCAACGCATTGGAGTAAAGCTCTGAAAGGATGAGAAAGATGTTCTGTTTTTGTTTTCGAACCGCAATATGCGTTCCTATCAATAAATCAGTAAGATCCTCGATAAAATTATTAGTACGCATGGCATCTGGATGGAGCGTAAAGGATAGGTTCAAAATGGCAGGTAAATAATAGGATACGGATTCTTTTCCCTCCAACGAATGATCATTCAGTGTTGTATCGCATTTGATTTCCGCAATTGCCATATCATCCAATTGAGGCGTATCTCCACGGAATTCATTGATGCTACGACAGATGTAATCAAAACGTTGTTCCGGAACCTGAAATTTGGTCAATAGTTGTTCAAGGCGTTCCAAGCCAAATTGCTCTCCCGCTGTGTTCTGGGTCTCAATTATACCGTCAGTGAAAAGATAAATACAGTCGTCATGTTCAAGGCTCACTTCCACATAATGAAATTCCCGATCTATTTCAGGTAAAATTCCCAAGGGCGGATGCTGAGAGTGTATGTGGTTTTTTACAACGCCACTTGAATTCACCACAATGACTACAGGAAGTCCGAAATTCAATACTCGGGCTATATGATGCGTATAATTCCATTCTACCATACAGGCGCAAAAATAAAGCCCTGTCGGCAAAACTGCTTTTAAACGGCTGTTGATTTCTCTGGCGATATTTTTTAAGGAATAACCTTTTTCGGCCATTGTGTAAAAAATAGAGGTTACAGGAATGGCGCCGAGGGCGGCGGACAATCCATGACCAGTGAAATCTCCCAGGAGTATATGCCGTAGGCCGGGTACTCCTGATGCGGTGAGAAACAAATCACCCCCAGCAGCATTCACGGCGGATAAAAAATATTTGATATTTTGTTCTACTTTTTCATTTTTACGAACGACTTTGCCAAAAACTTTTTCTGCTATTTCGTACTCTTGATTGAGACGTTGATATAACCTTTCAAGTTCGGAATGAGCCGCAAGAAGCGTTTTTTCATTTTGCTTGCGATCTGAGATATCGCGGATGATTCCTGCAGCATGCCAGGTGTCCTGGTTTTTGAATCCCGACAAGGAAAGCTCCGCTGGAAATTCTGTTTGATCTTTTCTTAATCCGACTACTTCAGTTGTTTTTCCAATGGAGATGCCGCGTCCGGATTTTACAAACTCCATAAGACCGATTTCAGCCTGCTTGTGGTATTTCCGGGGAACAATTACTGAGTGCAAATCTTTGCCTATGACTTCGTGCATTTTATACCCAAAAATGACTTCAGCCGCAGGATTCCAAAATGTTATATTACCTCGGCTGTCCATCAAAATGATGGCGTCAATGGCTGAATTCATGATTGCCTGGAATCGTTGATCTCTATTCCAAAGCGATTTTTCGTTTCGAACGGCCTGCTTCCTGTCAGTTGAAGCAATACTTTCGGCCGGATTTAGTTTACAATCTCTTTTGAGGCTGGCTACCCAATCAACTATTTCCAATAATTCAGATCGTCTAAACGGTTTGGCCAAACAAGTCAAAGCACCTGCTCTTGTCAGCTCTTCGAATGAGTGAATACAGCTTTCACCTGTAATCAAAACAAAATAGAGAGAGGGGAAATTGCTGAGACCCTCCTGCACTAATTGAATACCATCCATTTCAGGCATATTGATATCTGATATGACCAAATCGAATGGGCTTTTTTTTAGGATGGTAAGCGCCTCAGCACCGTTATTTGCGACTGTAACAAGATGATCTGTTTTATGGAAAAAGCGTTGCAGCGTGTTGAGTGATGGCATGTCGTCATCAACTATTAAAATATGAAGGGAGGATGCCTCTATCACGATGATCCCTTTCGATTTGCTGAATTATCCTGTATGTCCATATATCTTATTTTACTACGATTTGATCTTGAATAATTTATCAAAATTCGCCGTCAAAAAAATCTTTGTCACATTTGGACTCATGTTGGTAATGAAGATATTCGCATTATCGCCGCCGAAGCGTTCTCGCATGATCAACAACATACCAAGGGCGGAGCTGTCCACATATATGCAATCCGTCATGTCTATGAAAATTGAGGAGACAGCATCTATTTTACCTTTATATGCCTCTCCAAAGTCTGAATAAGTTGTAATGTCAAATCGTATTCCTATAAAAACGGTAAGCGTATTTCCATCTGCGGAAATTTCATTTTTTAGTGCCATAACAATAGCCTCCTCGCCTGATGATCAGGACAATTAAATAGTGCCTTTAATGGATATCAACAGAATTTTTGTGTTTCGTCGTAAGGGCGGGTTCCAAACCCGCCCGTTCCAAATCCGCCCGTACATTATTGTATTTTTTGAAGCAATCTTTGTGATTTTTTATCATGGGATAGTGTTTCCCATATCAGGTCAACTTTTGTTGAAATTTCTGATAGTTCTTGAGCTATATCTTTGGTATCCTTGGTATCTGAAATGGGCTTGATTTTGGGTGTAATTTGAGTTTGTGTATCTGAAAGAGCAGGTGCTTGAGTTACATCCAGCGATTTTTGTTGACCCATTGCATGATCGGGCAACATGGCTTCCACGCGGGAAATTGCTTCCGCGATACCAGTCAATGAAGTACTCACCTGCTGCAATTTCTGCTCGATATCTTCAGCCCCGGTTTTTTTAGTAACCGATTGGGTCGCAGGGGGCGCAGCAGAAGGAGTCTCTTTACGTCTGGATTGGTCATCTGAATTGGTTGGCCCTGTTTGATCCTGGCCGTTTTTTAGCATCGACGATTTCTGATTCATAATGTCAATAACATGATCCAGTTTTGCAGACAACTGCTGAAATTTTTGATTGATTTCATCTACTGTTGATACTTCTTTGGGAATAACCATGTATGAACGGAGGCCTGCTACATCCGGTTGGCCGACAGGCTCTTTGTCGCTGTCAGGAATTCGAAACGTATCACCGGCGTACTTTTCAGCGGCCGAAGACGATGCCCGATTTTCATACTCAATGGGATAAGTTTGTGGCATGTCCTGTTTGAGAAAAAGATTATGTTTCGACCATTTGGCGATCGAAAAAAGATTCGGAATATCCGCCTGGGTCAATATCGAAAACCCTAACACGGCGGCAGTTCCAAGGAAACACGCAAAGCTTAAAAACGCAAAGGAACGGACTTTTTTCGAAAAAATGTTTTTCATTTGTAAAAACAGACAAGTAAGAACTCCCGCCGGAATCAGAAATTCGAAAAAAAGATAGGCTGGCTTCAAGAAAAATGGCAAATGTGATAAAAGCGGCGTGTCAATGATGGCTTCCTTGAGGGGCAGATTATTGCGCAACCCCATAATGAATGGAAAACAACAGTACAACGATATTGCAAAAACCGGAAAGATGATTGCAGGCCCAGCCTTGAGAAACAAAACTGAAATGTAAGTAATAATCGCTGCACTCACCAGATAGATATACACAAGCTTCGAATAGGATATCCCCATTATTGGCGTCAATTGATCAATCGAGGGAGATTTTATGTAATAAATCAAAAGGACGGGAATGCCAAGGCCCAGCAGAAGAAGGCACCCCATAGCAAACAGAAGCAACAATGCTCCATTTTCAACGGAATGATGTTCAGGGAGTTCATCTCCTACGATGTGTTTTGTTTCACTCATTGTAAGCCATTTAGCTATCAGAAGGCTTCCTTCTTGTCAATTGAATACGCATTCGGAGAAGCCATTGCCCGCTCCCCCAGATTTCCATACCGGTGATAATTGTCGCAGATGCTCTGTTCCTGGAAATATTGCAGAAGCTCGATCCGGCCTTCCATCATGACCGGCATGCGGGAGATATAAAATCCTTTTTCTGCCGCCGCAGCCAGAACCGCCGATGGCGCCCGGTCCGGATGTGCATAGCGAATCCGCTGTATTTTTGAAAGAATCTGAATCAGATCCCTGTCGGTCTGGCGAACAACGTTGGCATCTTTCAGGAGGGTCTGGCCTTCTTTTGAACTCAGAAACACAGTGGCGGTGTTGACAAGGCCATGCGGAATGCTGACAAGCAGCGAGCATCCCGAAATCCGGACAGCAGCGATCCTGGCCAGGGTTTCAAAGAGCGAGTCTTCACCATGAATGCGGACCGCAACGGCCCCAACCGGAAGAAACCGGACAATGTTGTCCTGCCCTCTTAAGTGAAAGTAATCTTTTTCAACCAGGAAATCCTGTTCAGCGCGATAAAGATAGCTCTGAATGGCCCTTATGGTTTTTGAAATATCCGCCTCAATACCCGGGAAATGATTTCCGTCCAGTTTGATCCGCCATCTCAGGGAAAGCTGCAGGATTTCCGAGTCCTTCTGAATTGCTCCAATCGGGGGCAGGTCGGTTTCTTCAAAATTCATGAACTGACTAACATAATTGGGGCCGCCTGCCTTTATTCCCGATCCCAGCGAGGATTTTCTCATGCCGCCGAAAGGCTGCCGCAGCACAACGGCGCCAGTGGTGCCACGATTGATATAAAGATTGCCGGCTTTGATCCGGCTTTTCCACACCACCTGCTCCCGTTTATCGAGGCTTTCAATCCCGGACGTCAGGCCGTAACCTGTCTGATTGACCAGATCAATGGCTTCGTCAAGATTCTTTGCGCTCATTACCCCAAGAACCGGCCCGAAAAACTCTGTAAGATGGGTATAACTTCCGGGTTTGACATCCCATTTGATTCCGGGAGTCCACAGATGCGGATTGTATCCGATATTTTCAGGTTTCAGAGCCCAGGATTCGCCTGGCTCCAGCCTTGTGAGGGCTGATTTCAGGTCTCCTGAAGGCGCCTGGATCAAAGGCCCCATACGGTTTTCAAACTTCCAGACAGAACCCACTGAAAAACTTCTGGCCGCATCCACGAGTTGTTTTTTAAAAACAGCGTCTTCATAGACCTCTTTTTCAAGGATGAGAAGAGATGTCGCCGAGCATTTCTGGCCGCAGTGGCCAAATGCCGATTGAATGACGTTTTTGATGGCCTGATCCCGATCACTCATGGCGGTGACGATCGTGGCGTTTTTCCCGCCGGTCTCAGCAGCCAGAAATACATCTGGTCGCTCTTTGAGAATCCGCATCCCGGTATCGGTTCCGCCAGTCAGAATAATGAAATCCACATCCGGATGATGCGTCAGTTTCGCGCCAGTGGTCGATCCCGAACAGGGTAGAAACTGGAGAACATTTCTGGAAACCCCGGCTCTCCAGAAGCACTGGCAAAGCTCCCATGCCACCAGAACAGCAGTTGAAGCCGGCTTGAAAATAACTGTGTCGCCTGCTGACAGAGCAGCCAGAATTCCCCCGCATGGAATGGCGATGGGAAAATTCCATGGAGAAATCACCAGTCCCACACCTTTGCCCGTGCAACTGACATGATGCATGTCGTAAAACGCCTTAACCGAGTGCGGATAATATTCTGCAAAGTCGATAGCTTCGGAAACCTCGACATCTCCCTCTAAAAATACCTTTCCGGTATTTGCGGCGGCTGCGCCGATCAGATCCGCCCTTGCCATACGAAGTTCGTTTGCCACGCGGGACAGGATTTCGTGCCGCTCTGATAAATGTTTTTTACGCCAGCCGTCGGGGTCCGCCTTGGCAACCGAGACTGCCAGCTCAATGTCTCCGTCATTCGCAAGGACATAACGGGCAATCAGGGGCTTCTCGCCGGATTCCCCAATCTGTGATATATCCAGACATTCCCCAAAAGGTCTGTCAAAATATCTTTGGGCAAGAATCTCACCTCCGCCGGCAATCACCGGAAAGATGGTGGTAATCTCCCCGGCCATCTTTCCAGGCGCCTTTTTCCACTTGTCCCGAATGGCTTTGGCCCATATCCGGCTGGGTTCAAGCGCCCAGTCCGTGTCGGCTTCATTGGTGAATTCGTTCGAATGGAAAGTGCCCGCACCAAGAGATATTTTGGTCAAAAATGTTTCAGTCAGGCGGTTTTGGGAGCGTCTAAGGGCTTTGGAAACCATTTTGCGGTGGTTACATGATTTGACAAACTGGTCTTTCAAGAAGTCCCAGGCTTTTGAATCGGTTTTCAGATTAAATGAGTGCCGGAGAAAATTCTCTTCCGCTGTATTTTCATCAAGCCTTCGAATCAGGTAGGCAATGGCGTTTATAAATTGGTCCCGGGTTGCAACGGGCGCATACAGCAGCATATCGCCGGTGGACTCCTGAATCGCTCGTCGAACATGATCCGCCATGCCCTCAAGCATTTCAAAGCTCATGTTCGCACTCACCCCCAGGTGTTTTGCCAGGCTGCTGGCGTAGGCCAGCTCAAACAGGTTGTGCGAGGCAATGCCCATAAAAACGGCCTGAATGTTTTCCTGGATCATGCCATAGTCAACCATGCGTTTGTAGTTGGCATCCACATCCAGCTTGTTGTCATAAGGGGCCAGCGGCCAGTTGTGGAGGCTTGATTCAACCAGCTCCATTTCCATGTTGGCGCCTTTAACGATCCTGATCTTGATGGGAGCGCCGCCTTCCGCCACCCGCTTTTTGGCCCATTCGGTCAGCTCAACTTGTATATCGCAGGAATCCGGCAGGTAGGCCTGAAGGACAATTCCGGCGGAATGCATCTTGAATTCCGGTTCATCAAGAGTCTGGGTAAAAGCAGCGCGCGTGATGTCCAGATCACGGTACTCTTCCATGTCCAGATTCACGAATTTGGGCGTCCGGACGCCGTTTTGGCGGGTGAAACAGTGGCTTTGAGCAGTGCGGTAAAGCCTGGACAGACGCTCCTTCAGGATTTTTACCGTATGTTCAAACGCAAGGGAGGAAATCTGGGAATAGATGGTTGAAATCTTGACCGATATATATTCGATTTCCGGGTTCTGCAGATCTTCCAGATACATTTTCAGGCGATCAGCAGCCTCTTCCTCGCCCAGAACAGCTTCCCCAATGTGATTGAGATTCATGCGAACGCCTTCGGCCCTGCGCATCTGAAGGTGACGATGAAGCAATTCGGCTTCTCCGGCAATGATGGAGCGGCTGCTGTCCGAGCGCATTTTTTCGATGATTCTGGGAACCGATATGGCAGGAACATGCCTTCCCACACTGAGAAAGAGACGCATGAGAATCTTTTCCGAAACCATGAAGAACTCTGGAATGCCATGGGTCCGAATCAGATCGTTGATTTGATCCGCCACGCGGCCATAACTGCCGGAGCGAAATCCCTGATCCATCATTTTGGTCAGGATCACCTTATCCATGGGGCTGTTTAAAAGGCGCATCATCATTTCCTGGACGGCGCGTTCCTCCTGGCTCAAGAGTTCATTGGCCCGTTTCTGCCAGGATTCGGCCAGAGCGATGGCTTCTTCAGGGAGAATACCAGTAATACAGGATTTCATCAGAGGGTCCCTCAGTTGGTTTAAATAATAAAACAAACATCGCGATTTTTCAGGGAGCCAGTTGAATGAGATGAAGGAATTTCAGGCACCAGTAGCCCATTAATGCAGTTACCGGCAGCGTAAGCACCCATGCCCAGATCATACGCTGAACAATTCCCCATTTCACCGCGCTGAATCGTTTGGTCGCCCCAACACCCATGATGGACGTTGAAATGATATGTGTTGTGGACAAGGGAATCCCCCAGTGCGAGGCGATTTGAATCACTATCGCTGCAACTGTTTCTGCTGCAAAACCATGTATGGGCTGCAATTTGACCATTTTATGCCCAAGGGTTCTAATAATTCTCCAGCCTCCGGCGGCTGTCCCGGCAGCCATCGTAATGGCGCACACGACTTTGGTCCAGGTATGAACTTCAAATTTTGTGGACACCAGAAAATCCATCCAACCGGGCAACTCCCGAAACATCCCCGCCTGGGTTGCTGTATAAAGCGCCAATGTGATAATTCCCATTGTTTTCTGGGCATCGTTTGTACCATGGCTGAGCGCCATCAGCGATGCGCTTGCCAGTTGTAATTTGTTAAAAACCGCGTTCACATGACGCGGTGTCTGTCTTCTTAAAAATAGCAACAAAAACCCCATTAACAAAAAACCTGCGACCATTCCAACTATCGGGGATATGACCATGGGGACAACCACCTTAGGCCAGAGGCCTTCCATTTTATGCGTTATCGGGTTGGAAGACGCCCACAGGATAACGGACCAGTTTTCGTGCGCTGATGCCAGCGTTGCGCCGCACAATCCGCCGATCAGCGCATGGCTGGAACTGGAAGGCAACCCGAACCACCAGGTTAACAATCCCCAGATGATGGCGCCCAACAAAGCGCATATAATCGTCTGGAGTGTTACAAACTGAACATCCACAAGCCCCTTGCCAATGGTCGTAGCCACTGCCGTACCCCACAGCGCCCCTATTAGATTGCAAACAGCCGCCAGAAGAATGGCCTCTCTGGGCATCAATACTTTTGTGGAAACAACGGTGGCGATGGAATTCGCCGTATCGTGAAATCCATTGATGTATTCGAATATAAGCGCCACAAGAACCACACAGAAGACCAGAATCATAAACTCCTCTCGGGCAGGTAGGGCCAAGCAGTTTCCTGTTGCAATGAATCTGCTGGCGGATGTCGTCCACTGGTAAGTGTTCAGACCCCACTCGGGGGGTTGGGAGGGGAGTGAACACTTACGCGGTTTACGAATTTTTCAATACGATATGAAATACCACTTTACCGGCATCCCGGCAGCGGTCAATCGCTTTCTCCAGCAGTTCGTAAAGATCACGCAAAATGATCAGTTCCAGTATTTCGTGTTTACAATTATAAAGTGAACACAACAGATCAAGCATCAACCGGTCTGCGTCGCCTTCCAGTTCATGCAGCCGGTCTCTTTGATCTTTAATTTTATCCAGCTTGGGATTCTGCCGAAGCGATCTGACCATCTGCAAAAGCACTTCGGTAGCCTCGTTGAGGATGGATATCTGTCGGGAGAAATCCCGACCTTGAAGCGGCTCATAAAAAAGGACAAATCGCTCACTGAATTTCTCAAGCATTTTCGGAATTTTATACAACGCATCCGATAATGACTCGATATCCTCGCGTTCGATCGGTGTTATAAATGTTTTGCACAGATGCTCGTCAATATCCTCGGTAATGCGCTTGCCCTTGCGCCGGGCTTCTTTGAAATCAGCAAGGGCGCTGGCCGAATCCGGATCCTTCATCAGCAGGATCAAAGCATTAACATTGTTGCATACCTGCTGAGCGCTGTCTTCTAGAAAATCAAAAAATTTTTCATCTTTTCCAAGTAATCTTTGCAAAGAAAACATAGCGTTATTTTCATCCTGAATGTGACGATGTATGGAATTGGAAAATACCCTGTCATTTCAAATGTTGACGTTATTATCACAGTCCAGCAATTTTGAATAGCGGCAGTTTTTATTTCACCATCGGTTTTTGGCCAAAATATCTTTTGGTTTAACGAACTGACGGATCGTAAACGTTCACTCCCCATATAAAAAAAGGGTATTTCCCTCGCAGGCGAGAGAAATACCCTTCATTACGGTTAATTTGTTAAACTAAATCTTAACAACGTCCTTTGCAGCAGGTCCCCGGCTTCCTTTTTCCACATCAAACGTGACCCGATCACCCTCGGCTAAGGTTTTAAACCCCTCCATCTGTATGGCTGAGTGATGGACAAATACGTCTCCGCCCTCTTCTTGCTCAATGAATCCAAAGCCCTTCTTATCACTGAACCATTTCACTATTCCTTTTGCCAAAACACGACCTCCCTTAAAAAAAATGTTTATTCGGGTCCCTGGATTTCAGATCGGGTTTCAGAACAATGTTCTTGGACAGGAACCCATTTAAAGGGGATCCCCTGAACCGAAATAAAAGCCGGGAAAATATGCTGTCACTATAACTTAACCAATTATTGGCGGTCAAGAAAAAAACTATTGCGTTATTAATCTTTCTATTTTTGATGTTTTTTCCAGGCCTGCAAGGTAGGAATCCAACTCTGTTTTGACTTTTTCCTGTTTCAAATACTGAGTCAACTGGTCCTTGACTTCAGTGTATGGCATAATGCCTTCAGATTTTATCTCAACCAGTTTAATGATGTGATATCCAAACTGGGTTTCCACAATACCGCTGGTTTCGCCGGGCTTTAACGCCAGCGCGGCATCTTCAAAAGGCTTGACCATCTGTCCTTTTCCAAAATATCCCAGATCACCACCTTTTTCTTTGCTGGGACAGTCTGAAAGTTCCTTGGCCAAGACTGCAAAATCTCCCCCGGCTTTCAGCTTTTCCTGAACAGATTCAATTTTTTTGAGTGCTTCATCTTTTTTGGCAGGATCATCTTTGGGGTCAACCTTTACAAGGATGTGACTGGCCTTCAACTGTTCCGGCTGCTTAAATGCTTCTGGATGGGTATCATAATAGGCATGCGCATCCTGATCTGTTATAGTGATTTTTTCAACCACCTGCTTGTCGATGAGGCCCTGAATCGCCAGATCTTCCTTGAGCTGAGTTTTTATCTGCGCTTCGGTAAGTTTCATCTTGGTGAGCATTTCCTTGAATTCACCATCGCCTTTGAACCGTTCCCTGATTTTGGAGAGCTTGTCATTTACCTGCTCATCAGTAATGGCGATTTTCTGTTTTTTACTTTCCTGATTAAGCAGTTCCCGGTTAATGAGATTGTTCAGCACATCCATTCGAATGGTCTTCAACTGCGCCTCATCCATAGGCGCTCCGGAGCGCGCCCTGCGCTGGATAACCCCCTCCATTCCCCGGTCCATGTCCGCCTGCACAATCGCTGTTCCATTCACGGTAGCCACTTTTTTTGAAGATGCATCTGCCGGTGTTGCTGCTTTTTTATCTGCGGCAGCCTTATCCACGGCTTTGGCCTTGGCGGTAGCCGGTTTCACATCTGTTTTCTGTTCTGCAGACATTACTGGAAAAGCCATCCCTGCCTGTATCATCAGCGCAACAGCCGCAAGGGTTAATACATGTTTACATCGTTTCATTCAATTGATCTCCTTCTTGGATTAGATAGTAAATGGTTTCCTGTTAAATCTATTTTTGTCAAAATCAATATAATTATATCTCTTTACCCGTTTGTCAAGTTTTGAATCACTGTGGCACCGACGTGATTGTGTAAAAGAGAACAATCATCAAGCCGCGACGTTCAGCGTCAGTTTTCCTGAATGCTTGCAAGGACAGATTCCATCATCGCCTGAATTTCCGTAAGCCTGGTCTGTGACGCAGCCTCAAACCGAAGCACCAGGGCCGGCTGGGTATTGGAGGCGCGAACCAAGCCCCACCCATCGCCAAAGAGAACCCGGACCCCATCAATGTCGATCACATCATAGCGGTCTTTAAAATATGCCGTAATTTTTTTGACCACCGCAAATTTCCGGTCATCGGGGCATTCCACTCGAATCTCTGGCGTGGTAAAGGTTTTAGGGACATCCGATAAGAGCGCTGAAAGGGGTTTGTCTGTTCTGGATAAAATTTCCAGAAGCCTGCAGGATGCATAAGTGGCGTCATCATACCCAAGATAACGGTCAGCAAAAAATATATGTCCGCTCATCTCTCCGGCCAGTTCGGCGCCTTCTTCCTTCATTTTCTTTTTGATCAGGGAATGACCGGTTTTCCACATGATGGGCCGGCCCCCATTTTTTTCAATGTCATCATACAGGGTCTGGGAGCATTTGACTTCGGAGATAAAGGTGGCGCCGGGTTTTCGGGAGAGAATTTCCCGCGAGAAGAGAATCATCAGTTTATCCCCATAGACGATTTCGCCTTTTTCATCCACCACCCCGATGCGGTCCCCGTCTCCATCATAGCCAATTCCCACATCCAGTTTTTTTTCCTGAACCAGGGCAATGAGGTCCTTCATGTTCTTGAGTACCGTCGGATCTGCCTCGTGGTTGGGAAAAGTACCATCCATCTCACAGAAAATATCGTGAACTTCAAGATTCATCGTCTTCATGATTGGAACAGCCACGACACCTGCCGTACCATTTCCGGCATCCACAGCGATTCTAAGTCTTCTTTCAATGGTAATGTTCTCTTGCACAAATGCCTGATATGCCGGAAGCACGTTCGCAGCATCAAGGTTGCCGGTGGCTTTCACAAATGCCTTATTTTCAATGATACTTCGAATCTTCTGAATATCTTCGCCATGAATCGATCCAAAGCCAAGACACATTTTAAACCCGTTGTATTCGGCCGGATTGTGGCTGGCGGTGACCATGACACCGCCTTCCTGCCCAAGGTGGTGAATGGAAAAATATAAAACAGGTGTTGGACAAATGCCGATGTCAGTAATCCGGCAGCCAGTGGACATCAGCCCTTCAATTAGTTTTTTGACGTAACTATCCGATGAAATACGACAATCTCTGCCGACTGTAATCCGCGAGCAGTTGTTCTGATTCAAAAACGTTCCGATTCCCCTTCCTATCAATTCCACATCCGCCTCGGTCATATCTTTTCCCGCAATCCCGCGAATGTCGTATTCTCTGAACATTTCCGAATTCATGCAATGATCTCCTTATTACAAAGTGGAACCACCAAAATTCTTATAATTTACCTGTGCGTTCAGATAAAAAACTGTCTGAAGGCTTCAGCCCAAACTCCAGCATAGTTACTTACTACCGATAATTCCGATAGTCAATGCCATGTTGCCGTGATTTATAGGCAAATTTGCGAATGGTTATTTTGACCAGTTGAGCTGCCAAAGTGACATTGCCCCGTGTATTTTTTAATGCGTCAATTACCATCTCTTTTTCAAGGTTGGCGACGGCTTCCTCAAGGGACATAGCAGGAAGTGTTCCGGATTCGGTTCCGGTCTGAAGCGTCGGCGGCAGATGATAACCGTGAACGACCCCTGCATCGCAAAGCAGGACAGCCCGCTCAATGCAGTTTTCAAGCTCACGGACATTACCTGGCCAATGATAATTCATCAGCATATCAATGGCCGGTGTTGAAAATCTGCGAATATCCTTGACATTTTCCTTGTTATATTTTTCGAGAAAATAGTTTGCAAGAAGTAAAATATCGGTCTTACGTTCCCGGAGCGGGGGAAGATAGATGGGAAACACATTCAGGCGGTAATACAGGTCTCCGCGAAAAGTTCCCTCTTCAATGGCCATCTCCAGATTTTTGTTGGTAGCAGTAATCACCCGAACATCCACCTTGATGGTCTGGTGTCCGCCAACCCGTTCAAATTCTCTCTCCTGAAGGACTCGAAGCAGCCGGACCTGAACATCCAGCCCCACCGCACCGATTTCATCCAGAAACACGGTGCCTTTGTTGGCCATTTCAAACTTGCCCAATTTCTGTTTGATTGCGCCGGTAAAGGCTCCTTTTTCATGCCCGAAAAGCTCGCTTTCAATCAGGTTGACGGGCAAAGCCGCGCAATTGACTTTCACAAACGGGCTTTTCGCTCTCAGGCTGTTGTAATGAACCGAGCTTGCCACCAGCTCTTTTCCGGTTCCGCTCTCCCCCCGGATCAGCACAGTGGCATTGCTTTTGGAAACCTGAGAAATCATCTGAAACACTTCCCGCATCCGGCTGCTGCTGCCGATCATATTGGTAAAACTGTATTTGGTTTCCAGCTCGCTGCGAAGCCTGCGGTTTTCTTCCCGAAGCTGTTCTTTCTCCAGATGAATGGTTTCCAGATTGATGACATGCCGGGCGATCATGATGGCGATCACCGAGAGCAGCTTTTCTCCGTTTTTCAGCGAATAGGATTCATCGTACTGGTGATCAACGCTGAGCGCGCCAATGACCTGGTTGCCTTTTTTGATCGGTACGCAGATAAAGGATATTTCCTGATCCAGTTTTCCCCGCCGGGCTTCAGTACGATTCAGAAAATGCGGCTCCTGGCTGATTTTGGGAATGGTGACGGCGTGACCTGTTTGAATCACCTTTCCGGTAATCCCTTCCCCGAGTTTATACTTCACCCGTTCAACGGCTGTCCGGGAAATGCCATGCGCCACTTCGATAGTGATTTCATTGGTCAGGGGGTTTAACAGCGTGATCGTACCGCGAATCATGTTGATGGAGATGGACAGGGTATCCAGAACCTTGTAGAGGGATTTTTTCAGGTCCAGATGTTCATTCAGTGTTTTGCTGATCTCGTACAACAGTGTGACATCTTCGATTCGTTTCATGGGCTCTGAATCATATTCCAAATAAGGGAGAAGGTCAATTCGGTATTGACCTGAACCACCGGGAACTCCAGTTTTGGCCAGCCAGCCGGCATCATTGGTCGTGCTGACATTGCCGACAATATCTCAACGACTTGCATGGCAATGGTTATTTCAAGCATGGATATTCATCATTTTGTATGAAAGACTCATATCTTACCGTGAAAATACTTTTAAACCACGAAACACACGAAAGATTCCCCCCTTTGGAAAGGGGAGACTGGGAGGATTTCTGAGGCTATTTACCCGAAAAATCCCCCTCGATTCCCTTTTTACAAAGGGGGAAGTTATTATATTCATCATTGGGGGCGTATTCCATAGCAATTCATGAGGGTTTAACTTAATTTAATGTCGTACCGTCGTTATCTTTCTTTACGAAGCGCGAGAATAGCACTTTCACAAAAAAAGGCAAGAAGCAAGAAGGGTGATTAAACATCAACACCATTGGTGTTTAATCACCCCATCACTTTTAATAAAAAGAGATAATGCTATGAATATCGCTGAGTTAAGGTCAGTGCAGCACATTTCAGTGTCAAGTGTTAACGCATATTTGGAATGAGAAGTACTATCAGACCTTCAGCCACATACTGCTGGATGAATATGATGCATAAGTGATGAACGTCTCCACAACTCCGTTTTTTGGCTTTGACACCCGACCATAAGCGGGTTACACTTTATTTAACAGCAATAAGATTTATTCAGGAGGTTGATTCAGGATTTGATTCCGATCTGATATGATTAAAAGCTTCAAACATAAAGGTCTTAAAAAGCTTTACGATACTGGAAGCCAACGAGGCATTAAGCCGGAACATTTTAGACGTTTGCGGCTGATAATAGCCAGACTTGATGCCAGTCTAAGTCCTCAGGATATGGACTTGTCGGGTCTCGACCTTCACCCGATGAAGGGGAAATATGAGGGCTTCTGGTCTGTGTCGGTTTCCGGCAACTGGCGGGTTATCTTCCGGTTTCAAGGCAATAACGCTTTTGATGTCAATTATCTTGATTATCATTGAGGGGAAAGAAAAATGGTTATGCATAATCCACCCCACCCGGGAGAAATAATCCGGGAGTTGTGTATTGAGCCGTTAGGCTTGACGGTGACTGAAGCTGCCAGTGGCCTTGGGGTGTCAAGGAAGACGCTCTCGGCACTGCTCAATGGTCGTTTCGGGATTTCTCCTGAAATGGCCATTCGGCTTTCCAAGGCTTTTGGCGGGAGCGCAGAAAGCTGGATTATTCAGCAAGCCCAATATGACATACAGCAGGCTTTGCAAAAAGCCGATGATATGATTAAATTCGCATAGGTCTACAAGTTTTGGCATCTTGAATTCGGATATGTCTAACCATTTGAAAACAGGAGATAATTTCAATTTCCTCTGATTTTTAAATAAAAGTCTCAAATTCAATAGGTTACGATAAAATACCAACAGTTGTGGACCTATGCGTTTTAAATGGGTAACCAGCGATGGTTGCCTGTTGAGAGCAAGCATCCTCTCTATACCAACGGTCCATCGGATTCTTTAGTAAAAACTGATTTACCATGTACTGCAGGTGCAATTAACTGCTTTGAGATACTTTACAAAACGGGAACATTCCATTATCATTGACAATGAGATTCATGACCGGTAATGACGCAATTCCCCAACGGAAGCGAACAGTATCCTTTGAAACTGCCGCTAAAAATTCCGTTGCTCCAGTAACCAGATGATATTATTGAAAGGAAACATCACCATGAGCTTTGATTTCAATGCAGACGATATTTTTGAAATGGCCGAACAGCTTGAACGAAATGGCGCAAAATTTTATCGGGATGCATCCGAGAATGTGGCGGATCCGCAGTCCAAAAAATTTCTGACCCAGTTGTCCCAGATGGAAGAACAGCATGAAAAAACCTATCAGGCGATGCGCACCAGCCTGAACGAAAAAGAAAAGGTCGCCACGATTTTTGATCCTGAACATGAGGCCGTGCTGTACCTTCGCGCTCTGGCTGATACCCGCGTGTTTTTTCAAAAGACGATTGATTTGAAATCCATGAAGGAAATTTTGAAGGCCGCAATTGAGGCGGAAAAGGATTCCATCGTGTTTTATCTGGGCATGAAGGAAGTTGTTCCTGAAGGCTTGGGGAAAAACCGGATAGACGGAATCATCAAAGAAGAAATGGGTCATATCAGGCTCCTCAGCAAGGAGCTGGTAGCTTTAAAATAATCAAAGCATAAAAAACCGTTGACCGTGAATAGTGAACGGTCAACGGCTGTTCAATAACTATTCATCACCTGTTCTCGGATCATTTTTCCGGAAGTTTGCCGTTTACCGCCAGATCATCCAGCCCGCTGCGATCCAGAAGTTGAATTTCGCCGCCCTGAACCCTGATAAGCTGCGCAACCGCCATCTTGGTAAAAATTCGGGAAAGCGTTTCCGGAATCGTTCCCAACAAGCTCGCCAATTGACTTTTGGAAATGGTCAGCTTAACGGTATTTGGATTTCCCTGTTCATCTGACAAGTATAGCAAATAAGACGACAAGCGTCCGGGTACTTCCTTCAGCGAGAGATTCTCGATTTGAACCGTAAACTCCCGAAGCCGCATAGACAATACACCTATCATGCTCATGGCCAAAGATGGGTTTTGATGAATCAGCCCCACAAAAGCGGCCTTGGGAAAAAACAACAGGCCAGTCACTGCAATGGCCTGGGCAGTTGCGGGAAATGGCCGGCCTGTGAAAACAGGGACTTCTCCGAATGGTTCTCCAGGTCCAAAAATATGCAGGATATGCTCCTTTCCTTCGGGCGCAACTTTAAAAATCTTCACTCTGCCGTTGACAATGGTGTAAAATCCATTGCCGTCATCTCCTTCTGAAAAAATGATCTGTCCTTTATCGTATTCCTTGCGTACAGTAATTGTACAGACCTTCTGCAGCGCATCCTCGTCAAGTCCGCTGAAAAGCGGTGTTTTTGAAATAATCTCAATTGGAATTTTCATTTATTTTCATTTTATTCGGGTTAAGTTGACTTAAGTCAAGGAAGTCTCGTTGAATCTGGGATAAAACCTGACTCAACAATAACAAAAACCAATGTCCAAAAACAGGCTGAAGGAGAGGGAGTGTCCCATCAAACTCCTGAAGCACGAACCCCCAATCCATAAGACCATAGTAAAAGGAGATATCAATGTTTTGTTTTCAATGCGAACAAACGGCAAAAGGCGAAGGATGCACCAAGATCGGTGTTTGTGGAAAGCAGCCGGAAGTTGCAGCCCTTCAGGATTTGTTGATTTATACGGTAAAAGGCCTGTCTCAAGTTGCTGTTGCAGCCAGAAAGGCAGGTGTTGTGGATGATAGCATTAACCGCTTCACCTGTGAAGCCATTTTTTCCACGCTGACCAATGTGGATTTTGATCCAGACCGGTTTGTCAACCTGATTCGGGAATGTATTGCCAAGCGAGATGCCATGAAGTCCAGAATTCAGGCTTCCCTTCCAGTGGGTCCTGCGGACTTCATCCCGGCCGCAACCCTTGAAGGCATGGTGAAACAAGGCGAGTCCGTCGGTGTCAAGTCGGATACTTCCGCTAATCCCGATATTCTTTCCCTTCAGCAGTTGTTGATTTACGGCATCAAAGGCCTGGCTGCATATACCGATCATGCCGCCATTTTGGGGCAGTCCGATGACAAAGTCTATGCTTTTATTCAGGAAGCCATGGCCGCAACTCTGGACAAGAGCCTGGGGATCAACGAGCTGGTGGGACTGGCCTTGAAGTGCGGCGAAGTCAACATTCGGGCTATGGAGCTTCTGGATGCCGGCAATACCGGAATCTATGGACATCCGGTTCCCACTTCAGTTTCCCTGGGTGCAAAAAAAGGCAAAGCCATTCTGGTGTCCGGCCATGACCTGAAAGACCTGGAGGAAATACTCAAACAAACCCAGGGAAAAGGCATCAATGTTTATACACATGGAGAAATGCTTCCCTGCCACGGGTATCCGGAACTCAAGAAATACCCCCATTTTTTCGGTCACTACGGCACCGCATGGCAGAATCAGGCCAAAGAATTCGCTGCATTCCCCGGCGCCATTTTAATGACCACCAACTGTATTCAAAAACCGAGGGAAACCTACCAGGACAACATATTTACAACAGGACTTGTGGGATGGCCGGGCGTAACGCATATCGCCACCAAGGATTTTAGCCCGGTGATAGAAAAAGCGCTGGCGCTTCCAGGTTTTACAGAAGATGTTGCAGGCAAATCGGTGATGGTCGGCTTTGCCAGAAACGCGGTCATGGGTGTGGCGGGCGCCGTTATTGATGCAGTAAAGAGCAAGGCCATTCGTCACTTTTTCCTCGTCGGCGGCTGCGATGGGGCTAAAACCGGTAGGGATTACTACACGGAATTTGTGGAAAAAGTGCCTTCCGATTGTGTGGTTTTGACACTCGCCTGCGGGAAATTCCGTTTTTTTGACAAGGATATGGGAAATATCGGCGGCATTCCCCGCCTTCTGGATGTCGGACAATGCAACGATGCCTATTCGGCGATTCAGATCGCAGTAGCCTTGGCCAATGCTTTCGGGTGCGGAGTCAACGAACTGCCGCTTTCCATGATTCTGTCCTGGTACGAGCAGAAAGCCTGTGTAATTTTATTGAGCCTGCTGCATCTTGGAATTAAGAATATTCGCCTGGGGCCAAGCCTTCCAGCTTTTATCACCCCCAATGTGCTGGATGTGCTGGTGAAAAACTTTAACCTCATGCCCATCAAAACGCCGGGTGAAGACTTGAAGGCGATTTTGGGATAAATTACAGATACAGGTTGAGGAAGGTTGAATTTTATCTCAATCTTCTTCAACATTATCAACTTCCGCAAATTTTTTTTGGAGGACAAAAAGATGAAATGTCCGGGACAAGATACCCAGTACTGGAAGCCAGGAGCGATTTTTGAAACCTTATGCCCCAAGTGCGGAGGCAGCGTCGAATTTTTCAAGGACGACACCACCCGGAAATGTCCGCACTGTGAACACCGTTTTATCAATCCCGATATGGATTTCGGATGCGCATCATACTGCCAGTTCGCTGAACAATGTCTGGGGACAATGCCAACCGAACTCCTGGCTCAGAAGGAAGACCTGCTGAAAGACCGGGTGGCCATCGAAATGAAGCGTTATTTTAAAAGCGATTTCAAGCGAATCGGCCATGCATCCCGGGTGGCCCGTTATGCCGAACGGATTGCCAGGACCGAAAAAGGCAATATGGCGGTTATTCTTTGTGCGGCATTCCTCCACGACATAGGAATTCACGAAGCAGAGCGAAAACACGGCAGCACGGCAGCACGGTTTCAGGAACTGGAAGGTCCGCCCATCGCCAGATCCATTCTGATAAAATTAGGCGCAAAAACGGAATTGATTAATGAGGTTTGTGATATTGTGGGCCATCACCATCATCCACGGATTGAGGAAACCGTCAATTTTCAGGTTCTCTATGATGCCGACCTAATCACCAATATCGAAGAAAACCAGAAGGAATCGCCTTCTTCTCCGGATCGACTGAATCAAATGATAGAGAAATCATTTTTAACCGAAAACGGACGCAAGATCGCCCGAGAAACATTGCTGTCATAAAGAGGAATAAGCCCATGAAAGTACTGAGAAAAATAATCCGGATTGATGAAGAACTTTGCGACGGCTGCGGCCAGTGCATCACGCGATGTGCGGAAGGCGCCCTTCAACTTGTTGACGGCAAGGCGCGCGTTGTCGCCGACAGATATTGTGACGGCCTGGGCGCATGTATCGGTGAATGCCCGACAGGTGCCTTAACCATTATTGAGCGCGAAGCCGATGAATTTGACGAAGTTGCGGTTGAAGTCCTTCTGAGCAAAACTCATGCAACGGCTTCCAAGCCTGCCGGTGGATGTCCGTCTGCCGGACTTCAGATGTTTTCGGCCCCCTGCGCCTGTGAAAAAGCCAATCTGCCCTCATCCCTGGAAGCTGGAGATGATTCCTTCCTGTCGCATTGGCCTGTTCAGATACGACTGGTTCCACCCAATGCCCCTTTTCTTCACGGGGCGGATCTCTTGGTTGTGGCCGATTGCGTTCCTTTGGCTTATCCATCCATCCACAAGGACTTCATGAAGGGCAGAGCCGTCATGATGGGATGCCCCAAATTCGATGATGCTCAAAGCTATATCGATAAGTTCGCCCAAATATGCGCCCAAGCCGGGCTGAAGAGCATCACTGTTCTGAGTATGGAAGTCCCTTGTTGCTCCGGCCTGCCGATGATTGTTAAAAAGGGAATTCAGATTTCAGGTGTAACCACACCATTGACCGAAGTCATTGTCAGCATCAAGGGAAAAATCCTTGAAATCAAAGAAGGATAAATTCATACGATCCGCAGTATATCTACTTCATCGAAGGGTGGTAGAGATTAGATGATGCTGTCAATGTATCGTGTGGGGTCTGTAATGCCGGCTTCGATGAATCCTTTTTGGCGCAGAAGGCAACTGTCGCACTGGCCGCAGGCCAAGCCTTCGGAGGAAGGATCGTAACAACTATGGGTGATTGCGTAGTCCACGCCCAGTTCGATGCCTTTTGCGATGATCTGGGCTTTGTTGAGATGAAGCAGCGGGGTTCGAATATGGACCCGGGTTTTGCCTTCTAATCCGATTTTGGTAGCTAAATTGGCCATGTGTTCAAAGGATGCGATGAATTCCGGCCGGCAGTCAGGATAACCGCTGAAATCAACGGCATTGACCCCGATAAATATGTGCGAAGATTGTAAAACCTCTGCCCAGGCCAGGGCATAAGATAAAAAAATGGTATTTCGGGCCGGAACATATGTGATGGGAATTTCGGATGTCATTGTCTTCAGATGTCTGGATTTTGGGACATCAAAATCGTCTGTGAGGGCTGAGCCGCCTATGGCATGAAGATCAATACTGATTACCAGGTGTTTTGCCACATGAAAGCGTTCGGCGATTTTTTGGGCAGCCTTTAGCTCATGGACATGCCGCTGCCCATAATCAAAACTGAGGCTGTATATCTCGAATCCTTCACTTTGAGCAATGGCGACCACCGTGGTGGAATCCAGGCCGCCACTTGAGAGAATCACAGCTTTTTCAGGGGTATTCATATCTTTCCTTTGGTAATGTTAGAGAATCACAATTTGTGCGTCTCTACTGATCATCGCTGTTTTGTGATTTGGGCTTAACGCCAGCATAACCGGAAAGCAACGCCCTTTGTTGCCGATCCGCGATCCGGTTCATGCAGTGGTTAGCCGTTTGCACTAAAGCCTTCATGGAATACTACCGTACCGCTGGTTTTGCTCTCCTCGAACGGCAACGCGAGAAAGTACTGTTGCGGAACGCCGTCAACAAGCAGAACCGTGAGATTTCTAAAGCCGAACCGTTCATAGTAGCCAGGGTCGCCCACAAGCACACAACCTTTTGCACCCAATATCTTGACCATATTCTACTATCAAATCTTCTGAAGGTCAAACGAATCATCAAGTCTACGGCAAGCAACATACAGGGGAAGCCGGATGGCTTGGGCCAACATTCAAACCAGTGTACCAAGTGCCAGCAATTCCAGGAAGCATCTTGAATCGGCATAATTAAATGGTTTATATTTTTTGCCTTCGTAAACATTTTGTGCAAAGAGACATCTTCTAAGCATATTTTTTGAGGAGAATATCAAATAAAGGTTGTTTCTTTGCCGAAGAAATGGCAGGGTCTTTCCCGAGGAGATAAGTAATGAAAAAACAGGCGCCCTTCATGTTCCGGTTTACACTTCGGCGAGGTTTTCTTTCGGGAGTTCCACGGCTTTGAGGGCGGCGTATCATCCAAAAACTACCCTATTAAAGCTGCCATGTTTGTCAAACGAATTAAAGCATTTCTGATGGGTGACAATAGGCACAGTAACTCTTACGTTTTGGCAGTGACCTAAGGTTACGGTGCCAAAAGATAAGACTGGCCATGCTAAATTTTTTAAATGAAATATGGTAGATTATGTGTTTTGAGTTGCCTAATAGCATAGAACAAATTTACCGTGGCATTTAAGGAAACTATAGGATAGCAGCTCAACAGAGAGGATATAAAATGGGAGAACTGAAAACGCTTCTGGAAATCATTCAGGATGTGTCCGCCGGAAAATATTCCAACGACATCATGTCCCTGACCGGTCCTGATACATCTGAGCCGGTTCGAATGATTGCAGAAGCCATGGGACTGATGATGGTCAAGGTGGAAGCCAGGGAATACCATCTGGAGATGCTCATTTCAGAGCTGAAATTGTTGAACGAAAAAATTCGTAGTAATACGATCAGCACCGTATCCACCATGGCCAACGTCCTGGCCGCCAGAGATCCCTATACAAAAGGTCACACGGAACGGGTTGCCAATCTGGCCGAGCAGATCGCAATGGAAATGGGGCTTAAAGACAGCGATATCGAATATATCCGTATAGGTGGTTTGTTGCATGATATCGGCAAGATCGGTTTTCCGGATCATTTGTTTCAGCCACATGAAGCGAAGAACCCACCAGAAATGGTGAATCGGATCATCAAACATCCGACTGTTGGCGCAGAGATATTACAGGAGCTGGATTTCCTGGGACCAGCCCTGGAATATGTCCGATCCCATCACGAGCGTCCGGACGGAAAAGGTTACCCAAGTCGATTGAAAGACGCCAACATCCCTCTGGGTGCCAAAATCATCGCCGTGGCGGATTCATTCGATGCCATGACCACGGAGCGTCCCTATCAGAAAGCTATGACACCCAATGTCGCTCTGGAAATACTTCAACGTCATGCCGGAACAAAATGGGATGCCGAGTGCGTTAGAGCCTTTGGGAGATACCTGACCAATGTAAGAGAGTATCCGTGAAAATCTCAGATATTTTTATTGATGAGCAGGTGAAGGATTCCCCTGTTGTGGCGGATTTTCAGTCCCTGCTTGGAATTACGGGCAGGGTGATCAGTGATCCTGGCCAAGTATTTCAAGTGGTCTCCCATGCAATTGATCCGATACAGAAGGGGAAAGAAGTCCTTTATCTGACCCGGAACAAGGGCGCTTTTATTAGGGAGTGTCCGGGAACCCGTTCATATATCTGCTGCGGCTATAAAATCCTGCATATCGGCACTTTCTGCACCATGGATTGTTCCTATTGTATTTTACAGGCATATTTTCATCCGCCGCTGCTTCAGTTTTTTGTCAACCATGAGGACATGGTTCGAGAACTTTCGATGGAGTTTTCCAAACCCGTCATCAGCAGAATCGGTACCGGTGAATTTACGGACAGCATGATCTGGGAATACGGCACAAGTCTTTCTGCGCTTCTGGTCCCCCTTTTCGGCGCACAGACCCGAGCGGTGCTGGAGCTGAAAACCAAAACGACCGACATTCAGCGATTAAAACACCTTTCCCATAATCGCAAGACCATCTGCGCCTGGTCATTGAATACCGAAAGGATCATTCGGGAACAGGAGCGGAATACGGCATCACTGAATGCAAGGCTTCGGGCAGCCGAAACCTGCCAGTCCTGGGGATATCCCCTGGCATTTCATTTTGATCCGGTAGTTCTTTACGAGGGGTGTGAGGAAGAATACCGCGCGGTTATTCAAAAACTATTCGCTCAGGTATCCGCAGATAACATTGTCTGGATCAGCATCGGCACATTCCGGTTTATCCCGGAATTAAAGAGCATCATTCAGAACCGCTTCTGCGATTCCACTATTGTTTATGGCGAGTTTATCACCGGCATAGATGGCAAAATGCGGTATTTTAAACCGATTCGCCTCAATTTCTATCAAAAACTGGTTTCATGGATCAGGGAACTGGCTCCGAATGTCCTGGTCTATTTTTGCATGGAAGATGACGATATCTGGAAAAAATCCATGGGTTTCAAGCCTGAAAAATACGGCGGCTTATCCAGAATGCTGGATTTGAGCGCAGAAGAACATTGCGGACTGTTCGTATAAAATGAAAGGTGGCAATTTATGAGAAAGATTAAATATCTCTTTGAGATTTTGCTGTTTATTGGAGTGACATTGGCGTGTGTGGCCCAGTCTTCAGCAGATGAGTTTTTTTCAGTTCGAAGAGTTTATGACGGCGATACAATCGAGTTGAAAAATGGAATGCATGTCCGCTATATTGGTATCAATGCACCAGAAATTTCTCATCAAGATAAGCCGGGAGAACCTTTTGGTTCTGAATCACTGGCATTCAATGAAAAAATTGTGTTATCCAAACAGATCCGGATACAGGTGGATCAGGAAGTATTAGATCAGTATAACCGGCGGCTGGCATATATATTTCTGCAGGACGGTACATTCGTGAATCAGGAAATTGTCCGAAACGGACTGGCCCATGTTCTGTATAAATCTCCCAACATCACATATACCGCCGTATTGCTAAAATCCCAGCAGGATGCCATGAAAGCCGGAAAGGGGATGTGGGCGAACTGGAAAGAAAAACCGTCCGATTACATCGGGAACAAAAAATCCCGGCGGTTTCATTTGAGAACCTGCGCTTTGGGGCAGCGGACATCGAAGCAAAACCAGATTCAGTTTGGCCGGAAATGGGATGCGTTCTGGGAAGGATACGCGCCATGCAAAAAATGTATGGGACAGGGTGCGATCGAAGAATGACCGAGCCAATGAAGGCAGACGGCAGAAGGTTACTGTAAGCGGCATCAACTGCTCACCGCAAAGGCGCAGAGGACGCAAAGAAGACAAATAATTCAATCGAATATTTTCTTTGCGATCTTTGCGCCTTTGCGGTGAACGCTCTTGTGGCGGCTAAAAACTCAGTCAGTCTTATTCCTTGTCTTTATTAAGCTCAACCAGCAGTTTTTCGGAAATCAGGGCGGGAACTTCATCGTAATGAGAAAACGCCATGCTGTAAACCCCTCTGCCGCCGGTCATGGATGTTAAGTCCGGAGCATAGGATAAAAATTCAGACATCGGCACATTGGCCTTGATCACCTGGTATTTGCCCTCGGAATCCATACCCAGAACTCTACCGCGGCGGCTGTTCAAATCCCCCATGATATCACCCATAAATTCTTCCGGTGTTGTGATTTCAACGCTCAGAATCGGTTCCAGAAGAACTGGCTTGGCTTCCGCCACGGCCTTCTTGAAAGCCAAGGAGCCTGCAATCTTGAAAGCCATTTCCGATGAATCCACGGCGTGATAAGATCCGTCATCCAGAGTGGCCCTGAAATCCACACATGGATATCCCGCCAAAACTCCTTTCTGACAGGCCTCAACAATCCCTTTTTCAACTGCCGGAATGTATGACCTGGGAACGGAGCCACCGACGACGGCATCCACGAATTCAAATCCTGATCCCCTGGGCAAAGGTTCCATTTGAATCCAGCAATCTCCAAACTGGCCGTGACCACCGGATTGCTTTTTGTGCCTGCCCTGAACGCGGACTTTTTTCTTGATGGTTTCCCTGTAGGGGACTTTTGGGGTTTTAAGGTTTACTTCCACACCGTATTTGCGTTTTAGTTTTTCAATGGCTGCCTCAATATGGACTTGGCCCCTTCCGGACAAGAGAATTTCCTTGGTCTCGGTGGTTCTCTCCAGCTTGAGAGCAGAGTCTTCTTCCAGCATCTTGGTCAGCGAGATGGAGATTTTGTC
>Ga0194044_10000135_pt1 | contig 30546 bp, 25 predicted proteins | sample JunL4417m_MetaG_FD_155460 | JGI IMG/M metagenome (GOLD analysis project Ga0194044, IMG submission 155460) | Anoxic zone freshwater microbial communities from boreal shield lake in IISD Experimental Lakes Area, Ontario, Canada - Jun2016-L442-17m | ecosystem: Environmental > Aquatic > Freshwater...
TACCTATGCGGAACTGCTGTTACCGGGCGCCAGCGCGAAAGAAGTGTTTATATCAAGCTACATTTGTCATCCGTCCATGGCCAACAATGAATTGTCCGGACCGGTGGTGACGACCTTCCTGGCCAGGTGGCTGGCCGCTCTGCCCGCCAGGAGATATACTTACCGAATTGTTCTGATTCCGGAAACGATCGGTTCGATTGTGTATCTGAGCAGACACCATGCTGCGATGAGAGAGAATATTGTCGCCGGCTTCAACGTGACCTGCATCGGCGATGATCGCGCTTATTCCTATTTGCCGTCGCGGCACGGAGCTACCCTGGCAGATCAGGCGGCTTTGCACACGCTCCAACACCTGCATCCGGAATTCAAACGGTATAGTTTTCTGGACCGCGGAAGCGACGAGCGGCAGTACTGCAGTCCGGGAATAGACCTGCCGGTCTGTTCTGTGATGAGGACGAAATACGGGCAATACCCGGAATACCATACCTCGCTGGATAATCTGGATTTGGTCACGCCCACCGGCTTGTTCGGCGGCTATGACGTGTTGCAAAAGACCATTGAGTGCATCGAACGAAATGAAACGTTGCGGACCACGGTGCTGTGCGAACCGCAAATGGGCCGGCGTGGTCTGTATCCGACATTGAGCCAGAAGGGCAGCGGGTCACAAGCCAGGCACACGATGAATTTTCTGGCTTACGCGGACGGAAAGCGAACGGCCCTTGAAATTGCCGATATTATCAACGTTCCTTTGTGGGAACTGATCAATACCATCGAACGCCTCAAGGAAGAGGGAATCCTTGAAGTGGTCGCCTGATTTGGCTCCCAAAGGCGCCAGACGGGCTGCTGAGCCTGAACTCGTAAAGGGGGGTCAGTCCCGGAATTCGGAATTCCCTCATGCTTCAGCCTCTCCATTATTGTTTTCACAGACCTGCTCCAGCCGACTCTTTTAAAGTGCGGGTTCTTCCCCCTCGGTTCCCTCCTGTTGGTTCAGGGGTTTGGGATTGAACAGGAGGAAAGGGAGATAAAGGAGAAATAGCATCACGCGAGCCGACGATCGAGGATTTGCGGGACTTGTGCCGCGAGCTGAACCATCGAGGCGCGGATCTCGGCCAGTTGACTATCTTCCACCTCCAGTGCCGCCAACCCGCGCACCAGTAAACGCCCGGCTTCCACAAGTGCCCTGCAGCCACTTCATGCCGATCTGGCGCGCCATCGACCCCAGTCTTGGACTCAGCTTGCTCACCCGTTAACCCTGACTACTGCTTTGCGGCACTGACTCTGCTGCCGCCTTCGCGAAGCGGCACACAGCCGTGTTCCCGCAAATGGCCGAGCAACGCCCGGCGTTTCATGCCAGCACCAGTTCCGCCGTTTCAGCCTGCGGATCCAGCCAAAACGCCACCCTCAAGAAAGTCCTGGCCGAACAAATCAGTTCAAAATGCCGCGAATGTGTTGATGACTTTGCCCTGGACATCGCTGCATGAACGCTTCACTGTCTGGTAATGGACAACATGAGTAAACTGGCAAGTCAATTCCGACAGCCAGCAGGGCTGCTCGGCAGGCTCAATTTGGCGAATATGAACCGTCGCCATTCCAAATTAACTGACTGGGGATTGACGCATATCTCGATTGAAAAACACTACACGATTCTCGATGTGGGCTGCGGCGGTGGGAGGACTATTCGCAAGCTCGCCGCAATCGCGCTGGAGGGCAAGACTTATGGCATCGATCATTCCGAGGAGAGTGTAGCGGCATCCCGCAGAACAAACAAACAGTGGATCGAGATGGGCCGCGTCGAAATCTGGCACGAATCTGTGTCTCAGTTGCCGTTCTCCAACAACATGTTTGTTGTCGCCACCGCGGTAGAAACACACTTCTACTGGCCTGACTTAGCTGCTGACATGCGAGAGGTCTTACGCGTACTGAAACCCGGCGGAACGCTCATCATCATAGCGGAGGCCTACAAAGGCGGGAAATATGATAAACGGCTTCAAAAGTTCGTAGATGTGATGAATAAGACGGCGTCGAAGTATTCACACCTGAATGTTGATGAGCATCGCGATCTCTTCTCAAAGGCTGGTTATTTAGATGTTCAGGTGTTCGAGGAATACGACAAAGGTTGGATCTGTGCAACAGGTAAAAAACCCTCACAGCCGTGTGTCGGATAAGAACGCTCTGTCGAGAGGATGCGAGTTGGCTGATCAGCAGCACTTGACAGTTGCCCCGGCGGTCAGGAAATGGCATGATGCACACCCAGAGTTTTCCGAGCTTTGCGGTGCTGTCGGGGTGCCCGTGCGAACTATTGATCATGATACGTAATATAATTGAATTGTTGAAATTAGGCAGAATCGAGTTTGGCGGCTTCTCGGTCGGTGTCATGTTTTCGGGGGCTCTGAGTCTCCGCCCAAGCGCAATGAACTCCGCGGATATACTCGCGCTATTTGCACTTTCGATATTCGCAACCCTGTGGGGATTTGCCCATAACGACTGGTGTGATGTGACGCTCGACCGACGATCCCCAGCACTCTTGGGTCGCCCTTTAGTATGCGGATCGGTCTCGGAACCGACTGCTCTGTCGCTGATCGTCTGCTGTATCCTGGCGAGTTTCTGTATCATAGCGCTGAGCCACAGTGGTTTGGGCGCTTTTGTTCTCCTAGCTTCAGTAACCCTGGGTTGGCTGTACAACGAACTCAGCAAGAAACTCCCCGGCTCCGACATGTTCTTCGCCGCCTCCAGCGCTCTCCTGTGTCTTTTGGGAGCCCTGTGGATCGCTGGTCGCAGCCAACCCTCCAGGCAGACCTGGAACCTGGTATGGACTGTTGTCGTCATTCATTTCATCGACCAAATCGTCTTCAACACTGGCGCAGCCTTGAAAGATATAAAGAATGATCTCGGCTCCGGAGTCGTCAACATGGCTGTTGTCTCAGGCGTGGATGTCGGCAGCAATGACGAGTTGACCATTTCGCATAAGTTCCAAGCCTATCTCATCCTGTTGAAGCTGCTTTCCTTGTCGGTCCTTTTCGCTTCCCCTCTGCTGACCGGCACCCCGTTCACATCCCAGCAGGCATTGCTTCTTGTCACAACCGCCGCAGCCTCGCTCTGGCTAACGCTGCAGGCGCTGGATATGAAGGTCTTTGACCGAGATCAGATTGGCCGGCGTTGGCTTAAGCAGGAGGCTGTCAGCAAACTCCTAGTGCCAATCCTCCTCCTCCAAACCGTCGGCTGGCAATGGTGCCTGTTCCTGATCTTGGTCCCCCTCGGCTGGTTCCTCGCCTGGAATGCGGTGTTGTATGGAAGAGCTGCTTCCTTGAATAAGGGATTCTGACTTCTGATGATAGGTGCTCGTTAAATCGTAAAGCACTGACTCGAACGGTAAACCGTCAAGGTCCGCAGCGCATGCCGCCAAGTGGTTTTTCCACGCGGATCGGGCAAACCTAGATTCGGGCCCGCTGATCGCCTGGCTTGGGTTGGCTTGGCTTGTTGCGCCTCTGGCAACGCTCGCAAGACGTCCTGCTGCGCTTCCAACCCCAGCCCGTCATCGGTTGGCATCGGCTTGGATTTCACATTCTCTGGCGTTAAGAATCTCGCCGACGCAGTGGAAGGTCGCCGTTAGCCGTTAATTCATGACTTGATCAGTTTGGTGTGCCGCATGCGGCAGTCCAATCCTGCGTGGGGCACTCGGTGCATCCATGCGGAACTGGCCACACTGGGCACTCATTTGCGCAGCGGTTCCACCACTATAACATCTGCTCCCAGCTTTGGATCGAACGTTTCCAAAGCCATCGGATGGTTGATCACGGTGTTGCTGAAATCGTTTCGCAGGCTGGAGCCATCGGCAAACTTCATCACTGAAACCGCGATGGAGAAATCATTCGTCTGGAAGCCGATCAGAATCTCGCTGATGAATTTGCGGGCGGAAGCGCTCTTGGGCTGAAGCCTTACTTCCAGTGTGGAATTTGTTTCCGCGGCGGATAGCAAACTGAAGAGCCTCTCCATAGTTGCGCGGTCGCGGGGGAAACTGGCATCCAACAGGGCCAGCGCGTCTTTCAACGGACCGGGGAGTAGGCCGGTGAGCGGGTACTTTTCAGCCCGCTTGAGCCGCGGGTAGATGAGCAGCAGTTGATCCGGTTGGCGAAGCGCGATGGTCTGCGCCGGTTGGCCTATCTCCCAGCGAAACCGATCCGGCACCGCCACCCACACCTTGCCGGTGGCTACCAGCGGCTGGGTTAACACATTAAGCGAACGCGTCTGAATGAAATCGGCAGACCAACTTTGCACGTTGGTCTGCGCGGCGAACCAGCGGTTGAACTGTGCATCAAGGTCAACAGCCTGCGAAGAAGTTGCCGCGACGATTAGGGGGATCCAAATGCAACATCGCAGCGCGCGGGAGATTCGCGCGGCCTGTGCTTCGTCCGAATGGGAAAGAACGGATGCCATTTAGGTAAATCCTGGTAAATCCGAGGCTCGAATGCACGGCGAATTTGCTGTTAACTCAAGTTTCGCACACGGCTGGTTCTTCTGGTTGTGGGCAGGAAATCGTGCGCAGCCGGTGGACGCAGATGAGAGCTTAACCCGGTTTTGAGAGCCGACGGGCTGTGGGTTGCGCGCCGCCCGGCACCCGGCACGGCGAACGTTTTGCTGGCGTGAACGTGGCGGGATATTCCCATGCAGATGCCCTGCATCTCCCTTACACCTTCCTTGCACATCGCTTTCTCTCATCCCGCATTTGCCCCGACTCGGGGGCGCTTCTACTGGTCCAGTGCCGGTTCTTGGAGCGGGGCATTTGCCCAAGCAATGCGCACAAGCTTCTTGGCTTCCCAATCGTTCTCCTGTGGCCACATGCGGATGAAGATGTGCAAACCAGACAGGGACACGCCATACTTTCTAAGGGTCTAGTTGTGTATTGATTTGCTTCACAGCTTTGACATTGCGCAAACCAGAGGCAAATCGTTACTTTGATAGTGCAGCTTTGAACAATTCACGAGGATGGGTGGATGGGTTGAAAATCTTCTGCGGACTGTTTGTCCCTGCCTGATTCGGTTTGCCCGAAAACTGGAAGGCATCAATCTTCTCCATCAACCCAGTGACAGGCTGCAGGCTTGCAAGAAACGCATCCCATTCACTGCCTCTCTCCGCATCGAGGCCATTGCGCCAAAGACAGTATCGCATCAGTTCATCCCCGATCAACGCCACCTTGCCAATATGCTCTGCTTGAAACGTTTCATCGGGTTTGGCCCAACTGGCATAACATGTAAAGGGTAAATGGGTTGCGTTCGTTCTCTCCACAATTCCGGTTTCCCAAACCAACTGCTTGAGCGCCGCATTCCAACGGCCATTGCTGTGAGTAGGAGTTGATGGCAGAGACAGCCGAACCGTAAGATAATCGGCGTGACTGAATCCCAAGTCGAATTCAAGCAGATGGCCAAGCGCATCCGTCGCCACCTCCGATGGCTCCGGCTGTTTGAGGTCGGGCTTCAGTTTCTTATCCTTTTTCCATTGTTTGAGTTTGAGACGGTAAAACTCCGTGCTGGCGAGATATTTATCAAACGATTCGTTCATCGTTGACTCATCGGCAAGAAAGGAGAGGAAGGCGGGCACGGGTTCGGCATCCGGCACACCCATCTTGCGGGCCAGCAATCGTCGTGACCACGTCAACAACATTTTCGGGTCATCGCTGATTGCAGAACCTAGTATTTCCGGAAGTTCTCCCGCTGTGAAATATCCCCGTTCCTGAAGGTATTGGCCGAACCGGACATTACATTCCTCGCTGGCATTGGTTTTGTAGTCGCCGGCAAGCTGCCCCGCCCACCAATAAGTGCTGAAATTCTTTAGATCGCGCCGAAAGTCCACGTTTAGGAAGCGACGCAATTTATCGTAGCCCGGCTTCCGCCCCAATTCCATCTGGCTCCAGCCAAGAATCAAATCCCCCAACCGGTCGGCTGCCTTGGACCGCTGTTCGGACATGCCGACCAAGTCGTCATTGCCACGGAACCGCTCCTCATAAAACCCCACCTCTCCCAGACTGGTGGCCAAGTGGCTGTAGGTTCCCGCGCCGCCGACATCAGATGGCAGTTTATTTTTAAATTCACCCCGGACCTCATGACGATCTCCGTCGTTGATCAGGCTCTGCGCCGGATATAGGGCGGTGATTGCCGCCATTTCATCCTTGTCAAAGGACGCGTAATTAGGAGTCGCCGTATTTGTATTCACGCCGTCCGCACGGTAAAAGACCAGCGTTCGATCGAGGAGGTTGCCCCGGGGGGTGAGTTGGACAATGTATTCGTTGTGCGGACAGCCCGTCACCACGAGGGCCATCACCGCAAGAGCAAAAGGTAGGACTGATACTGATAGGAAATTGTTTTCTGATGCACCTGTTGTACCTGACGCTGCGCGGATGATGAAGAATTGTTTTTTGCTCTTACTCATATCGGGGCGACCTTATCAGTGGGAAAGTGGTTGGGCAAGGGCTTTTTTTTTGTCGTCCATGATCCTCGCGCGAAAAATAGTTACGTTGAGCAAAGCTGAGCTGCACGGGCGTTCCGTCGCTTCTGGCATTTCATACAGATTCTAGCTTCCTATGGAACCGCGCCACATGTAGATCATTGCCTGCGCCGGTCCACCCCTGCCACACGCCATTGGGGGGAAATCCTTAAACTGCAATAAAATGGCAAACATTGGCGGTGGACACCCTCGGCAAGGTCTGTCAGAATTTGGCTGCAATGAATGAGCGTAAAAGTCAGTTCTCCCTCACCGGCGCAGCGTCGCTAAAAGCCGGCGTGCCCAAAGGCAATGTCTCATCAGTTCAAAGTTCCGTCACCCAGGTTCGTAGCGAGGTGGGAGCAATATGATGCCTCCAAATCGGTTATGGGTGGTTGTGGCAGGTTATACAGCGCTGCTGGTGGGGGCGCAGATGAGCATCGCGGCAGATTCTTCGGTGTCGCAATACACCAGCAGTTATTATTATGTCAGCAACGGAGAAGGTGGCGCTCGTAAAGTGGAAGCGGATCCGGCCAAAGCGGCCCCAGATTGGTGGTATGTATATTTTTACAAAAAGGGCGAGGTGGCCGATGGATCGAAAAAGGGCCGCTGGGGTGCCGATTCCGAACGGACCTTGCCCGAGCTGCTGGCGTATGTTAAACGCATCCAGGAAGCGGAACTTAACGACAAGTACCCCAACCCCAAGGTGGTTTGCACCTGGCTGAATGCCTTTTACCCGGTGGCCTATTATTACAAAACCTCCAGTGATTCCGGAAAGGATAAAAGGGCCAATCCCAAGACCAGCACCGAGGCTGCTTCCAAGCCAAATGATAATGGAACCGGGGCCGATAAGATTCCCTGGCCGCAGCAGCGCACCCGGTATGAATGGGTGCTGACCAGAGCCGATAATTTGCGTACTACTTACGATCTGATCCGACAGATGTCTTCCAGCGGCGCATCCGAAAACAATCCGTTCCGCAATGTGGGCACGGTATTGATGGACTATCTGGACACCACCAAGTTTGCGCTCGACCGGGCTGAAGAGGTGCGTCGCCAAATTCTGGCCGGCGTTACGCCAGCCCAGGATGAGCTGAATACGATGCTGGACCAGATCACGGCCAGCCTGGACAAGTCCAGGAACTCGTTTGGCACCCTGCAGAATTCCACGCCTGACTTCTTTGCTCACAGTGTGGCTGGAGCTGCTGCGCCAGCGACGGACAAGACTCCCGGAACGGCATCGGCGGACGATGATGCGCGCCAGCTCGAAGCGCTCAACCAGCAGCTCATCGAAGCATCCACAAAATTCGATCCCACCAACATGAATGCGGCGCTGGCCAGGATCAACACCATTGCACGGCAGATGGTTCAGTTGTTGAAAAAAACTCCCGACATGGATCCAAAACTATGCCGAGCGTGGCAAGCCATGGTGGAAATCACTGATGCCAAAAACAGCGCCACGCCCGAGACGAAATTCCAGGAAATGTTGGAAAAGATGATGGATCTAACGAAATAATAACAGATTCAGAGTGGAAGTGGCACTCCGCTGTTTATCCCGATATTTGTAGCCAACGACGCAAGTCGGTGGTCCCGGAATCTCCGGCATCCATGTGACCCATCGAGATGGCGAAAGCCCGGTGTGGCACCCTATTGTCGCTTCGGTGCTGGGCCTCTTTCGCCACATCTTCACCATCAAACGAGAAAATGCTTGTTCAAGCGACTTGGATTCGAGCATAATCAAAATAGACGTTTGACTAGCAAGAAGTTCGATTAATGTATGTGTATTAAGTTATTGATCAGTCCGATCTCTGTTGAGGAGGCGCGAGTGGTCGCCAGCGCTGGTTGCGACCTGATTGATATCAAGAATGTCGCCGAGGGTTCATTGGGAGCCCAGCCTCCCTGGGTGATAAAGCAGATTGTTTCAGAGCTTTCCGGAACCGGTGCCACTTTCAGCGTGGCTTTAGGCGACCTTCCGAACAAGCCGGGAACGGCCGGACTGGCGGCCTACGGGGCGGCCCAGTTGGGAGTGGGCTACATCAAGGCTGGTCTTTACGGAGCGACCAATTACGACGAGGCGCTGGCGGTGATGAGCGCCGTCGTGCGATCGATCCGACTGGTCAGCGGCGATATTCTAGCGGTAGCATCGGGCTACGCTGATTATAAGCGTTTTGGAGGAGTTAGCTGCGACGAACTGGTGGCGGCTTCGGCGAAGGCTGGCGCGGACGTGGTGATGGTTGACACCGCGATAAAGGACGGGATGAACCTGTTTGACGCACTGACTCTTGAGGAGATTAAGGATTTTATCGATGCAGGTCACGACGCCGGAATGAAGGTGGCGTTGGCCGGCTCGATTGGCTTGGATCACGTAGATGCTCTATGCGAGCTTGCACCGGACATCATCGGCGTTCGCGGAGCTGTCTGCGATGGGTTGAATCGCAAGAATCGGATCATCGGCGAAAAGGTTGCACGCTTGTACAGCTACGTTCGTTCGCACGCCGTTCCCGACAAAGCGTTTGCCGTTTGTGGCGGAGCGGGCTTGCCACTCAATCCCGTCATCTGAATGGCGGCGCTTGTTAGGATCGTTAAGCTGGGGGGTGCCGTGCTCACTCGCGATGGTTGCGAAGGATTATTCTATTGGGAGAACGTTAGGCGAATCGTGCATGAGCTTCTGCCTTACTGTGATAGTTGTCTGCTGATTCACGGAACGGGTCTGGTCGGGAAACGTCCAGCAGTGGAAAATGAGTATTTCAGCACCGGAAGGATCCCCGCTGCCAACCAGCGACTCGCGGTGGGGGTCCGAAACTCCTTACGCGAGCTCAACCGCCGAGTTTTGCAGGTGCTGCTGGAGGCGGGCGTCCGCGCGCTCCCGATGGACACCCCACAGTATTTTGAGGAGGGGGGCAACGGGCTGCGACATTCTGGCTTGGCCGCGAGTTTAGCACAGGCAACCAGTCGCGGTTTGGTGCCTGTTTTTTACGGGGATTTGATGCCGCAATCGGATGGCAGTTTTCAGGTAATCTCAAGCGATGCAATCATGTCCGTCTTGGTTCGTGCGTTGCGTCCACAAGAAACGTATATGTTCACGGATGTCGAGGGTGTTTATGGGGGGGCGGATGGGGAGTCGGGACGCAACGGTGCTGTGATCCGGACGATCTCCGAGTCGAACATAGCTCAGATGCGTCGATCTGCCCGAGACGAAACTGACGTGAGCGGCGGCATGGGAAAGAAGGTCGAGCATGCGTTGAATATCGCCCGCTCTTGCGGGTTCTGCACGATTGCAAGTGGACTGGTGCCTGGGAACGTTGCCAAGGTACTTGCAGGAGAGGATGTGATCTGCACTCGGGTGGTGAGCGATACACAATCGCGAAGCCGCTGAATGATGGCCGTCACCCCGAGACTTTTTTACGGTCTTTGTGGGGAAGGACTCGGGCACTTCTCACGAGCCGCCGTGCTTGTTCCGCGCCTGCTCGATGCGGGCTATTCAGTCGAACTGTTTGCGTCGAGTCGGGTTGCCGACCTCTGCAGTAGCCGATTCAGCGGGTGTTGCGTCCATCGAATTCCCGGGTTGCGCCTGCGCTACCGTGCCAACCGCCTCGACGTGCCGCGAACGGTTCTTAGCTGCATTGACATGGCGCTGCGGGGAGCACGAGCTTCGCTGTATGTTAGAGAACAAGCCCGGCTGCGCCTGCCAATTGCAGCTATCAGTGATTATGATCCCGTGGTGGCGTGGGCAGCGGCGGCGATTCGCTTACCCTTGATCGCCCTCGACCACCAACAGATTGCCACGGAGTGTCCGGTCGATTTGGGTTCGTCGGCGCGACTTGCTCTCTCGCTTCTTCGGTTGTCGAACCGGATGACTTACCGGCAGCCAAACCTGCGGATCATTACCTCCTTTTTTCAGGCCCCACTCCGAGAGCGGCGCGGGCCAACGACCCGAACGCTTATCGCGCCGGTGCTGCGCCCAGAGGTTGTGCAGCGGCATTCCGCCTGGGGGAAGCACCTGGTTGTGTATCAAACCTCGCGCACTTTGGAATGGCTGGACCGCATCCTTAACGCAATCCCGGGGGAAAAGCGGGTGTATGGCGCTGGGGAAAAGCAGAGCGGCCAAACCGAGCATGCGTTTGACGAGAACTGCTTCCTGGAGGACTTGGCTTCCTGCCGGTTCGCACTCGTGAACGGCGGACACACCACCATCAGCGAGGCTCTTTACTTCGGCAAACCCATCCTCTGTTTTCCGATCCGGGGACAGGCCGAACAGGAGATGAATGCCCATTACGTAGCCAAATTGGGTTTTGGCAAGGACTACCGGCCCGCCTCGGGAGAGGTGCCGGATTTCGGCGAGTTCCTGAGTCAGGAAGAGTCCATCCGGGAGAGAATTGCGCGGCGTTCTGATCGTTGCGGAAACGACGAACTATTGCGGACGGTGTTGGGTCGGTTAGCCGAATGGTCCGGCAAGGTCTGAGGAGGCAGCCCATCGACACAAGCCAGCGCACGAAGCCAGGCAAACAACCACTCAATCAGGAGGGGTAACCGCTGGCAGGCGTCCCCGCCTGTTCGGTCAACGGTCCGACTTGCATCGCCAACGCCATCGGTGTGGCCCCGATCAACATCAGTGGTTTGCTGGCCTTGGGCATTTCCTCCAACAACACCCTTCGCTCGTCCCAGTCGGCTGCTTCGTCAAAATAGAGAATATCCCCTTCCTGCAACCGCGGGAAGACGAACTCAGCCGCGTGCCTGGTCGGTTCATACAGATCCAAATCAAAAATGAACACGCGCTGAGTTCTGGCTTTCTCCGTGGAACAAGTCGCTTCGATTCTGCTAGCCGAGACCGTATCCTCGATTCTTCCCACGATCCATTCGATACGGGGATCGGACAGGGCGGGCGGCCTGCCGTCGGCATCAAAAGCCCCAACGGCGAAATGTCGCCAGGCGCAGGGCAATCCAGTGAACGTGTCAAAACCGTACCATTTGTTAATCAACGTGCAGCGTGGCAACCACCATTTTGGTGTATAACCATAGGCGACGCCGAATTCCAGAACAGAAACCTGCGAGTCTTGCCGCAAACAGGAAAGCATGCGATGCCATAATCGTTCGCGTGTCGCAAAGAAGACAGTGTCAGTGCCGAACTTTCTGATCACCCAGAGCGAGTATTCCAAGGACTGACCAAACTGTACCGCATTGCGGAAAAACACAATCGGAAGCCGGCGGCAGACGGAAATTGCAGCGAGCGCAACGTGACCTTTTACCCGTTTCAGGGCTCTGGCCAAAGTGGTGGCGGCGGGATCCATTTACGGGCAAATAATGCGTTGTGAAAACCACAGAAATCAATGATTATTGACTAATAGTTCATGATCTGCGCAATGACGAAACTCGATGGAGGCCACTATGGCTTTTAGCTTGCGATCCGGCACTTTGGCCGAAAGCATGGCCAAGAAGTTCGGTTTCTTCAAGACATTTATCACTCGCCGGCCGGTGTGGTGCTCATGGCAGCTAACCGACGACTGTAACTTCCGTTGCAAGTTTTGCACGGCCTGGAAAAAACGGGCGGATGACCGGGAACAGACACTCGAGCAAATCGAACAGTCTGCCGCCAGGCTTGCGCGTATCGGCACCATGGTGGTGAGCATGACCGGAGGCGAGCCCCTGGCCCGCCGAGACCTGCCGGCAGTCGTCCGGGCGATTAACCGTTACCATTTTACGTTCCTTAGCACAAACGGTTCAATGGTTACGCGCGAGCGAGCTCGTGCTCTGGCCGAGGCCGGGTTGTGGGGGATTGGAGTCAGTCTGGACTACGCGGACCCGCGACGCCATGATGCCGCTCGAGGACATGAAGGTGCGCACAGACAGGCGATCGAGGCGCTCAGGATTCTCCAGGAAGAACGCATCGGAGGCCGGCCCCGGGTGAACCTGATGTTCACGCTCATGCGCGATAACTTCGACGATCTGCAGGAGATTGCCGAGCTGTCCAGACGTCACGGTTGCGCTTTTCGCGTCCAACCGTACTCGGTTCTTAAGACAGGGGACAAAGAGCTGGTGTACCCTCTTCCCGCGTCGAAGCGCCTCCTTGAACTGCGGCGCCAGCACCCAAACTTCGCAACCAATCCGGTTGTCCTCGAGAAGTTTGACACGGCGCTGGCCGAAGGTGTGCCTGGCTGCGTGGCGGGGCGATTCATGCTCAATATTGATCCTGTGGGGCGCGTCGCCAAATGCCCTGAAGATCAGACTAACCCGGTGGGGCACATTCTGGAGGATGATGGCCCGACGCTGGTTCGTCGTTTAAAGGAGCGACACCGCAGCAACACTTGCAAGGCTTGCTGGTACAATTGCCGGAACGAGCTCGAAGTCTCCTACACCCTCCGGGGTATGTTCTACGGAGGAAGACGCAATTTCGGCGACAGTTGAGCCTGCCCACTTTCTCTTTCGACGGTGAAGTCGCGTGCCATTCGCGAGATGGCTCTTCTCTCGTCACACGGCACCGGTCATCCCCAAGACTGGTGGTTTTCACGCAAGTAAATTCTGCAGCTCGGCAAACATGCTCAGTGTCCGCGCTCTATGATTGCGCGCTTCAGCAAGAAGCTTCTCCACGAGACGATCTCGGCTCGACTTCTCAACGACAAGACGCAGCCGCTCGACCAGGTCGGCGTCCGAGTCAAATCGGTCGATGAGACATTCCTCGCACGAGTAGTCCTGAAACAGCCCCCGGTATTTATGGGACCAGCCGGTGCCAATCGCCGGCGTCCCCAGCGAAAGCGCGCCGACGAGCGCATGGTAGCGCGAGCCAACCACTGCCCTGCACGCACCCAGAATCCCTTTGGCTTTACGTGGCGGCGGATCGAACACCTTTAGGGGCCGCGTTGCAGATTCCTGGAGGGATCTGGCAAGAGGCCGGTCCTCGGTATCATGCACGAGGATGCATGGCTCCAGGCCTTGGTCCCAAATCCAGTCGAAGCATCTCTGCAGCGCCGCTACGTAGGTCGAGCCGGCTTCGGGCGGGGTTTTGTCTATCATTCGCTGGCTGGGCACGACGCAGACGCGATGGGCCCATTCATCAGGGCAGTCAGGCACCTGGGGCGGTACGAGAATCGAGTAATCCGGCGCAATTCTGATACGCGCCGGCGGGCAGCCCAAATCGAGCGCATGCTGCCGGGATACAGATTCTCGAACGAAGATCAAATCGGCCAAATGCAGTATCCCAGCGGCGACGGAAGCCACCCGGCGATCTCGAAACGGGCCGAGGGACTGGGGAAGCATCACGATCTTTCCCCCGGCGCCACTGAATAATTGGTACATCAGTAGGCGCAGACTCTGAACTTTGGCCAGGGCGGCCCAAGGGTCGCCAAACTGGTATCCTGAACAGTCCAGAATGACCTCGGGTTTGCCGTGGGCCAAGACCTGTGCAAGGCGGCAGGCGGCTTGCCCGAGCATTTGACCGATGTTTGATGGTCCCCAGAACTTGGAAGCTGGCGTGTTCAACCCTGCCGGCATGGGCAGATAGTATGCACCACTCAGCCTCTGCTGCAGAGCCTCGACCATGAGCCGGTCCCCTTTGTTGACCCAGCAGGGGCCGACAATCTGAAGAACCTTCCGCCTCATAAAGCCGAGCATTCCCCACGGGCACGGGGCGTCCCCCCTGGGGAATCGGCCCTCACGCCTTCCTCCGGACGGTGGCAAAGTCCGACATCTCGCAGAGCAGTTGTTTCTGCGCGTCCGAAATCTGAAGCCGGTTCACGTCCTGCTTGGTCAGTTCATTATACTCCTCGGCTAGGCGGCGCGAGTAGGCAAAGCCACCGTACTTAACCACCATGTCATAAACTCTGCCTTTGCTTGCTTCGTCGGCAGCGCGAGAATTAAGAATGCGGATGAGTTCGGCACGGTCTGCATCGCTGGCATATTGCAGCAGGTAGTTGATTAGCAGCGTCCGGCGACCGGTGGTGATATCCTCCCCCGCCACCTTGCCCCAAGCTTCGGAATCCGGAGCCATATCGAGATTATCTCCGCGCAAGTGGTAGCCCACCAGCAGGTTTTCGCCAATACGTTCGAGGACGGAGATGTCTTCCGTGGGCGCACCGGCGATCAATCCGGCGTAACGGAGCGGTCCACGAAAGGTAAGAAACGCGCAACGCGACACTGTTTCCTGGAGGTACTGATCAACCGTAACGCAGTTGACATTGCTCTCGGTCCAGTAGAGCTCCTCGATCTGGCCAAACGCCATTTGGATAGTCTCCCAGGAGAGAGCGTTGAGCAGTCGCAAAACGAGATCCTGCTTCAGGTTCAACTCATTGTTGAAAAAGACGGCCTCAGCGATGGCAAACCCCGTGCAGGCTGCGACGTTGGCGCCAGGAAATCCGTGCAACCGATGGGCGCAAGGCCCTCCACGGCGCAACTCCGAGCCATCAATGTAGTCATCCATCATGATGGAACTGTCTTCCATGCATTCGATCGCTCCAAGCAACAGTTCGCAAGCTCCAGGGTCGGCGCCGTAGGACTCGAGGATAAGGCAGACCAGAAGCGGCCGAAGTCGCTTGCCGCCACGGTCAAGGTATTGCTGGGTAGGCAGAAGGATGGCCTCGGTCATGGCCGCAGTGTCTTGGTCGAACAACGCCACCTGGCCTGAGATCCGCTGGAAAAAGCTCCGATCGATCTGTGCTGGCCAGGAGTTGCGGATGCCGCGGAGGATGCCTTCGAGGTGTGCGTCGTGGAAACGCCGCAACCCCGGGGACATCTCGCTGAGCACTGCGTTGGGATTTCTCACGAGATAACCTTCTCTTTCCCCAGGCATCCGGCCAGTCGGGCGACGAGACCCGAAGCCCCGCCGATTTGGCGCATCCGGTCGGTGAACAACCCAAAGAAGCGGTGCTCTTGATCCTCCAGCCATGCCAGGTCTGCTGGCATCCAACCGGAGCGCACCTTCGCCAACATCTGTTGATGGAGCGCCGCGAGCGTCACCAGACCGTTGCCAGCCTCCGGCCAGCCGAGGTCTCTCTGCAGAAAGGAAGTTCCTGGAAGTGTGATCGGAAGCAAGGCTTTTCGGTGGTACTCGTCTAGGTCAGGAACAAGCTGTCCCAGAATGGCGCGCCGTTCACAGCGCAGCTTTATCGAAAGCGTCAGCCACGAAACAGCCTCTTTGAGCTGCTGTACCCTTCCTTCGTCCCACCCGGCGATGATGGCTCCCATGATGATCGGGGATAGAAAATAGGTGCACAGCGCATTAATGGAGTTCTGGAAATACTGCTCCTGTGATACGCGATTCATCCTCGCACCAATCCACTTGAGCAACACTCCGCGGCTGATCCCCCAAGTAATGTAGATGTTTTTGATCCATCGGTGCGTGCGGATGAGCGTGTTTTCGTCCACTTTCAAGGCATTCCGGATCAAAAGATGACGGGGATAGAGGCCCAGATATTGGCCAGCGAACTTCACTTGCGTCAGTCGCGAGCAACGGCGGGGGGCTGGATCCGGTTCGCAGAACGCATCGTGAAAACTGTAGTAGTCCTCGATCAACGACGCAAAGTACGCGTACTCGAGGATGACGATGATGTTTTCGTGCTCGGGTCGAAAGTCGCCAAACTCGCGCAGCGCTTGCAGGTAAATGTGCGAAATTCCGGAATCACGATCCATGAATGGGCCCACCAATTCCGAAAAGCCCTCGGAGAGCGACTCGAAATCCCAAGCCCAACGGGATTGTCCGATGACCTCGCTTTGGAGATAGTCGGCGTCCAGCAACCGCGCGTGTTCCTCGCGCAGGCGGTCCCGTATCCTCCGGCCATCCTCGTCGAGGCAGAATTGCTCGCGGAACCCTTGAATCAAGAGGTCAAGCACTTGCGGCCTCCATCAGGCGGAGTGGCCCGCCCCGTAACGCTAACTCCCTTAGCGCCGCGCTACCCAGTTTCAACAGGTTCGTTGCTTTGATCATTCTGTAATAATACAGCATTGTTGCGAATCTAAACATCGTGACCAGTCGGCATAGCTATCGCAAGGCTTTTCCTGCGAGCGTTTCTTGAGATCCAGTGGAGGGCGATTTGGCCGCGCTGGAAGCGCCCATCCAGATTGGACAACGCTCTGGACGGCGGGATTATGGGATGGGAATCGTTTGGCAGAGGGGAGAGGCATCCTGGTTCCGGAGTGGATAAGGCAGCGGTATCGTGTTGGGGAACATAAAGTAAAGTAGTGGCCGATGCAGATTCTGGCTGGACAACGTACTCGCAGCCTGGCAGAATGCGTCCACAATGAATATTGGTGGAAGGCAATGTTTCCGCTCTGTATCCATGAGCCTGTGCCGCGTGGAAAGACAGTTTTGGACTATGCAGTTGACTCTTGTAACAAGAGAATCGCCCCTAACACGTGGGGTTTTTAAAGGCAAAATGCCTGCAATCCGTTGCGTCACATGCGTGAAGTGCGTATAGCCCTAAGACAGTTTACCATCACATGCCAATCTCACCGATTATGAGCAGTGTTGCAGTGTCGGATTCATCTGCTCCCGCCGCCCGTCTGCGAATCTTTGAAGCTGAGGGGCTCTCCAAGACTTACGATGGCGGGCGGATCCAGGCGCTACAGGGTGTGGACCTGATCATCCACGAAGGGGAATTCGTCGCCATTCTCGGCCCCAGCGGATGTGGCAAGTCCACGTTACTTAATCTTATCGGTACGCTCGAGAAGCCATGCGCTGGGATGTTTTTGTACCGCGGGCGCGCTGTCAATGACTCATTCGATGGGCAGGCCTACCGCGCGCATGACCTAGGCTTCGTTTTTCAAGCATTCCACCTGCTGCCCACCTTTTCTGTCATCGAAAATGTGCAGATGCCCATGTTCGAGACAAACTGGACGGCGAAGGAAAGATACCAGCGGGCTAACGAACTTCTCCGCTCGGTCGGGTTGACCGAGCGCTTGAACGGATTCCCGACACAGCTTTCTGGGGGTGAACGGCAACGGGTCGCCGTTGCTCGTAGCCTGGCCAATCGTCCTTCGGTGCTGTTGGCGGATGAACCCACGGGCAACCTAGATAGCATTAGTGCTGCCGACGTCATGAGCTTAATCATTCGAATCCATCGCGAGCAGCGCATTACCATTCTCCTCGTGACCCACGATCCTGCCGTGGCGAGTCGAGCCTCGCGTGAGATTCGGATGAAAGACGGTAAAATCATTTCCGATTCTGGCGGCATGATCGGCCTTGCGCGGCCGCATTTTTCGGAGGAAGATCCGCAATGAGTTTTTCCATGCCGGTCATTGCGGTGCGAAACCTAATGCGCCGTCCCCTGAGCACTCTGTTTACGGCTATCGGAGTCGCGATCGGCATCACCGCCATCATCGCCATCAGTGGCATTTCCAAAGGCCTTGAAAGGACGTGGCAGCGGGCGTTTGAAGTGCGGGGAGCGGATGTGGTCGTCGTTGGGAAAGGCGGTGGGCTAATGTCCAATTGGCTTGATATGTCGGTTAAAGATCGCATTCTCCGTCTCGATGGCGTGGCCGATGCCACCGCCATCCTTTGGGCAATGCAGTCCATTGAAGATGCTCCGCAAGTGGTGATTTCGGGGCGTGAATGGGGCGGTTTCGGCTGGCAAAACCTCAAGATCATCCAGGGACGCATGCCGCGGGACGAGAATGAAAAAGCCGCCGTGTTGGGCACAACTGCCGCCGAAGTGCTCCATAAGAAGGTCGGGGACACCCTGCAAATCGAACTGGAAGAGTTTACCATAACCGGCATTGTCGATGGTGGCGCCCCACTCGAAAATAGAAGCGTGACGCTGGCGCTTCCGTTGGCTCAAAAAGCTCTTGGTCAGCAGGGAAAGGTGAATTTCGTGAACATCCGCCTGAAACGAGCGGGCGTGGAGTTGGCCGCATCCTCTTTGTGCCGCGAGATCGAATCGGTGTGCCCAAACACTCGTGCCACTCTGGCCCGTGACACCCTGAATAGCAATCGCGGCTTCCGCATGTTGCGGGCCGGAAGCCTGGCGATAACGTTGCTGGCAACAGTGGTCGGCGTTTTCGGCGTCATGAACACGATGTTAATGTCTGTGTTTGAGCGCACACAAGAGATAGGCGTGCTATCGGCGCTTGGCTGGAAGCGCCGCCGAATCATGGTGCTCGTCCTTCTGGAGTCAATGGCTCTCTCTCTCATGGGCTTTGCCATCGGCCTGGGGGCGGGCCTCGTCCTGATCCAGGTTTTGGGTCGCAGTTCCTTGCTCCACGGTTTGCTGGAACCGTATGTCGGACCTGAGCTTGTTTTCATTGCGCTGATGATCGCGATGTTCGTCGGAGTGGCCAGCGGTCTCTATCCGGCTTGGCGGGGTGCGAGAGTTTCTCCAGGCGTAGCGTTGCGATCCTCCTGATCAAGGAGACATGCCACCCCATCCATGATCAATCTCGACCATCTTATTCAAAGCAGGATGTTCCGGCTTCTGTCTGTGGCTTGCGCTGTTTGGATCGCAGCAGGGTTCGCTTGTGTTACGAGCATCTCTGCGCAGTCACTCTCGGCGCACGAACTGATTGCCCGAATGCGGCCCAAATCTACCGGAGGATTCTACGCCCGGCTGCGCATGGAAATTCACGACTCTGCTGCGAGTGTAAAGCCGATCGTACTCCAGGTGCAGATCAAAGGTCGCCGCACGGAAACCTCGCTAGATATACTTTACCAGGTGATTTATCCAAAGGACCGCAAAGGGGAAGGGGTTCTCTTACGCCGGCAAGATGGTAAACCCACCGAGGGTGCGTCCTATGTGCCCGGCGGTAGCATTACGTCATTCGGACCGGGGGATCTGCTGACGCCCTTGTTCGGTTCAGACTTGTGTTACGAAGACATGGACCAAGGCGGTTTCTTCAATTGGGAAAACTTGGCCGAGCTTGGTCTTGCCACGATTGAAAAAAGGCCCTGCATCACCGTCGAATTGAGCCCCAGCAAAGATAGAGATTGTGGCTATACCAAAGTGAGAAGCGTGATTGACACGAAACGGCAGGTTGTCCTGCGCTTGGAAAAGTTCACTGCCAGCAGTGATCCGTTGCATATCATTGAAACCACCCATGTCGTAACAGCCGACAATGGCCGGATTGTGCCAGACAAGTTCACCGTGCTTACGCCAATTCGCAACACGTCCACGCTGATCGAGGGACATAGTCAGAAGGCGGCCACCTATGACAACAGCCAATTTAAGCCGGAGGCATTGTTGCAGTTGACGAGGCCATGAATCCTTTGCCGCGATAATGTTCACGTCGTTTTGGGGGCGATGGGTGTTTCCGGTGGGCTCCGGTTTGCTGGTTCTCTCCAGCCTCTTGGGCTGTCGCGCTTTTGGGCCGCGCTTGCCAAGAGCCAACCTCCAGGAACCGGGGTGGACAGTGCGGGAAGGTCAGGCTGTGTGGCACCTGCCGCAAAGCACAGTCGAACTCGCCGGCGAGGTTCTGGTCGGGACCCGTGCTGATGGCCGCGCTTTCGTTCAATTCACCAAGACGCCATACCCTTTGGTCAGCGGCCAAACCACCAGTAATCGATGGGAGGTCAACTTTCCGCCCGAGGAACGGCATTATTCCGGCTGGGGCAAACCCCCGGAACGGATTATCTGGCTTTACCTTCCTCGTGCTCTTACAGCCCATCCGATCCCGAAGAATTGGACTTGGCGCGAGGACAATACCGGCTGGAAGCTGGAAAACCGCGCCAGGAAAGAATCCTTGGAGGGCTGTTTTAATCAATGACCATGAGATCGCGCTTCTGGTGTGAGAAGAAGTTTGTGGTGTTGCGCCGACAACACAGCGCGGTGGAGAGCGAGATCAACAGTCTGGAACATCACGGACTGAACCGATGCCTGGACTTGGAGATCGATTGAGCGTCGAAGTGGACATTGCCGCCACGTCTGAAATCACAGCCCAATAGATAGCTCATGAACCACGCGCATCACTCGTCTGAGGAAGAAATCTTCGCCGAGGCGCTGCGACTGCCAACTTCCGAGGGCCGTGCGCTGTATCTCAACCATGCCTGTGGCAATGATGAGCCGCTGCGCCGCCGAGTCGAGGCCCTGCTCCATGACCATGCCGGCCGATTCCTGGACAACCCTGCCGCTGAAGTCAGCGCCAGCACCATCTCCGTTGCCACGGGCATGGTGCCCCTGACCGTGAAGCGCGGCGATAGAATTGGCCGCTACAGAATCCTCGAACCAATCGGCGAGGGCGGCTGCGGGGTGGTCTATGTGGCCGAGCAGGAGCAGCCGGTGCGACGGCGGGTGGCCCTCAAGGTGATTAAGCTGGGCATGGACACCCGGCAGGTCATCGCCCGGTTCGAAGCCGAGCGGCAGGTGCTGGCACTGATGGACCACCCCAACATCGCCAAGGTGCTGGATGGCGGGGCGACCGAGAGCGGCCGGCCCTTCTTCGTCATGGAACTGGTCAAGGGCGCTCGCATCACCGATTACTGCGACAAGAACAACCTCTCCACCACCGAGCGGCTCGGCCTCTTTATCCAGGTCTGTCACGCCATTCAGCACGCCCATCAAAAAGGAATCATCCATCGCGACATCAAACCATCCAATATTCTGGTCACGCTGCATGACGGTGTGCCCGTGCCCAAGGTGATTGATTTCGGCATCGCCAAGGCTACGACTGACCAGCGACTGACCGACAAGACACTCTACACCGCCATCGAACAGTTCATCGGGACGCCGGCTTACATGAGTCCCGAACAGGCGGAACTGAGCGGGCTGGACATTGATACCCGGAGTGACATCTATGCCTTGGGCGTGCTGCTTTATGAACTGCTGACCGGCAAGACGCCGTTCGACGCCAAGCGGCTGGTCGAAGCGGGTCTCAACGAAATCCGCCGCATCATTTCGGAGGAGGAACCGCCGCGGCCCTCGACCAGGCTGAGCATTTTGACGGCTGAGGAGCAAACCACCACCGCCAAACGCCGCCACACCGATCCGCCGAAGCTGCTGGGCCTCGTGCGCGGCGACCTGGACTGGATCGTGATGAAGACGTTGGAGAAGGACCGCACTCGGCGTTACGAGACGGCCAACGGCCTGGCCAGTGACATTGAACGGCACCTGAACGACGAGCCGGTCGTCGCTCGTTCGCCCAGTAACCTCTACAGGTTCCAGAAGCTGGTGCGGCGCAACAAGCTGGGCTTTGTCGCGGCGAGCGCGGTCACCGCCTCACTCATCCTGGGTCTTGGAGCGTTCGCCTGGCAACTCGTCGAAAAAAGCAAGGCTTACCAACGTGCTCGCGCTGCCGAGGATAAGGCCAACCGTTCCGCTGCAGAAAATGCTAAAGAACGTCAGCGAGCTGAGGCTGCGACCAGCGAGGCCAAAATGGCCTTGTCCACCTCCCATTTTCTGCAAGCCTGCCGGTTCATTGTGGAAGATAAAGACCACGATGCAGTCGCTTACCTGGTCGCCAGCCTCAGAGCCAACCCGGCCAACGATGGCGCCCTAACACGGTTGGCGACCCTGCTCACTTACCGCGCTTGGCTGCGGCCTGTTCTGGATGTCCACAACGCCAACACTGCCCTATTCAGTCGAGATGGCAAACGGGTCGTGACGGTGTCGTGTGACAACACGGCGCGGGTGTGGGATGCGCAGACGGGCCAGCCACTGACCGAGCCGCTCAAACACGCCGAATGGGTCACTTCCGCCCAATTCAGCCCGGATGGCAAGTGGGTCGTGACGGCGTCGGGGGACAACACGGCGCAGGTGTGGGATGCGCAGACGGGCCAGCCGCTACCCCAGCCGCTCAAACACACCAACGCGGTCTATTCCGCCCAATTCAGTCCGGATGGCAAGCAGCTCGTGACGGTGTCGGCGAACAATACCGCGCGGGTGTGGGATGCGCAGACGGGCCAGCCACTGACCAAGCCGCTCAAACACGCCAAGGTGGTCATTTCCGCCCAATTCAGTCCGGATGGCAAGTGGGTCGTGACGGGGTCGGAAGACAACACGGCGCGGGTGTGGGATGCGCAGACGGGCCAGCCACTGACCGGGCCACTCAAACACGCCGGGTGGGTCACTTCCGCCCAATTCAGTCCGAATGGCCAGCGGGTCGAGACGGTGTCGGCGGACAATACTGCGCGAGTGTGGGATGCGCAGACGGGCCAGCTACTGACCGAGCCGCTCAAACACGCCAACCAGGTCACTTCCGCCCAATTCAGTCCGGATGGCCAGCGGGTCGTGACGGTGTCGGCGAACAATACCGCGCGGGTGTGGGATGCGCAGACTGGCCAGCCACTGACCGAGCCGCTCAAACACGCCAAGGTGATCACTTCCGCCCAATTCAGTCTGGATGGCAAGCGGGTCGTGACGGCGTCGAGGGACAGCACCGCGCAGGTGTGGGGTGAGCAGATGGGCCAGTCACTGGCCGAGCCGCTCAAACACGCCGGACAGGTCACTTCCGCCCAATTCAGTCCGGATGGCAAGCGTGTCGTGACGGCGTCGGCGGACGCCACGGCGCGGGTGTGGGATGCGCAGACAGGCCAGCCACTGACCGAGCCGCTCAAACACACCGGAGAGGTCACTTCCGCCCAATTCAGTCCGGATGGCAAGCGACTCGTGACGACGTCGTGGGACAATACCGTCCGGATGTGGGATGGGCAGACATGCCAGCCACTGACCGAGCCGCTCAAACACGCCGGAGAGGTCACTTCCGCCCAATTCAGCCCGGATGGCGAGTGGGTCGTGACGGCATCGGCGGACGCCACAGCGCGGGTGTGGAATGCGAAGACGGGCCAGCTACTAACACTAACCCAGTCGCTCATTCACGCCGAATGGATCTCTTCCGCCCAATTCAGTCTGGATGGCAAGCAGGTCGTGACGGCGTCGTGGGACAACACGGCGCGGGTGTGGAATGCGCAGACAGGCCAGCCACTAACCCCGCCGCTCAAACACGCCGGAGAGGTCACTTCCGCCCAATTCAGCCCGGATGGCAAGTGGGTCGTGACGGCGTCGAGGGACAACACGGCACAGGTGTGGGATGCGCAGACGGGCCAGCGACTAACGACCGAGCCGCTCAAACACATCAACGGAGTCACTTCTGCCCAATTCAGTCCGGATGGTAAGCGGGTCGTAACGGCATCAAGGGACAACACTGCGCGGGTGTGGGATGCGCACACGGGCCAGCCTCTGACCGAGCGGCTCAAACACACCAACGCGGTCACTTCCGCTCAATTCAGTCTGGATGGCACGAGGGTGGTGACGGCGTCGGCGGACTGCACGGCGCGGGTGTGGGATGCGCACACGGGCCAGCCACTAACCCCGCCGCTCAAACACGCCGGAGAGGTCAATTCGGCCCAATTCAGTTCGGATGGCAAGCGGGTCGTGACGGCGTCCGGGGACAACACGGCGCGGGTGTGGGATGCGCAGACGGGCCAGCCTCTGACCGAGCGGCTCAAACACGCTAGAGAGGTCAATTTCGCCCAATTTAGTCCGGATGGCAAGCGGGTCGTGACGGCGTCGAGGGACAATACCGCGCGGGTGTGGGATGCGCAGACGGGCCAGCCTCTGACCGAGCCGCTCAAACACGCCGGAGAGGTCACTTCCGCCCAATTCAGTCCGGATGGCAATCGGATCGTGACAGCGTCGGATGACAACACTGCGCGGGTGTGGGATATTGCCCCACCGTCAGCAGTCTATCCCGGTTGGCTGCTGCAGCTTGCGACAGCAGTTTGCGGCGAGGTACTGAATGCGCAAGGTGTGACGGAATACACGAATCAGGTTCAGGCGATTGATCGGCTTCGGCAGACGCTGAGCCAGCAAACAGGCAGCGATGATTGGCTTGTCCTGGGCCGGTGGCTGCTGGCCGCCCGCTCGGCACGAACTGTCTCGCCCTTCTCGAGTATCACTCTCGCCCAATGGATTGAGCACCGGTTCAACGACGCGACGGTGGATTCACTGGCTGAACTGGAGCAAGTCGCGATCTCGACTGGCGATGCCGTGCTATTGGAGCGGGTGTCCCAGGCACGGGGCATCGCCCACGCTCGCATGCGCGAAGCCAAGGGGCTGATTGAGGGTGAGGCGGGCGGCGGGCTGGGGGTAACCCCGAAAACCAACCACACTGACCACGCACCATGAGCCAGATGCCACTTGCGCAAGCCAAGGCAAGTGTCAGTCCACACTTAAGTTTAAGTAGATGACGCCAGAGCGTGACAAGGAGTTCAGCCGGCCTGCGGTTTGACCAGAGAAGGCCTGCAGGCATAGGCAGAATACCCATTTTATTGGGAATGATCGTCAGTGCTGACTACTGTTTTCCGGGACTGACCCTTTTACGGACACGCGTGATGGGCGCGCGCGCGTTTTAAAGTGCGGGTTCTTCCCCCTCGGTTCCCTCCTGTTGGTTCATGGGTTTGGGATTGAACAGGAGGAAACGGAGATAACGGAGAAATACATTTTTTCCTAAAACCCCTTGCTCGTCTCGGCCAGTTGACTCTCTGGATGGCCCAGACCGAGCGATTTGATCTCATGGGCTTGTTCGGCGCACACGTGCGCGTGGCGACGAGGTTGCTGTAGGAGCACTATCTTGCAGTATTCGGCATTGCTCAGAGGCTGGAATGATGGTACAAATTCTGAAATGCAATGGAAAGAAATTCTGATCGATGGGGTGCTGATTCTGGAGCTTTGCGGGGAGATTGACCTCCAACATTCGCCCAAGCTGCGCCGGCTTTTGCAGGAGCGAGCCGCGCAACGGATTTCAGCGCTGCTGCTGGATTTCACCGGCGTGAAGTACATCGATTCCTCCGGCCTCGCCACGTTGATCGAATACTATCAAAGTTCGCGGACTTACGACGGGAAAATCGTTGTGGCGGGCCTGAGCCATCGCGTCCGCAGTATCTTCGAACTCGTCCGGCTCAATGAGGTGTTTCCGATTTACGCCACGGTGCCGGAAGCCATGCAGGCCCTAGGGCAGGGATTACTCCATTGATTATAAGTTGAAAGACTATCTCCATTTAAACAGGCAAATTCTCTACTGGTTGTTGATTGGTCCTTGGAAACAACAGCCGGTCAAGGTCAGCCACATCCTCAACCAGCTAGTTCGAATGGGGGTGGAAGCCTTGCCCATGGTTGCGCTCACTGCGTTCAGCATCGGGTTGACACTCGCCATGCAGGGAGCGCACGAATTGCAGCGGATGGGTGCTGCCCTGTATGTGCCCAACCTCGTTTCGGTGAGTCTGCTTCGCGAACTGGGCCCGCTGCTGATTGCCATTATCGTGATTGGCCGCAGCGGTTCCGCCATCACCGCTGAATTGGGCACCATGAAGGTTTCTGAAGAAATCGAGGCTTTGGCTGTCATGGCTGTAAATCCGATCCGCTTTCTGATTGTTCCCCGCTTCGTGGGCATGTTGATCATGCTCCCGGTCCTGACGGTGTTTGGCAATTACATCGGCATGGTGGGGGGATGGACCATCTGTCATTTTGCCCTGGACATGAGCACGTCCTCCTACGTGATGCGCGCGATTGAGGCGGCGAAGATCGGCGATCTTTATTCCGGCCTGGCGAAGAGTGCGGTTTTTGCCTGGCTGGTGGTGACGATTGCCTGTCACGCCGGACTGAAGGTAGAGGGTGGGGCTGAAGGTGTCGGCTTAGCCACGACCCATTCCGTGGTCTATTCGTTGTTGGCCATCCTGGTTGCGAACGCCATCCTGACGGCGCTTTTCTTCTTTTTGTGATAGCGAACTCCCCGATACCAGCCGATGTTCCCCTGGCCAGCCCGGAGACCGGGCCGATCATCGAGGTGCGTGACTTGGTAAAGACTTTCGGTCGACGCACGGTTTTGAATGGCATCAGTTTCAAGGTTCTGCAGGGCGAAACCATGGTCATCATGGGCGGCAGCGGTTGCGGCAAGAGCACGATCTTGCGACATCTTATCGGGTCGATGAAGCCGGATGCCGGTTCGATCCGGATTTTTGGCGAGGAAATCACCGGCATGGACCAGCAAGGAATGGATCGCATCCGCCGCCGCTTCGGGGTGCTCTTTCAATCCGGCGCCCTGCTGCAATCGCTCACGGTCGGCGAGAATGTGGCGTTGCCCATCCAGGAGCACGGCCGGGTTGGTGACACAATCGTGGACCTGGTCATTAAAATGAAACTAGAACTGGTAGGGCTGACGGGGTTTGAGGATTTTAAGCCAGCGGAAATCAGCGGCGGCATGAAGAAGCGTGTGGCCTTAGCCCGCGCCCTGGCGCTCGATCCGGAATTGCTTTTCAGCGACGAACCCACCTCCGGTCTGGATCCGGTGATGACCGCCGTGGTGGACAAGCTCACCCAGGATTTGACGCAGAAGCTGGGCATGACGGCGGTGGTCGTGACTCATGACATGACCAGCGCCTTTCGCATCGGCACGCGAATGATCATGCTCGGCACCGGTCCGCTTCAGGGACAGATCATTGCCGAAGGAACGCCGCAGGAGATTATGAACCACCCCGACCCGATGTTGCAGCAGTTCATCAAGGGAGAAGCCGACGGCCCGATTCCGTTTCGGCTTTCTAGAGGAGATTACCTCAAACACCTGCTCGGAAAGGCCCGCAAATGAAGACCAAAAACTGGTCGCAATACATCATCGCCATCACCGTCATCGGCTGCAGCCTGATCCTGCTGGCGGCGCTGACCGTTGCGATATCTGGCCAACCCTGGGGGACGCACGGGCGAAAGTTGGAAGTTGAATTCAAAGATGCCACCGGCATTAGATTGCATTCGTCCGTCCGCTATGCGGGGGCCGTCGCCGGCTCGGTGGTGGCGATTCGTTACTTGAGTCCCGCAGAACGTGAGCAATCTGCCAAACGCGACCTGGCCGTTCGCGTGACGGTCCGCCTCAACCAAGGCGTGCCGGCACTGCCCTCGGACACCAAGGCCACCATTAGTTCCGAAACCATCCTGGGGGAGAAATTCGTCGCGTTGTCGGCTGGCAGCCCGGGTGTAAACCTCTTGCCGGAGGGGGCAGTTATTGAAGGCGAGAGCTTCTCCGGCATCGAGAACCTGACCCAGTCACTTGGGAACACCGTGGCCGTGGCGACCGAGATCCTAAGGAAGTTCAACGGCGACTATCCCGAGTTGATTACCAACCTGAACCGTTTGCTGATCAGTGGGGACACGCTCCTGACCACAGCGACCAACCTCGTCAACGATGCCCAGATGGCGGTGGCCGACGTTCGCGGCACTTTGCATCAGGTAGATGAAACCGTCGCGGGCGTCCGGCCGCAGGTGAGCAATTTGTTAACCCACGCATCTTCGGTTGCCACCAACCTGAACGGGACGATTGATAACACGCGGCTTATTACCGCTGATGTGCAGGCTTTCCTGGCAAACGAGTTCCTTGCGAACCTGGATCAGACCATAAAAAACCTCACGAGCCTCCTGGTCCGAACCGAGATCACGATGGAGTATGTGAAAGTTCTTGCCGCCCGACTCGCGGAAAGACCCTCGCGGTTGATCTGGCAGATACGCACCAATCCTGTCCCCTCCGAGGCTGAGATTCGCAGGACTTTGCCCGCCCCGACCAAGCGAAAACCCAAGGAGTGAGCGAGCCATTTTGCAGCCTGGTTATGCTCTCAAAAGGCCCAGTGGAACGGTATCAGGCTCTACTTGACGCAGCCCGCTTTTTCAGCCGCGCCATGGATTTGACGGCCTTGATTGATGAGATTCTCCGCCGAGCCGAGGAAGTGATGCACGCCGACGCGTGTTCGTTACTGTTGCCCGACGCCAAGACCGGCGAGTTGATTCTTCACAGCACCGATCCCTGGATCGCGAATCTGCCCGAACCGTTGCGAGTGCCGCCGGGTGCAGGGATTGCCGGAGCGGCTTTTCAGTCCAAACAGACCATCAACGTCAAGGATGCGCGAACTGATCCGCGCCACTATTCCAACCTGGGTAACGACCTCGGCATGGTGACGCGGGCCATGGTGACGATCCCGTTATTGGATGGGGCATCCTGTTTGGGCGTGCTGCAAGCATTGAACCCTCGTGAGCGGGAATCGTTCAACGCCGAAGACCAAGAGATTCTTGAGGGATTTGGCGGCCTCATTGTAAACGCCCTGTTGCGATTGGAGGCGCAGCGTCGAGAAATCGAACGGGCGGGCGCGCGGCAACAATTGCTCCTCGCCAGGGAAATCCAAGACACCTTCCTGCCGCCGACGCTCAGTCAGTTTCCATTCTGCCAGGTTTACCACAGTCACCTGCCGGCCCAAATGGTGAGCGGTGATTTTGGTTTTGTGCATGCACTGGGTGCGAACCGATTGCTCCTGGGTCTGGGGGATGTTTGCGGCAAAGGCATTCCTGCCGCGCTAACCATGGCCCGCGCCACCGCAATCATTGAGGCCATGACCCATCAGCTTCAGGCCGATTTGGGAGAATGGGTCACGAAGCTGAACCCGCTCTTGACTCGCGAACTCAAGGCCGGGCGTTTCATCAGCTTGGTCATGCTGTTGGCGGATGCGGATGAGCGAACCCTGCAAATCTGCACCGCTGGGCAGTTTCCTCCCCTCCGTTTCGACGGCCAAGAGTGGAAACTCTCCACAGCGCCCAATCACTTGCCCTTGGGAATCTCTCCAACCGCGAAGTATGTCGCCGCCAGAGCCGACCTGTGCCCAGGCGATTCGTGGCTTCTGTTCACGGATGGTTTCCCCGAAGCGCGCAATCGCCAGGGCGAGGATTACACGGTGGAGCGCTTTTTCGCGAACCTTCCAGTCGGACTAAACGCGGCGCAGACCCTGAGCGCCGCCTTTCAAGCATGGGACAACTACCGCGATTCATCCGCTCAGCATGACGATGCCTCGCTGTTGCTCCTGGACTGGCGCGGTCAATCGCCGGCACCCGATCTCCATACCACTTGTTGTCCGGAAAGCTTGATGGCCGTCCGCCATTTCGTGGAAAAGTGGGCGCAGTTTGCCGGCTTCGGCGACATCGTTGTGGGTCAAATCGTCATGGCCTGCGACGAGGCTTGCACCAACATCTTCCGGCACGGTTACCGCCAAAAGTCAGGCCCGGTTCGCTTTCGAGTCGAGTCCACGAACAACGCTTTCGTCATTCAAATAACCGATGAGGCCCCGCCAGTGGATGGCGGGGATATTCGGTGTCGGGAGCTTTCGGATCTTCGTCCGGGCGGGCTGGGAACATTTGTCATGAAACAGGTGTTTGATGAAGTGATCTATGTGCCGCTCGAAAACGGTAATTCCCTGACATTGCGCAAGGCGCTGCCGCAAATCCCGGTTGGACTGACGCAAGGTTCAGTCAAGGGTCCCGCATGAGCACACCCAACCAGCACGAAGAGGTCCTTTTTCAAGCGGCCCTCAACCTGCCGCCCAAGGACCGCGACGCCTATCTCGACGGTGCCTACGGTGAGGATGCGCAGTTGCGCGGGCGAATCGTCGAGAGGCTCTTCCAAGCGGACAGAGCAACTTGTGACACTGCTGACGAGTCGCCCACGTCTCCGTCCACAACAATGGGAGCCATCCCCTTCGTGCAAGAAACGCCCGGCGAAAAACCCGGCGACACCATTGGCCGTTACAAACTGATCGAGAAGATCGGCGAAGGCGGCTTCGGTGTAGTGTACGTGGCTGAGCAGAAGGAGCCGTTGCGGCGGCGGGTGGCGGTCAAAGTCATCAAGTTGGGCATGGACACCAAGCAGGTGATCGCCCGTTTCGAAGCCGAGCGGCAGGCGCTGGCGCTGATGGACCATCCAAACATTGCCAAGGTGCTGGACGCCGGGGCGACCGAGAGCGGTCGGCCCTTCTTCGTCATGGAACTGGTCAAGGGCGTTCGCATCACCGATTACTGCGACAAGAACAACCTCTCCACCACCGAGCGGCTCGGCCTCTTTATCCAGGTCTGCCACGCCATTCAGCACGCGCATCAAAAGGGCATCATCCATCGCGACATCAAACCGTCCAATATCCTGGTCACGCTGCATGACGGTGTGCCCGTGCCCAAGGTGATTGATTTCGGCATCGCCAAGGCTACGACTGGCCAGCGACTGACCGACAAGACACTCTACACCGCCATCGATCAGTTCATCGGGACGCCGGCTTACATGAGTCCCGAACAGGCGGAACTGAGCGGGCTGGACATTGATACCCGGAGTGACATCTACGCCTTGGGTGTCCTGCTTTATGAACTGCTGACC
>Ga0194044_10000139_pt1 | contig 30397 bp, 31 predicted proteins | sample JunL4417m_MetaG_FD_155460 | JGI IMG/M metagenome (GOLD analysis project Ga0194044, IMG submission 155460) | Anoxic zone freshwater microbial communities from boreal shield lake in IISD Experimental Lakes Area, Ontario, Canada - Jun2016-L442-17m | ecosystem: Environmental > Aquatic > Freshwater...
AATACTATTGCTATTGGATATATCGCAGCAGGTCAATTATGTCGTAGGGGAAATGTAATCGCTATTGGATGGGGCGCAGGAGAGTTTGCAACTGGGGCTCAATCAATTTTGCTTGGTTACTCAGCAGGATATAGAAATCTTGAAGCTTATGCTATTGACAGAGTAATTGCTATTGGGTCAAACGCTGCTTCAACTTATCAAGGAGCTTATTCTATTGCGATTGGTTACTCATCAGCAGCAGGTAACGAAACATCTAAAACAGGTCAAGGTGATTATTCGATTGCTATCGGTTATAAGGCAGGACAATATACACAAAGTTCTTATTCGATTGCTATTGGTTATCAGGCAGGAACCAACATCGGAAACAATAATACGGTCCCTTATTTAGTTTCTATTGGATATCAATCTGGGTATAATACTCAAGGAACATATGCGGTTGCTATTGGATATCAATCTGGGTATGCGAATCAAGGGACACAAACGACGGCAATTGGCTACCAATCAGGGTTTACTAATCAGAGTTGGTATTCTACCGCTATTGGTTATCAATCGGGGTTTACTAATCAAGGAACACAATCGGTGGCAATTGGATATCAAGCAGGATATACGAATCAAGGGACACAAACAATGGCAATTGGGTATCAAGCCGGATATTTTACTCAAGGAACGCAAACGGTCGCGATTGGATACCAATCCGGATGTTATAATCAAGGTTCCGGGTCAGTTTCGATTGGATACCAAGCAGGATATTTAACTCAAGGAAGTGGAGCAATTGCTTTTGGGTATCAATCAGGCTATTATAGTCAAGGACAAAAATCAATTGCTATTGGGTATCAAGCCGGACAATTTAGTCAATTCTCAGGTTCAATCGCAATCGGTTATAACACAGGTAATAATCTAAGTAATTTATATGGTGCTAACTCGATTACTATAGGGTCTTCAGTAGTAAATACATATTCAAATACAATTGCTTTATTAAACAATACCACAGTAACAACTGTAATGGGTGATCCAGCATACGCCAACGCTTTGTATATTGGAACAATACATAATAACCACAACGAGACAGGTATAAACATAAAAACACTTACGTATAACACAACAACTAGTGAGATAAACTATTATAATAATTCGGGCGCAACCAAAACATTTATTATTGACCATCCAGTTCGTAAAGATAAGTATTTAGTCCATTGTTGTTTAGAAGGACCCGAAGTAGGGGTATATTATCACGGGAAAAATGAAATATTAAACAATACAAGTGTAACAGTATATTTACCAGATTATGTAGACAAATTTTCGTATGATTTTACCGTTCATATTACACATATTTATGATGGAAAGAATAAAATATATAACGCGTCTAATGTAATCAATAATCAGTTTAATGTATTTGGTGAAAATGGATGTTTTTACTGGATTGTATACGGTAAACGCGATAACGTGCTTGTTGAACAAAATAAAAAAGATGTAATATTAAAAGGGTCGGGACCATATAAATGGATATAAGTAAATAATATATTGAAACTTGTGATTCAAATTATTATTTTTAATTCGTAGGTTAGGTAACGCTCTATCATTTTATATATTTCGATAATAATAAATTAGCTTGATTTTTCCAAGACATATTTTTAGACCATAAATAATTTGAACTCAATAAGTGATTTTTTAATTGTAAATTCGAGATTGTGTTAAATAAAACATTTATTGCGTTATCTTGCCATGATTCGATAGTTGGGTCACCCTCAATTAATATTCCACGGTAACCTACTGTATTTTTCAAAGCTGCCAAATCAGAACAAACTGCTAAGGTGTGTGTAACGGCCGCCTCAAGTGCGGTTAAACAAAAGGTTTCCATAAAAGTGCATGGATAAAACCAAATATCAGAAGTTAACCATGCTACAGCAAGTTCTTGTTTACTAACCCATCCATGATAAAATATATTCATTCCTTTTAACGAATTAAGTAATTCTTTAATTAAAATCATTTGAGGTCCTTCAACACTATTCACCCACTCACCATCAACATCACTATAAATATGAAGAGTTGCTCTAGGTTCTCTTTTATAAATTTTAGGCCACATTTGTAACAATTGTAAAAGACCTCTATTTGGAAACGATGAATAAATAAATTTATATGGTATTTTCTGAATATTTTGATTTGCGTTAAATTTATCGAAATCAATACCGTAATAAAATGGAACTAATAGATGTTTTAAAGCTGGAAAAATATTACTCATATGTTCAACATGCCATTCGGTCAAACAAAATACTTGTTTTAATTTAGGGTCTATTGGAACTACAACTCCTGAAGGTGTTAAATCGTGAAGAACCATATATACGTTTTCAACATGACTTTTAAAAGCTACTGGTAAATATTCTGAAAAACGACTAACAACACAAGTATGTATATAATTATCACACACAAATTCGAAATATTTTTGAAGTGGGTAATATATGACTCCTTCAAACACGTCAATATTAGAACACTTACAAAATACGACGACCTGGAATTTATTTGATTGTTGTATATATTTACCCATTTCAATTATATATGTTTCTGAACCTCCGACACCCTTTGTAAGTATATCCCTTCCGGTCCATTCGGAGAATCCGCCATCGGCAACAAAACAAAAATATGGTTTATGGTATCTTAATGGGCGTTGACTTAACGGTTTCATTTTATTTAAATTGACAAATATATTATGCCATGATACAATTACGTTATATTGGTCCGCATCAGGTTTATTCTTTTGTAAAAATAAGGTGGTTACTTTTTCACCAAGAATAAAATCGTTAAACAAATAACAATAATCTACTAGAAAAATAGGTAGAAAATGAAAACTTAATGTTGGTTTTAAACTGTATTGCGCATGAAGTGGATAACCAATTAAAAATGCCTGCTTAAAATACTCGAATGCTTTTACATTATTATTTTCTAATTTGTAGTGAATACCCAGAAAATATAAACTATCAGGTCTTGTTTTATCCATATTATATGCCCTTAAGTATAATTCTTCGCATACTTCCCAAGGTTTATTTAATTCAAAGTTTGCTTTTCTAGCAGCTTCAAAACAAGCGTCGATTTTTTCTTGTAAAAACCCTTCTTCAGGGTGATTGATTCTTTTCAAATAGTATTCGTATGCTAAATCAAATTTACCCATAACATTATATGTTTGGGCAATATAGTAAAGGTGTCTTGGAACGTTCGGGTTTTCAACCAATTCCTCGAATAATAGTTGTAAATCGTAGTTTTTACGCGTCATTGTTCTTTCTTCCATATAATCACATCTAAAATCCAGAATACGTGATTTATGCATCGGGACAATAACATTAATATTATTATCGGATGTAATTGATTCGTGAATTTTATAAATATATCTTAATTTTCGGTCTGTTTTTACAATACGATTAGATACATATTCACTATCGTGACTTTTAATAAATAAACTAAATGAATCTGAAAATTGGTCACCTCTAACTATATTTAAAAAATCTCTTAGTTCGTCTTCAACGATATAGGTATCATCCAACATACACGTAAATTTACAGTTTGTTCCTGCTAGGTCCAAACATCTATTTCTACTATCTTTAAAATTTAAAAAGGGTTCTTGGTATAAATTACCCTTTTTTTTACCGACTAAAACTCTATTAATAATTTCAAGTGTTTCGTCAGTGCTTCCTGTATCTAATATTGTCCATCTATCAATAATATTTAAATTTTTTATTAACATATTTTCAAATTGAGCTCCGCCATTTTTAACCATAATACATAAATTAATTAGATTATCGTAATTTAAATTGCGTTGTTCAATAAAATATTTAAAATTATCTATAAAAACGTTGTAATGCTTATCTGGAATATAAAGGTGCAAATCAGAATCTGATAATTTATAATGGTTCTTATACTTTTTTAAATTAAGTATTCCAATATTAAAAGGCATAAGTAGGATTGGTTCAGAATTTATAACAAATTCTAAATCAATATCAAATCCCGTTTGTGAGTAAATAACACAATTATTTAAAGTGTAAATGTCCTCAGATATACCAATATTTTCAATATTAAGATTTAGTATATTTTCGCTGATATTTAAGTAATGTTTATATTCCGTTAAATGTAAAAAAACATTCTTAAATTTTTTCGAACATTCAATTGGTAAAAATCCTCCGTGATTTGGTGAAACAACCACTAAATTTTCAATATTATTAAATATAAGTTCAGATAATAACGAGGATATTCTTTCAAAATATCCTACATTTTTAAGAATATTTAAGTTGTTATATTCCGCGTGAGGAACTGCAGGGAATTCGTCATCACATACGGTGTATTTTGTTTTATTTATGTTAACTAACATAAATAAAATTAATTTAATGTATTTAAATTATTTAATCATTAAATACATTACTAATAAATAAATCGTAAATTTATTTAATATTCGGGAGTATGTTTTTTAAATAAGCATCCTTGAGAGGAAAGACCTTTTAATTCGGTTGTTACGATTGATGGGTTTTGGTTTAAACAGTTAGATAACCATAATTTTATTATACAGAAATTTTTTTTTGGTGAAATAGTAATTCCGGATACTCCGGATACAAATGAGGATTTATTACTAATAGTATTTCCAACTATAACATAACACAATTCTTTCCATACGGTATAAACCGATTTATTTGAAATCTTATATGAAAAACATCCGCCATTACGATTTTTGACATCTTCCCAAATTGGTTTAATACCATCACGCATTAAAAATAACATGCAATTTTTTACTAAAATATCTGGTATCGTTTCTACAATAGCAATTGTTTCTTCAACTGTTGATGTTGTATATATTTGTTTATAACTATTGATACTCCAATCAGTATCGTGTGGTAAATGAGCCCAAAAAGTCCATTTATCGGATAACCCATGAAACCCGTCAATCGATGACTCGTGATCTTTGGCTGTTGTCATCTATTATATATATATTATTTTGTTTTATATTGTTTTATATTGTTTTAGTTTACTAAATAATAACCCTTTATATTATTTGATGTTATATTTATTCGGATGCTTGTGTAATATAATCATCGGTATTAAATCTTAAACATTCCGTAGGTAATAAATCAAATTCAATGATGTTGTGGTCCATAATTTGTAATTTGTAATCCTTTCCCTGAATTTTATGTTTTTTAATATTATTCAAATAATATAACAAGAATTTTTCGTTGAGGACATTGTTTACAATGTAATAATTATGTTTATCATTAGATAAGTTTAATTGCACTACCTTATTATTTTGTATAAAATTAACTATTATAAATTTAAAATTTGGTATGGTATAAGTAAAATCAGATGGTATTGAATTATATATAACTTTATTTACAGGAATCAACTTATTATCTGAATAAATAACAAAATCAAATGAAGGAATATCTGTTAACAAATTCATGTTATGTTTATATGTTTTATAAACAACATCGCCATTTTTAATAAATTCGATATCATACGGGTCATTCCAACAAATGGTTAATAATTTATTAAGTTTTGTATAATAACTTTGAAACGTGCTATAATAATATATACACTTATACGAAAAGGTAACCATTAATTTTTCATAATATTCAGGATATAAATATAGTAAATTAAAACCAAATAAAATTACTGCTCCAAATATGTAAATTGCTCGCATATAATGTGATATTATATTTAATGGTTTAAACCGTTTAATTATAATATTTATGATTTATACTCCGGACTACTTGATATAAAATATTGGTTGTTTCTTTGAGAAGAATGAGGAGGAGGAGGGTCAGGGTGTTGAGGGGAAGAATTTGAGGGTTGGGTTTCATAATTTAGTTTTCCTGTTGCAGCGTTTAATCCAAATATATATAATAACATACTAACTATAACGGTCATAAAAATAAATGGTATAAACACAATAAGCCACGAAATTATAGCTAAACCTGTATTACATAAGATTTGTAATAATAAGGTAATTAGTAACATTATTAAAAATTTCAAAAATGCTGAGTTATATAACCCGTTAAAAATGTCAATTATAATATGAGTTAATGAAAAAACAATATTAATTATTGATGGAGGACATAAATCAAACATTGATTATATTATAATATAATATAATTGTTGATTCGTTTAGTTTTATTTAATTAATTTAGTTAATTAAATAAATGAATAATACAGAAGAAACGGACATGAATGAAAAAATACAAATAATAATGAGACAGACCGATTTGAGCAAGGACGAAATTATCCAAAAACTTAAAGAGTGTGGTAACGACCATATATTAGTTATTAAATCATATTTTGGTATTAAACCAGAATCAAAAAAAGAGATTACATCTATAAACCAAGAAATATATAAACAATTAAGACATAAATTACAAATACACTAAATTCCACTTGTTTGAACTATGCCGAATTGTTGGTTGACAATATTATGTTTGCTTTGATTTCGTTTTTGTATTTTTCTTTTTATTTGGTATGTATTGGATGGGATAATTTTGTTATTAATTATAAAATCGTCGTTATCCTCGTGTAATTCAGGTAAAATACGCGTCAATGGTTTATCTACAACAAAAAATAATCTTTCATTACGAAATAATGCCCTAAATTCCTGAATAGATAAATTCCCGTGGTATTTATCTAACATATAATATGGATTTGGTGCTGGTTTAATATTCTTTGTATAATCGTATATTTTTAAATAAATATGGTTAATTAAATAATATCTCTCGAATTTTGTCGAACTATCTATATTTTCATTCATTAAAAACGCAACAGCACATTCAGGACTACAAAAACAACCGTAAACGTGATATGTTTCTTTAATATTATGCTTCGGGATATAAATAGGTGGGTTTTCAAAATCGTGTGTACACCAAAAACACGCCGATTTTTTATCGCAAATATTATTTATATGTAAATTATGTTCCAATTGTTTTAGTTTTTTCCAAACCTCTTTAATATCGCAACTATCTTTATTTACTGTGGATGAAGTGTTATCTTCATCGTAATTATAAACTATATCGTTATTTTCAATAATTTCAAAGGATAAATCCGTATTGGTAGTTGAAAAATTGTAAGATTCAACATCATTATTTAATGAATTAATATTAAGGTCTTTTAAAGAACATTTTAAATGTAAAATAACATTAGAGGTTGCGTCATTATTATTTAAAGATATAAATTGTTGTTGAATAATTTTACCTCCTTTTGGTTTTCGTCCGCGTTTTTTACAAGGAATTGCAGAATTCTCTAAGTTCACAATTGTTTCATCTTCAACTTCTTTAATTTCTAAAACGTCATCAGTAGGTTTGTTTTTTGGTTTCCTTCCTCTTTTTTGTTTTATAACTGTATTAACTTCATTATCGCTACTAATGATATTTGTTGACATAAATTAATATAAATATAGGATGTGTTAATTTAAATAGTTTTGATATATATTATTTCTTAATATTCAAACATATTAAAAATATAAAATATCATTTATAAATGAATACAAATAATACAAATAATACAAATAATATAAATAACATAAATAATTATGTCCCTTGGATGGAAAAATATAGGCCGGATAAGTTTAACGATATAGTGTTAGACCCATTAAATAAACAAATTTTAAAAAATGTAATCGAAACGTCTTATTTTCCAAATTTACTTTTTTATGGACCACCAGGAACGGGAAAAACAACAACCATTATTAATTTAGTTAATTCATACCAAGAAAAATTAAAAATTAAAAATAAAGGGTTGATGATTCATTTAAACGCGTCTGATGACCGCGGAATTGATATTATTAGAAATCAAATAAATCTGTTTGTCAACACAAATTCATTATTTCAGACAGGTATGAAATTTGTAATTCTGGATGAGGTTGATTATATGACGAAAAATGCACAACAAGCGTTAAGATATCTTCTTCAGAAATATTCAAATAATGTTAGATTTTGTTTGATTTGTAACTATATAAGTCGCATAGATGACGGGTTACAAAATGAATTTATTCGATTAAGGTTTAATCAGTTACCCACAAGTGATATTATTAATTTTTTAAGAAATATTTCAAACGTTGAAAAATTAAATATGAGCGATAAATCTTTGATGTGTATTCAACAAATATATAAATCAGATATAAGAAGTATGATAAATTTTATGCAATATAATCAAGACATCTTAAATTCTGAATTTAAAATAATAGATAATTGTGTATGGGACGAAATTACTTACAAGATACAAAATAAAACCGAACTAAATTCACTAATCGCATACATTCAAACTATAAGTATAAAATATAATATGGATAAAAAAAATATTATTAAAGATTATTTGAATTATATTGTGCGTAACAATCAACACTTTATAAGTAACGATTTTTTAAATTTTATAGAAAATATTATGCATTTTCCAGATTGTAAAAATACATATTTTGTAAATTATTCTTTATCTAAATTATATGCGTTTTTATTAAACGATTTATAATTATCCATTCTTGAATAAAGCTTCTGCATAAAATCGTTGGGTGGAGAACTTTTGGATGGGTCAATCGTATGCTCCTTTAATCCATATTGGTTAAACTCCGGAATTTTCATTTTTTGCGGAATCGGAATCATTCGGGTTTTTTCATAGATTAAAAGCGATTTTTGAAGCATTATTAATATAATAAAATAAAATAAAAAAATGAAATACAATAATACAAATAGTATAAAGAAACTTACAGTAATTTAATAAATGACAGAATCAAATAATTTAGATAAAGAATGGGAAAATTATATATCATCAGCATATGATGATATATCATCCTGTAAAGAAGACGAAGACTATCATGAATATTACGAAAATTCTGAATTACTTTCGGCAAATATTGCTTTAGATATTAATTTGGAAAGTCCGAAATCTTCGGATATTTATATCTCAACTAAAACCAAAATAGCATACCTAAATCAATATATAGATTTAAAGACGGTATTTTGGAAAATTCCTACTATATTATACACGACTCCTTTAAATGGGGTAATAAAAAAACAAATAAAATTCAATTCAAGCACAGAGCAGGAATTAATTGACATTCAAGAAAAATTAAAAAAAGAGGTATATTTTTCGGAATATATAATAACTAGTATTAATAATCCAGCAGGACGTATTAAATTTAAAGACATACGAAAGGTTACAATTGGAATTTCAAAAAAAGATATAATGAATTATAGAAGTAAACAAAAAAGTGCATTTTATAATTGTTTTGTTTTGATCTTAAGAATTAAAATCAATGCAATTTTTAAAGAGTTTCACGTAAAGGTTTTTAATACTGGAAAATTAGAAATCCCGGGAATACAATCAGAAGAAATATTCCAAACAATCCTATTATTTATTATTGAAATACTACAACCTAATATTTCAGAAAAACTAGAATATAAACTAAATACGAGTGAAACCGTATTAATTAATTCAAATTTTAAATGTGGTTTTTATATTAACCGAGAAGCATTCCACGATATTTTAAAATATAAATATAATATTCAATCGATTTATGACCCATGCTCTTATCCAGGAATTCAGTGTAAGTTTTATTATAATCCAGATGTTGATATTCAAACAGGTTCACAAATATCTAATGAAAACAAGCATCTATACATAAATGTAAAAGAAATTTCATTCATGATATTTAGAACTGGAAGTGTTTTAATTGTAGGGAAATGTGATGATGACGTATTGATGATTATATATGAGTTTTTAAAAATAATACTTCATAATGAATTTAAACAAATTTGTCAGAAAAATATAAATACTCAAAATATATTAAATGATACTATTAATAAAAATAAAAAGAAAAAAATACGTAGAAAGAATATTAATGTAGACAACTAATTCGCAAATAATAAAGTCATAAGTTTATCGGTGGGATAAATCTCCATATTTTCAATATTAAGGTTCATTTGAATTAAATTATCTTTGTGAATTTGATTCACATTTAATTTTTTAAAAAATAAATTTATAATGTCAACATATTTATTTAACTTTATTGTATGAACATTTAATTTTTGGATAAATAAATAAAATATTGCATAATCACAGTTTACCAAATCCGTTTTGGAATTAATATTAACAATCAAATCATTTATTATACGAATAACATCTTTATTTAAATCTTCATTATTTATTATAAAACAAATAATACTTGTAGACAATTCTATGAATTCATTTATTTGTTTTATTTTTGCGGTATTTTTATTTGAATTACATATATCTTTACAATATACACGGTCTAATTCAAATATTGTTTTTTTATATACATAAGTTAATGCATCTCTCGAATTTAATTGTAAAAATACGTTGGCTTCTTTTGTAATTTGGGTAATAAACTCAATATATAAATATAATGCCTTTTGGCTATGGTAATATGTTAAATCTAAATTATTTGTATAATACAATATATATTTAAAAGTATGTGTAATTGTTTCTATTCCTCTAATAATAATAAATTTTGAATAACTGTGATTTTTTGTAATATCCGTTAAATATTCAATTAGAACATGAATATATTTGGTGTTGATATCTTTTATGGTATATTCAATATTATCCTTATAGTTTTCTATATTATTTAACGATGAATTCATTGTTACTATATATAAATACTTTTAAATAAATAAGTATTTAAAGACTTAAAAAACCTAATAATATATATGACAGAACAAACATCTCAGAATTCTGTAGTAGTAAAACAATCTTCCCATTCAGATTTGAATTATAGATTACCATCAGACGCTACATTAAAACACGCTGCTAAATTAAGTATTGTTGAGGATAAACCTATTATGTTTGATTATTGGACGAGTTCTCTTGATAAAAAAGCTCTTGTAGGTGTAAAAGACGCAGGGGAAAAATTATTGGTAAAATCAGAAGACGAGTATACCAGTTGTATTATAAAATTTTATAAAAGCGTTACTGAATATATTATTATTACTGAAAATTCCATATATATTGTTGCGTCAGATATCCCTACAAGAAAAATTTCTTAAAAAATATTTATTTTACTGATAAATATTTTTTTAAAAAAAATGATTTATAAACATCCAATTTATAATTAATATAAATGACAACTGAAATACAAAGAGTAAACGAAATTAATACACGAATAAAAAAAGAAATATGTTATAATACGTTATTAGAATTGACGGATGAAAACTTAATGCCTTCATATAAAGAATGTAATTCTGTGAAAAATGAAATAAAAAAACTTGGAACTATATTGGACGTGTATTTAGATGAAGAAACGAAACAACAAATAATAAAGGATTATTTAATACAATTAATACCTGCAGGAACAAAAGGAGTTATTCGAGGAAATAAATTCAATTCTATAATTAGAAACAAAATAAAAGAATTCAAGTTAGATATTGAACGATTCGAAATTTGTTTTGAAAAAAATTGTGAAGGTCATTTTACTTCTGAAATTCCGGATTGGTATATTCTTGAAAAAGCAACAAATAAAATTATTATAGGTATGAACCAATTAGACTTGATTTCGGGAGGTCATCAACTAAATAGAGGGTATAAATATTTAATTGATAATAAACATAATAATAAAACTAGTAAATTATTATGTGTCATTTGTAATGAAACTCAATTCAAAAATAATAAAAATAAAGCATATAAGTTATTTGAAATCGGATTTCAAAATAATACATTATGTTATATAAACAATTTACAAAACATAATTAATTCATATTTTAATGATGTGTTATAATAATAAGTTGAATTCTGTAATTAGTTCTTGTTTGTTTATAGACCGTGGTCCAACCGTATTATTAAAATCGTATTTTATTTTAGATAATAACTCGATATTTTTACAAATACTTTTATTGTTTTTAAATTTTATAAAATAATGAGACTGAGGACTTTTTTCTTCAATATTTACATCTATAAATCCGGCATTAACACCGACACGCCGAAATGAAATATCAGGGGTGTTTGTTTTGTCAACAAATATGAAATTTAATGGTTCTTTTTTTTCTATAATATCTCTATTCACTAATTTCTTTTGCCAAATTTGAAATACACATGGAACGTTATGTTCTAGACCATCTACTAAAAATGATTTGTCAGGTAAGTCTATTTCAAAAATAAGGTGAAATAGTAATGGAAATGATTTTTTAAGACTATCTTTTTTAAAACTTTTAGGTAATATAAAAGATAAACTATGACAAAACTCACACGATTTTTTTATAAATTTAATTGCTATGGATGATTGTCTTCCAAATGGAGGATTGCCTATTATATGTATATTATTATTTATAAACTTACTTGAGTCTAATAATAAATAATCTTGTTTTACTATTTCAACATTTTCAGGGTCTAAATCGTAAAACCTATGATTTGTTGACAATTCTTTAATACCTGAAATAAAAGAACCGTTTCCTGCACTCGGTTCAATAATTAAATCATTATTATTTATGTGTATGTGTTGTTTTACAAGATTTAAACATAAATGAACAATATTATCTTTTGTGTAATATTTATCAATAGTATTACGTTTTAGTCCTTTTGTTTGAGTCGTTGTCATTTCTCTTATTATATGATTATATCTATTTAATTCGGTTTCATTCAATTTTACTTATAATTATGAACGATAGATAGGGAACCGAAAGAAAGTAACCATCTATAAAATATCTTTTAACAGTTCGATTTTATCATGAGTAATAGATTCCGGAAAATTAATAATAAAGGTAATAATTAAATTTCCAGTTTGAGTTTCGCGTGTTAACCCCATATTAGGAATTATTTTTTTGTAATATGGATGAATAATATTTCCGGTATTATTATGTATTGTGTATTCCTTTCCATTGATAAAGGGTAATTGAAACATAAATCCACATAACGCTTCTTTTAATGTAAGATTTTTATCTATTAATAAATCTAAACCACTCCTAACAAACTCGGTTTTATTTTCTACCTTAACGAATATTTTAATATCACCCTTACAATTATCATTTAATATATTACCTTTATCTGGCAAAATAATAATTTCATTATCGTTAATACCTTTCGGTAAATTAATAAACATTGATTCGGTTTCAAACATTTTAATTGCGTTGTCAACAATCCATCTTTCAATTTCTAAAGAAATACTTGTTCCATTAAAAACTTGTTCCATATTAATTGTAATATTTTTAATAATTGGTGGTGGTTTTTGAAAATTATGGTGTATATTCATAGGAACACCATTTCTAAAAATATGAATTTGTGGTCCTCCTAAGCCTCCAAATGGGTTTCCTCCGATATTTACCCCGCCGTTATGCATCCCAAAAAGATTATTAAATAATTCATCTAAATTTGCCATAGCCGACATATTTGCCATATTTACAAAGTTCGGAGGGGCGTTTCGGTTGTTATATTCTTCTCTTTTGGTGTTGTCGCTTAATATTTCATATGCTTGTCCGATTTTTTTAAATTTTTCGTCTGTTAATTCGGAATTTCCTATATTTCTATCTGGATGATATTTTAATGAAAGAGCCCTATATGCTTTTTTAATTTCATCCTGGCTGGCGTTTTCATCTACGCCTAAAATGTTATAATAGGTGTCTTCCATTATAATAATATTTATTAAGATATACTTAAATAATAAATTACGAGTATATTATTATGGAATTTGAAGATAAACTATTTATTCATAAATTTCAGCCTATTTATTTCGAAGATTTCGAAATTGATGAGTCGGTAATTGCCGTATTAAATACTTTAATTAAAATGGATAATCTCAATATATTATTTATAGGTGATATGGGTTCTGGTAAAACATCACTATTAAATGCCCTTATAAAAGAATATTATAAAGATAATAGCTCTACAAATAATTATAATGATAATATTTTACACATAAATAATTTAAAAGACCAAGGAATTAATTATTATAGAAATGATGTAAAAACGTTCTGTCAGACCAGTTCGTCAATTAAAAATAAAAAAAAAATTATTGTATTAGATGATATAGATCTTATTAACGAACAAAGTCAACAAATTTTTAGAAATTGTATTGATAAATATAGTCATAATGTTCATTTCATTTCATCTTGCTGTAATATCCAAAAAGTTATTGAAAGTTTACAATCTCGTTTTATAATAATAAAAATTAAACCTTTACAAAGAGACAATATGCGTAAAATATTATCTAAAATTAAAAATATAACCAAAATAGAAATTACGACTGACGCGGAAGAGTTTATATTAAATGTTTCAAATAATACAGCTAAAACCCTAATTAATTATATGGAAAAATTTAAATTATTAAATGAATTAATAACATTACCTCTAGCAATAAATGTATGCACAAATATTAGTTTCTGCACATTCGAAGAGTATACAACTTGTATAAAGAATAAGAAATTAAAAGAAGCTATTAACATTTTTTATACAATTTACGATAAAGGATATTCTGTGATTGATATTTTAGACAACTATTATTTATTTATTAAAACAACCAAAATTATTAATGAAAACGAAAAGTATTGTGTTATACCTTTAATTTGTAAATATATAACGATATTTCACGACATTCACGAGGACGAAATAGAATTAGCTTTATTTACTAATAATTTAATACAAGCATTTATATAAATAAACATAAAATAACTATTCGTTTATTTATATAATGACGTCGCAAATTTTTAAAAAAAAAATGGACAACTCCATTATTTTCAACCTATTAGATAAATTGTGCGACAAAAATAATACATATTATACGTTTACTAACAGTTCTTATAAAAAGGGAACATTTTTTGGTGATGTTATACAACTATTTTTAAAAGAAATTAAGGTGTATTATCATAATTCCAAACAAAAATATTTGGACAAAAAACAAACCTATAATAGTTTTACAACTATTATAAGACAAATATGTAATCATAATAAAATAGAATACAAAACTGAAATTAAATATGATAAGTCTTCATATGAAATTATTTATTATATATATCATTCGAATGATACGGGTAATTCTAATAATTAGGATATGTTTCTTTCTGTAAATTATCCCCCAAAAAGTTGGGTTTTAAACCATATAAAGATAATAAAGGAGTTTTCCAAAAACCAACCCAATTAGGTTTTATTTCTAATGGTTCTAAAACGGAACCATTCGATGGTTTAACACAAGATAACAATAGGTATTTACCAATAATTGTGTCGCTTTCCAATACTTGTTTCTCAGATAATCGAGAAAACCATTCATAGTTTCTTCTATTTAATATATCTGCTGCAGGAATATAAATACCATACGTGTCTGGGTATAAATCTAAATATTGTTGAGACATTAAATTTTCTATTTTTATGGGGGTTTCATCAGCAGTTTTAATTCCTATTTCTATACCGTTAATTAAAATTATATGTTGTTTTTTTATATGTTCGTTACAAAAACGACTTATATTACCTATAAATACACTTTGTGATGTGCTATCAACTGAAATAACATATTCTATAAATTGTATTATTTCTTGGACAGTTTTATTTTCTTTTGCTGCACCTAAAAATGATATATCGGGGTAAAATTGTAAATCTGTTGAAGTTATGTTTCTATTATTGTTTTCACAAATAAATATTTTATTGTTTATTGTTCCTTTACTATACATACCAATTAAATCCTTGATACACAAAAATGAAATAGGACATATTAAACCACCATACCTATATATTAATTTCATCATACCTAATTGTCGCATGTTAGTCAATATAGGGTTTGAAATTGAACTCATGTTAATATTCCAACCAGGAATTAATTTTGAAAACGTATTATCATCAATTAAACAAATTTTAAACGAATTTTCACAATTATAAATTATACTTTTGATTGTCAACAACAAATAAGGCTGGTTAATATCTCTAGAACTTCTAGAACCAAAACTTTGCCAGTTTCTTGAATTGTATTCATAAGGAATATGAATCCACAAAATAGGTTTTTTATTTGTTGAGAAATCGTCATCGTTTAATAAATACTTTTGGATTTGGTCATGATTATCTGTATTTTTTATCCGGTCTTGTTTTTCGATATATCTGTTATACAACACAGTTGATATAACAATAATAATAATGGGTATCATATATTTTGTTATTGATTTCTTCATATACTAACATTACATTTTATTTATTGGTTAATTTCATTAAATCTCCCCAAAATAACTGCTGTTTTTTTTTAACCTCTTCACTTTGTTTTGCCAATTTATATGCACAAAATGTGGATTCTTCATCTTGTAATTTATTTTTGTGATTTAAATATTCGGTTGCTTGTATCTCTGATAAAGGAACCGTATTTTGACTAGAACGGAACTTAACAAATTCATCCGTATTTTTAAATTTACGGACATTGTTGTAATCTTCGATTGTTACAGGCACAACAGTTTCTGTGTGCGCCTTATATAAATCCTCATAATTTAATTTACTAAATACCCCCGAACCATATGATTCAGGAACAGAATCTAACAAATTTGATGAACTTATATTGTTAACATAAATATCGTTAATATCTTTATGAACTATAACCGACCTAAGTTGTTGTTTTTTCTTTTCTATTTCGTCACCAATTAATTGTTGTGAAATTTGTTTAGTTTCTTCAATATCTTCGTTTGAAATGAGCCAATCGCCATATCCGTGTTCTTCGTTCTTTACGTTATATTTGTCAAATTGTTCGTTAAACCATTTATTAAAATTCTTAGATTGCTGTTGTTTATTGTTATCTAATATTTTCTTTTCTGATTCTGAGAAAGAAAACCCCAAATTATGAGTATTTGTGTCGACATTATAAACCGGATTTGTTATTTTTGAATTATTTTTATTTTTAAATTCCCAAATTAAAAATAACTTTTTATATGCTTTTGAATAAAACCGGAAATAATCAGGCGATAAACCCGATTTATCCGGATGTGTAAATAATACAACTTTTTTTGCGTTTTTTAAATGAGACTCGTCAAAATCAACAGGGACTTTAAATAAATTAAGTATATCATTTAATTCGTAGTTTTGTATATCTAAATCTAATTCCATTAATATTACAAATTATATTTTAATTAATATTTTATTGTATTTATTGTATTTAATTTACTCTTTAACTAATCGAATACATCTTATAAAAAAAGCATTCAAATTATTTAAATCAGAACCAGAAACCGAATCGTCTGGTATATATGTAATATTTCCCTTTTTATAGCACAATAATGTTGGAACACCAGAAATCATTCTTTTTGTTTTAAGATAAGAAAACACATCAACACTATCATCAACATCAATATCCCCACAAATAACATTATCCGGACAAGAACCAAAAAAGTGATGCACCTGTTTTTCAATTAATTTACATGGTTTACACCAAGATGCTCCAAACTTTAATATGATAATACCTTTGTTATGTTTTAATAAATCTAAAAATACGGTGCGATTTTCTATTGTGGTAATAATCGTTTTCGACATTTAATTATATTTACATTATTTTTTCTAAATCGTTTATGTCAATATAAGGCAATTCAACATGACATTCCCAAAAGTAGTTACAAAATACCCATACAAATTTACAATTATCACTATATAAATGGGAGTATTTCGATATTAATTTATGGTGTAATTCCTCAGGTAATAAATTCAACGATTGAACCGGTAAAACATAACATAACTGAACTAACGGAGTTACGGCAGGAATTGATGCCCGATGTTTTTCAATAAATTCTGTTTCGAAATAAGGGATATGTTTAATTAAATCGGAAAGTAATGGTGGGTAATTATATTTATATCTCCATCTCCAATCGGCACAACCGGTAGTATAATATTTCATAGTCCATTCTAACCCTTCTAGAAAATTATTGGATATTTGTTTTATTCTTTCAGTGTCAGGTTCAACATAAAATAAAGACTTGTAATATCTATCTTGCCAATAAGGTTTATCTAGATTAATATATTTTTCTTGCTCTCTTTCATATCTAGGTATTTCTTCAAATTTCTTGTAGACATCTTCTGGGGTATTTAATGAATAATACTTTTTAGATTTTGCGGTTCGTTGGACCAGTTCTGTTTTAATGAACGATTCTTCTAATGGAACCAAAAAATTTACAAGTTTTCTGACGTTTTTCCAATAAATTATTTTCCCGTTTGTAAGATTCACCCGCGTATTTCCAATCGTAGCCTTATACGCGTTTATCAGTTTATGAATACCTCCTGTTCTAATATTTAAACTTGGAAAATGAGGCATAAAATCATTTCCCAGAAAAAAACATAAAAATATGTAATCATATATTCGGTTTGTTTGTTCCGTGGTGGTTAATTCATATCCGTTATTCATATCTAATGTAATGGTATGAGCCAATTCTGGAATGTCGAGTAAATAATTACAGTCTGGCTGAAGTGAACTATTTAGACTTTGAATAAAATGAGGTGTTTCTCTAAACAGAAATATTTGTTTTACTATTGGTAAGTGATTAATTGAAAGCATAATTAAATCCGCATCTAATCCATATATAACGTTGCACTTATCTTTATTAATTTCCGGATTTTCGCGAATAAACTCAAATATCTTGTGTTCTCCCTCTCCTACTATATCGCTTGTTGACAACACAATCTCACGAACATTATATTTGAGAGGTTCATTAAAGTATGCCTTTATACTATCGTTTAATTCCTTCATAAAAGTAGTTCCAGGGGTAATTAATGATGTATTGAATAGTTTGTGTGGTTTGTTTTCAAATATTGTATTTGAGATGTTTTTTTCAAATGCGGATTTGTATCTGCGTTGCCTTTGTTGTTCCAATTTGGCGACTGGCGCTACCCCATCAAAAGCGATATAAATATAATTATCTGGTTTAATAAGAAAAATATATTCGTCGATTTTATTTAAAACTCCTTTAATAATTAATTCGAAATTACTCGTATTATCGCCATTTATTATGTCGTAAATAATAGAATTACAGTCTAAATATAAATTATTGACTTTTAAAATGTCTATCTTTTTTATTATTTTATGGTGATTTTTTACTATATAAGAAAAATATGAAGGTATTCCCATTAAGTTTATGCTTGTGTTATTTTTAATATTGTTATAAACAACATAAATTAGCGTATGTTTATTACAATTATTTATAATATCTATATTTATAAAATGACTGTTAAACCACAAAATAATATTAATATAATATCAAATATAGATAAAAAACAACAATATTTTCAAAGCATTATACAAAAAACGTCTGTATATATACAACAGAATAAAAATCTAAATATTTTAGGTGCGAGTGACGTAAATAATTGTATGGATATTCTTTTTAACATTAATGAGAAACTTGCGAATTTGAAAAATTCGAATACCCAAAATAACGATGCAATAAACATATTACAAACAATAAATAATGACTTATCCAGTTTATTTAAATTCTATGGAACCGAAAATTTAGACGATTTGTTAGGTGTTTGCATAGGAACAACAAGTTTATTAACTAGTGAAGAAGGAGTTGACATACATAAATATGAATTATTAAAAAGGTATTTCCATCCTACAAGTTATAAAGTAGTTAATAATAAAACAGAGATACATAACAAAATATCAGGGTTAGGTGACATATCTTTTGATAAGTCGAATAACCACGATTGTTTTGATATTTGTGTTAATGTTAAATCCGACCATATGAAAATACACGGAATTAAATTATATGTTTATAATCCAAACAATAAAAGTATATTAATTTCCGGATTTGTCGATGATGTTATATTAGAATTTTTAAATAATAAATATATTTTATTGAAAAAAAACGATATTATGGTAAATTTACCAAACGAAGACATATTTAAATGTGGTGCGTTCACAAATTTCTTGGCTTCATTAACTTTAAAAGAATATTTAATACATAATAATACAGAAATATTCAATAAATATGTGGGTTATGTAAGCCAACTAAATAGTTTAAAACAAAAAACCATCGCACAAACAATAAAGGATTTTACGTCATCTGACATGTGTTCGAAAAGACTCATATTAACTCAGTTATTAATAAAATCGGATAATTACGAGAACCAATATCTCGCGTATTTACTATATGATATGTTATCAAATGATACCAACGAGTCAGGAATTGACACAACTGAACAAACTATTTTATTTAATAATTTTTCGTGGAGTTTAAAAAAGTTTTTTAGAAACGCTATGAAAAATACAATACAATATACACATAAATTATCTAATGTCGATATAAGTAAAATACCGTTAGAACAACAAATATGTTTATTAAAAACGTGTGATATCGTAAAAGAAAAAGCGATGTTAAAATTAAAGGAAATAAAATCAAAATCAGAGGATTCAGGTTCTAAAGCAAGACAGTATTTAGATGCCTTACTAAAAATACCCTTCGGTATTTATAAAAAAGAACCTATCTTAAATTTAATGAATACAATACGACGCAGTTTTAATGATTTATCAAAATCGTATGTATTGGATATTAAAATTAAAGAAAAATATACAAACATCGAAATTATAAAATATCTTAACCTAATTGAAGAAGACATAAATAAAAAGTATTATATTAATGAGACTCAACACAAATTACAAGAGGTATTAACAAGCGGCGAAAAAACTAAAATTACGCATAACGTAATTATATTAAATGAATTTATAACTAAACATAACATAATTTACGATAAAATTAAATATTCGAATAAATCTAAATCTGAATTAAAAAAGGTAATTTATTGTTTGGTCGAACATATACACAATACAAGTCCTGATTTATTTAAAATATTATTTAGAATATTTAATGAACCTCCACAAAAACTAACAAGTATTGCAAAAATAAAAACTAATTTAAATGAAATTAAAGACTTTATCGAAAACATTAAAACCACTCTTGATAAATCAGTTTACGGACACGAGTCTGCTAAAAAGCAAATAGAACGAATTATCGGACAATGGATTAACGGAGAACAAACTGGATACTGTTTTGGGTTTGAAGGACCTCCTGGGGTTGGGAAAACATCCCTTGCTAAATATGGCATATCTAATTGTTTAAAAGACGAATACGGAAGTAATAGACCCTTTTCAATGATACAAATGGGCGGAGATAGTAATGGAAGCACTCTTCACGGACATAATTATACGTATGTTGGGTCATCGTGGGGAAGTATACTTCAAATATTACTTGATACCAAATGTATGAATCCCATTATTTTTATTGATGAAATCGACAAAATAAGTAAAACCGAAAACGGAAAAGAAATTGTGGGTATTTTAACCCATTTATTGGATTCTACCCAAAATGATAGTTTCCAAGATAAATATTTCACAGGTATAAATTTGGATTTATCAAAGGTTCTTTTTATATTGTCTTATAACGATGTTGACTCAATCGATAAGGTTTTATTAGATAGAATTCACAGAATTAAATTCACAAATTTATCATTAGAAGATAAGCTAATCATTACTAACACACACATATTACCAGAAATCTATAAAAAAATGGGACTTGAAGATATTATTTTTTTTAGTGATAAAGTAATTAAATTTATTATTGATGAGTATACGTGTGAACCCGGCGTGAGAAAACTAAAAGAAACCTTTTTTGAAATTATCGGAGAAATAAACATTTATTTCTTAAAAAATTGTGATTCAAATACAGAATTACCAATAAATATAACTATCGAAGACATAAAAAACAAATATTTCAAGCATAAACAGGAATTACGACATAAAAAAATACATAGTGAAAGTAAAATCGGAACTGTGTGTGGTCTTTGGGCTAACTCTCTTGGAAAAGGCGGCACATTGCCAATACAAGCCAAGATGTTTCCAAGTCAGAATTTTTTAGATTTAAAATTAACCGGTTCGCAAGGTAATGTAATGCGCGAGTCCATGAATGTAGCACTTACGATGGCCTGGAACTTAACGGATGATACCATAAAGGAACAGATAAAACACCAGTATAAAGAATATGGTGTTCACGTTCATTGTCCTGATTGTTCCACACCTAAAGATGGACCTAGTGCTTTAACTGCTATAACTATTGTTATTTTCAGTTTATTTAATTCAAAAAAAATAAAAAACTATATTGGTATTACTGGTGAAATGACGATGGATGGAGATGTTACTGAAATCGGAGGTCTTGATTTGAAATTTTTGGGGGGTATTGCTGCCGGAATTAAAGAATTTGTTTATCCGGTTGAAAACCAAAAAGATTACAATAAATTTATGGAAAAATATAAAGATAGCGAATTAATTAAAGATATCTTATTTCATTCCGTTAATAATATACACGAAGTATTAGAATTCATATTTGATGAATAAGCAAAAATATATTATAGATTGTTATTATAATGAATACCCAACAAAGCATAGGTGGAGTTCCTTATAAACCATTCGTTGTATTTGAACCATACAATATTATTAAATATTTAACGTTTTTCTCTCCGTTAATACTCATTATTGGTATTGTTTCTCTATCTTTTATATTCCAGAATTTCAAGGGAATCTTGTATTTATTAATTTTACTAGCATTTATTGTATTTAGAGAACAGTCATATAATTTAGGATACTTAAAGACAAATGCACCTACCAATAAAAATAATTTATGCGATTTAATTCAATATAGCAAAAACGGAAATTCATCATTTAGTGCTTTTGTTTTTGCGTTTACTATTATGTACCTTTGTATGCCTATGTTTATTTATGGAAGTGTTAATTATTGGATATTATCCGGATTATTAAGTTATTTTTTAATTGATATTAGGATTAAATATTTATATCAGTGTTTTTCGTCAGGTGACTTGCTTTTAAATATATTTGCGGGTGCAATCCTTAGTTGTATATCTGTTATTATTATTATTAGTTCAAACGGGTTAAAACCATATCTGTTTTTCAACGAAACCTCCAGTAATAAAGAAGTGTGTTCTATGCCGAAAAAACAAACGTTTAAGTGTTCTGTTTATAAAAACGGGGAAATGATTAGTAGCACAATTACATAAAACTCTTGTAATTGATTTTCATCCACGCTATAAATCTTTCAACAATAAGTTTCCGTTGGAAAGATTCCGCAATTAACCTCATATTTCCAGGAGTTTTATAATTTGAAAAAAATTTATTACAAACATTAAATACGTTCATATTTTTATATTTCTCTAATTCGGAAAAATTATAAAGGGGTTTGTTTTTACGTTTATTTACGGAATTGTGGAAAATGTATAATACATTAATTAAATCTTCTTTGGTTTTTAATTTATCGATGTTAACACTTCCTAAATTAGCCCTTGCGTGTTCAGAACATTCAGGACACGGTAAATAACCACATATATTTTTTATATGCGAAAATAATTCAATTCCAATAGTATTATAATCGGTTTCGTTTATTTTTGAAGCTAAAGTATGAAATAAATCCCAAGTGGCTGGTCCCCATTGATTGATTGACATATTGGTTATAATTAATCAATATAAAGTTTTTTACAAATAACAACAAATAAAAATAAATAAATAATTATATATATATGGATAATTATATTCCGGATTTCAAAATTCATCATTTAAATGAAAACTCCGAGTTATATGAATACAACTATTTTATCAGTTTAATCCAAAAACCACAAAATCGCAATTATTTGTGTTCTCATAAAGGTATTAATCAACTTAATATTAGTTCTTATTCACAGATATATTTTAATTATAATAAATTAAAAGATAAATCGGTTGAAATATATTTCATTGTTGACAATAATTATTACGAAGAATTAGTTGAAGAAAAAGACTTTAACGAAAATTTGGTAGATATGATATACGGTATTTCAATCATAAATTTAGTCGAAAATTCAAATATAATAAATATTGAGTTATTATGTAAAAACGAAAACCCCAATATTAAGTTTTTAAATTATAAACCAGGAGAACAATTATTAAACTTGATGTTTAATAATTACGAAAATAATAAGATTATTGTCATCGAACCATTAAACGAGAGTATCCTCAATTATTACATTAATTATAAAAAACCATTAATTAAATTATTTAGTGAAACCGGAACATTTTTAATTTATGGAACCGCACAGACCCTAAAGAATTTATCGATTGAAGACCTTGAATTTTTATTTTTGTCATTTGCGTCTATTAATTATTTTAAACGATTATTTAATTATGATGACGAAACATTAAAACAACTATTATCAAATAATATGGATTTTATAAAAAACGAACTTAACCAAAAACATTCGGAAATGTTAACAAAGTATAATGACATCCAGAAAAAAGAATTAAATGATGCATTTAAATTTAGACTCGGTTCTTTAAATTATAGAAATGTGGATGATATCCTCCTCACACAAGAAGACTCCAAAATAGGAGGTAAAACCCGAAGACTTAAAACCAAACACCGCAAAACTAAATACCGCAAAACCAAAAAACGAAATAAAAAAGAATAACTAAAAAAGAATAATAAAAAAAGAATAGTATAAATAATAATATGGATACTAAAGAAAACCTGGTTAAAAATATCAAAGAATGGATTAAAAACGATTCTGAAATTGGAGACTTAAACAACGAAATCAAAAAAAGGAAAAATATCAAAAAAAAATTAACAGACGATTTAGTAACTATTATGAAAAATAATAAAATAGATTGTGTCGACATAAACGGAGGACAAATACTTTATAAAAAAAGCATGATAAAAAAACCCATTACAGGTAAAACCCTTTTGAAGGTTATACAGGATTATTACAAAAATGATAACACAATCGCGGAAGAATTAACAAAACATATTTTGGAAAATCGTGAAGAACAAATAAAAGAAACAATTAAGCGTAAAATGGATAAATAAACAATATTAATTTTTAAAGGTTTAAATAAACCATACGAATTTAATAAATATGGATACTGCCGAACAACAACCAACGAATCGGTCAAGTTATAATATTTCACTTCAACCAATTACAGATTTAAACATCGACAATAATACGGTTATTCATATATGTTCTTATAGAATAATAAACACCGAATTATACCCTTTCTTAATGTATTTACTTCATAAAAACCCACTTAATGACGTGTTTAATTTCCCAACGTTTAAGTATAATAGTTCAATAAATCCGGTATTATATGCCGAAACTATACTTTACGGTTTATTAAATTTTAATAAATTATTAAAAAATGAAGAACACCCAGAACGCCATTATAACGCAATATTCAAAGGAGTATTACTCGAAAATAATGAATTGTTCTTATTTTTCGATTCAACTGATTGTGAAAATAATATTTATGACATTTACAAGAAAAATAAAATCTGGTATGGATTAATGGACGAAATCATTCACAAACAACATATATGCAATTTACAAATAGATGACGCAGTAACCACGTTTTTTATGAATAATCCGGAATTTATTTATTTAAAAGATGAATACGGTTTAAATTATGAAATGCCGGTAGTGGCATATTCAGGACAACCAGATAATAAATTAAACTTTACATATGTTTTTGGTGTTACGAAAAAAACGGAAGAGGCGGGAACACATTATTATTTTACAGATTATAATAATTCAATTAAAGAAGGCGGATGGTCATTAACGAATAAACCAGAGTTTCATAATAATACATTAATTACGGAAAACTCACACGGTAAATATATTAAGGGAGGAATCGTCCGATTTGCAATTTTTTTAGGAAATCTATCGACCGAATACGACACGAATTGGTCAGATACACACGATAGTGTTTATATCGATAAATTAAACACACCTTATTGGGTTTTAAAAAATTATGCTCAACAGATGCCGTTAAGTTATCATTATTTAAATAAAAACAAATTAGGAGAAACATTCCAAGAAAATGAAACATATTTAATAATGTAAAAATAATAGTTATATAAATATATGTCATCCAAAATAATAACAATTTTAGGTATATCTTTACTGTTTTTTTATTGTTTAATTAAAATACTTACTTTTTATGGGGTTGATACTAACACATATGGTATTTATCTGTCGTTCTATTTATTTATAGTATTGTCAACACTCATTCTTCCAGGTTCAAACCCATCATTATAAAATTGATTTAATTATACGATATATATCCGATAATTAAATGACTTTAAAATAGTATAAATGATAATAAATAAAAATTTAGGACAATATTTCACAACAAATAATGACCTTAAAGAAAAAATGTTTTCTTTTATACTAAATGACCCAACTAATATACTGGAACCTTCTATCGGACACGGTAACCTAATTGTTTATATTAAAAACAAACTACCACAAATTACTTTTGATATGTATGAAATCGATCCAAGCCTTGTTTTATTAGAAGACATACAAGCCGATACCGTTATTTATTGCGACTTTTTAAAGGAACCTATTTCAAAAAAATATAAAACAATCATTGGTAATCCTCCCTACATTAAAAAACCAACGGGAAACGTATATATTGAATTCATTCACAAATGTTTTGATTTACTGGATGATAATGGTGAACTTATATTTATTGTTCCTGCCGATTTTTTAAAAGTATCTAGAGGGTCCAAATTATTAAATACGATGATGACTCAGGGAACATTCACGCATATTTACCACCCTCACAACGAAAAAATGTTTGAAAATGCAGTTATTGATATTATTATTTTTAGATACTGTAAAAATAATTTACTCGATAAAAACACCTTATATAACGATAAATTATTACACATTACAAATAATAACGGTCTTATCACTTTTGGCAAAGAACTCAACGAAAATACCATTATGTTTAAAGATTTATTTGATATTTATGTAGGCATAGTTAGCGGAAAAGAAAAGGTCTATAAACATAATGAACTCGGTAACCTTTCGGTTTTAAACGGAAATAATAATATAGACAAATATATTTATGTCGACAATTTTCCAACGGATAACCCTCTAATTAACGAATATCTATTAAAACATAAAACTATATTAATGGAACGACGAATCAAAACGTTTGATGAAACAAACTGGTTTAAATGGGGCGCTACTAGAAATATGAAAACGGTAACTAATAATAAAGATAAAGAATGTATTTATATTTATAATTTAACTAGAAACCAAACGGTCGCGTTTTTAGGAACAGTAAATTATTTTGGCGGGAATTTAATGTTGTTATTACCGAAACAAAAAATAAATTTAAATAATGTGGTAACATATCTAAATAGCGATAAGTTTAAAGAAAACTTCATATTTTCCAAAAGGTTTAAGATAGGCCATCATGGGTTATCTCTATCTTTTATACCAAACAACATATCATAACACGCTTATTCAAATATTCGGTTGTTTATAAATGCAACTACCAGTAAAGTTTTAATCGGTGTTGGGAGTTTAATCAATTGCGATAAATATCAAAATATTATTCCATTTATATATAAATGAGAAACGTTGCTATTATCGGTAAATACAATTATCATTTAGAATGTATTTCTTTTTTATTGGAAATTTTTAAAAATGATAATGTTAATATTTATATTTCTTCAACATCAGACCATTACGGATTTTTACAATATTATAAATCCCTTTTTAATTTTAAAGTAATATATAATAATTTTTCACTAAAAATCGTTGATGAACACGATTTAATATTTAAACTAACATCCGATGATAAATGCTTAGACCACGAAAAAATAATATCCATTTTACATTTAAACCAACCACAACAATTGCAATGTAAATCTACCAGATTTTTAAGTCTTACCCCATATATAACCGGAAATAATATAAGCTATACATTTCCGGTTTTTTACCCTAAACTAAATGACATCTACGAGAATATGGTTACATTGATTACTTATTTTACGGAATCACATATAGATGATGACTTAATTAATTTTATTAACATGAATAATAATTATACTTTTAATTTTATAATAAGAGGTGGTCGTGATTATTCTAAATTATCTATATTAAAAAATGTTATTCTTTATACAAATTTAAGCACAACTCATATGATGAGTATAATAAATAAATCAAAATATTTATTGTCAAAAAAACAAATTGAATATGACAGATTTTCAGGACAACTTAATCTTTCAGTATCATTTGAAAAACCACTAATACTAGATTTAAAAACCCAAAACTCATATAATATTCCGGCAGTTGTATTTGATAAAAATTATTGTGAAATTGGGAAGTTAGACCTAATAGAAAATTACGAATGTTTAAAAACACAACTCAAAAATTTAAAAGGGGAAATATTACAAAAAAATACCCAAATATTGAATTCCGGCTTTAATATATAAAAAAATTGAATTAAAGTTAGACAAATAGATAACTTTAACAATAGACTTAAAGATGGAAAAACGTTTAAACAAAAAGATTGCTGAATATACTTCGTTATTAAAAGAAAATATAAAGGAAAAAGCAACACAATTGGATATAATTAATTGCGACAAAACACTTCAATTAATCCAGTATATTTATGATTATGAAAGACTCACGTTATGTAAAGAAGATTTCGTAAAAAGAAAACGCGTTAAAAATGTGGTTCCTTTTTACGATAGATGTATCGCCAAACGCTCGAATAACGAACAATGCACAAGAAGAAAAAAAACAGAATGCGACTTCTGCGGAACTCATATTAAAGGAACACCTCACGGGTTAATTGATTCAACTAATGACGTGAAACCCAGCACCCATAAAATTGAAGTGTGGGCACAAGATATTAAAGGAATTGTCTATTATATCGACAACGCGTTTAATGTTTATCAAACAGAAGATATTATTATGAATAAAACAAATCCTAAAATCATTACAAAATATGTTAAGAATTGCGACGTATATAGTATTCCGGAATTTGGACTTTAACCAAATGTATTCTCGCTTGTATACGTTAAATATAAAAACCCGTCGTTATCCTTATAAAGATGATATAAACTATAAAAATTATCTGTAATACACGGTATATGTCCGTTTATAAATAAATAAATTCCATGGTCGGAATTTATTTTTATTGTTTTTCTAAGGAAATTTACAAATTCTCCAACTTTCATCCTAAAAGGAATCAAATACTTATGTTTTTCGACAGATGTTAGATTATGACAGCTTTTACTTTTTTCGCAAAATACAGGAGCACAACCTGGATATTTAAGCATTATATCTTGCGATTTACATATTCTGGAAACTATACTATTATTATTTTTAAACTCGATAGACATATTTATCTTAATATAATAATTTATCTATCGTTGTTTTTACACAAAAACGCGGTGTAATACAATCCCTAAAAGAAACATTATTACAGTTGTTTTACAAAAATTACAATTACCATAAAAATTGATTTAAAATATTGGGTATTACATTCAAATAAAAAGGATGGTAAAAAAGTGCGAATTGTGTCAGCAACAAGGACATAACATAATTAGTTGTGGTTCTTTATTAATCTGCGAATTTAAACAAAAGTGTGTTTTAAAGGCAACTACATTTAATTATAATGAAAACATACATACAATAAAAAATCATTACTTAAATTGGTTGAGAACCCAACCGAAAATCTTAATAAAAGCATTAACATTAAACCTTTTATTAACAACGACAACAAATAACCGAATTGGGGTATATATTAACCTTATCTCAAAACACATATTAATTCACGAAAGAAACCGACAGTTTTTAAATGATACATATAATTGTGAACTACACACCCAAGTTAGAAACTTTATTAATTCTCAAGAAATAGAAACACAACAACAAATACTGAGTTTTATATATTCTCAGGAATCAAACCCATTAAGAAACACATATCAACTCGTATTTGATACCTTTATGTGCGGACGTTTACGGGTTGATAATGTATCCGTATTTTATGAAAAAATAAACAATACAACTGAATTATCCGAGTGTCATATTTGCTACGAACCCACTGCATTAAATCATATGGTAACCTATAATTGTAATCATTCGTTTTGTGGATTATGCACCGAAAAATACATCACGACATTAAACACTGTTTGTCCTTTGTGTCGCACACATATAACAAATATTAAAACACACCAAATACATATTTTAAAGGGTTTACAAAAGGCATTACAAAGTAGATGTTAAGTTTTAACTTAGAATAAAATAAAAAGAAGGCTCGCGCCTGTTTTATTAAATAGATATCCGGAACGAATAGATATGTTTTGGTTTGCATCAAACCCTTTGTGTGAAAGAGTGTGGTTGTGGTTGTCAATGTTGAATGAGAAAGTAGGTGAGAAAGTAGGTGAAAAAGAAGGTGAAAAAGAAGGTGAGAAAGTAGGTGAGAAAGTAGGTGAGAAAGTAGGTGAGAAAGTAGGTGAGAAAGTAGGTGAGAAAGAAGAAGACTCGATGTATTTAATGTCGTCGAATCAAAACGGAGTGGGTTTATTACGGTTGTTCCGAGAACAAATAGATTGGGAAAGTTTTTCGGCAAACCCGAGCATTTTCACGATAAATTACA
>Ga0194044_10000140_pt1 | contig 30378 bp, 36 predicted proteins | sample JunL4417m_MetaG_FD_155460 | JGI IMG/M metagenome (GOLD analysis project Ga0194044, IMG submission 155460) | Anoxic zone freshwater microbial communities from boreal shield lake in IISD Experimental Lakes Area, Ontario, Canada - Jun2016-L442-17m | ecosystem: Environmental > Aquatic > Freshwater...
TATACCCCCAAACCCCTAATTGTATGATTTCCCGCTCCTCAATGCTTAATTGTTTATATGTCTTTTTCATGTGCCAATATTATACAGGTGTTGCACTTACTTGTTGAACCTATCTTTGTTTTGGTTGACAATTTATGATATATATGGTAATTTACAATATAAAAATTTATTTTTTGTACTTCGAAATTAACCATCAACCCAACACCCAAGGAGGAATTTATGCAAGAATTTTTGAGAATGCCGCCATCTGATTTTACAAACACCCTTAACCCCGCCATGTTTCCCGTTCTCGAGGAGATGCCCCACGAACCCCTGGAAATCCAATTTCCACCACACGGAAGTAAGGTTCCGCAGCCATTTGTCCTCCCCGAGATGAACGAAATGGCCGCCAGAATCGTAGCGGTCTCCCATCTTATGGGATACTGGGTTGGCGTTCCCGAAAAGATTTTGTGGGAACAAATCAGTAAAGACGTAGTCGGTTGGCGGCACCGCCAAGAAGATATCAGGCAAAATCACGACAACATTATAAGTGCCGATCATCTGTTCTGGAAATGGGTCTGGCATGGAATCATAACACTTGGAATTTACTGGCTTATACATGCCAAGCCAGTAGCAACCATTACACCACTCCGACAGATCAAGCCCAGCGGCATTTATGCTGGCGGCAGCAGATATGTGCGCAGTGGATTAGCCGAGTTAATTAACATCGGCTACATTCGCAAAAAAGACCTGACTGAATTTGGGGTGATTTACTACCCCACACCAAAACTGGTTGATTTTGTCATCGACCGGCAGACCGAACTAATCGAGTCTGCCAAGTAATCCCGCAACTTGCAACGAAAAAAAGCGACCTCCCGAAGGTCGCTTTTCTTTTATAAAAATTGTCTACTATGTAAATTCCGGTTCCTTTTCACCAGCACGCCGGTGCACCAAAACATCACCGATATACAAGCTAATGGCTGCAGCCACTGGGATAGATAATACCGCCCCGGCTATACCAGCTAAATTTAAACCAACCACAAACGCCGCTAAACTGATTATGGGATTTAACCCTATGGTTTTTTCCATAATCTTTGGCACTAAAAAGTTGTTTTCAATCATTTGAATCAGATAATACCCAATTGCTACCACCAAAGCCAAAAAAGGTGACTGGGTGAAAGCTAAGAAAATAGCTGGTATCGCTCCAATAGTTGGACCAAGATATGGTATTACTTCGGTGATACCCGCAATGATAGCTAACACTAAGGCATATTGCATGCCGAAAAAGAATTGCATTATCATTAAAAAAACTAAAGACAACCCAAAGATAGATAAACATAAAAGCAATTGCCCTCGCAACCACAACCCAGTCTTAACCTGCATGCGATTAAATAATTCCAAAAAATAATCGCGTCGACCCACTGGAGATAGCGACCAAACCAAGCGTTTGATTACTTTTTCCTCCGCCACCATATAATAGGTTAAAAACAAGACCAAGATTGAAGAAACTATTCCACCAAAGATAGTGCCAGCCAACGAAAAAATATTACCCGCTGCGCCACTTAAAGCAGAGTTTATGCTTTCTAATCCTTTGGTAGAGCTACTATTTAAAATTCCAACTTTGCTTGAGTATTCTTTTAAGGAATTGTAGATGTTTTGAATTTTTTCAGCGTAATGAGGAAAATTCTGGCTTAACTGACCAACTTCTTTTATAATCGGTGGTGTTATTAAAAAAATCGCCAAACTAAACACCACAAAAACAGTTAAATAGATAATCAAGACCGAGAGCGACCGTGGCACTTTGTGGCGCTCAAACCAATTCACTGACGGACTTAAGGCACTGGCAAAAACCAATGACACAAACAAGGCCATTAAAATGTCTTGATTTAAAAAAGCGAAATAAACCAGCAAGCCAACCATGACAATGCGAAACAATGTACTGGTGGTAATGTTAATCTCTTTGCCCGAAAACAATTTTTCTGGAGCGATACGTTTTTCTTTTGGCATAATTTTTTTTATACTTCTATTATACCACAAAATATTTAACTAACAAAAAAACGCTCGCATTAGTGAACTGTACCCCATTTAGTAGACACGGGTAAAAAACACTAGGCGGTTTTTTAATGTATAGTGTAGCCTACTTTTTAATTTTAATCTCCACCTTCTTCCCGCTTTTGGAATTAGCGTAATACGCCCTGCCCCGATCCTGGGTATCAATCAAGATTCTGCCCTGGAGTTTCTTGGGAGTAACGGTGGCGGTAGCGGTTTTGTGATTCACCCAGACCCCGGTCTCCTTAACCACTTGTTTCACTTCCTGTGGGGTATCCATGACATAGGTCTTCTTGGTCACGGGACTGGTGTAAACTAATGCCGGAGTAGAATTAGCCGTAGTAGTTGGCTGGACGGTAAATGTTCCTGGAGTGGGTTTACCACCACCAGAGATGAGGATAGCCGTCTCGGTTTTGGTGGTAATGATACCGGTTGCCTGCTCCACTTTGTCGGAGAGTCCATTTTGATTAGTATCCCCTGATTTTACTGGTACAGGAGGAGTGCTTGGACTAACTGGTTCTGCAGGTGTAGTAGGCGATTCTGTCTTAGCTGGTGGGGTTACTGTAATGGGAGTGGTTTCCCCGCCCTCTGGACTGCGGAATTTGACGAAGAGATTACCGGAATAATCAGTCGGTAATTGGTAGGTATCGGTATATGGTTCCCAGGAGACTTGAGAGAAGTCTGCGGTTTTGGAGATGGCAATGTATTTGACATTACTCACCCCTGAGAACGAGAGACTGCCACTGCCTGGTTCGGTTGACTCAGTAGGTGTTGGAATGACGACTACTGGAGTTGGTTCGGTAATGACCGGAGCTGGTGGTGGGGTGTAGGCTGCCTGACAGGCATCGGTGGTAATACTGACGAAGTCAGAATAGTTGGTTTCGACTAGTGCCGTGTTTCTGGCTTTGACCCGGAACGTATAGGTGCTGCCACAAGTGATGTTATCTTTGATGTAGGTAGTACCAGAAAACCAATTATTGCCACTGCCTTGCTCTACCTGATATGCAGAAGCATCACCTTGCCAAACCACTTCAATAGTATTACCAGCCGCGTTTTTAGATGCACTCACCACGTATGGACTTGGGTAGGTATAAACATTTTGAGAAACTGAAGTTTGACTTTCATATCCAGAAAAATCAGTTGAAGAAATAGTGTAAATGTAGTTACTACCCGGCAGACAATTTACGTCAGTATATTCCAATAAAGAAGTTGTTGCAATTAATGCTCCATTGCGATATATCGTATAATAACTAACGCCTACATTATCTGTTGAAGACGCCCATCTTAATTTCGTTGAAAATATTTGTGGTTCCACTGTTAATACATTTGGTGTCGACGGTGGGCTAGCCGGAGTAAAAACCTGGACTCTACTATTTGCCCTGTCAGTAACATAAATATTATTAGACACATCAAAAGTAAGACCAAAGGGCGTGGCTGGTCCAACACTAAGATTGCCCATTTTTGTTAAAAATGTACCATTAGTAGTAAACTTTTGAATATCAGATCTTGTTACGTCGATGGCATATAAATAACCGAATGAATCAAAGCCCAAACCTCTTGGGTCTAAAAACTGACCATTGCCAATTCCATTCGTACCCCATTGAGTAAGTAACGTCCCTGAGGCTGTAAATTTTTTAATTAAAAAGGCATATAATTCAATTGTGTAAACAGTGTCTGACTGATCTACGGCTATAGCTTGAAATCCCCAAACATTAAATCCTCCCCACTTTGTAATAAAATTTCCGTCCGAAGTGAATTTTTGTAATCGACCATTGCGTCTATCTGCAACATAAATATAATTAGACGAGTCAATTGCCAAACCTCTAGGTGTGTTAAACTGACCGTCACCGCTACCACAAGTACCCCATTTTTTAATAAAAATTCCCGTTGAGGTGAATTTTTGAATCCGACAATTATTAGGATCGGTTATGTAAATATTATTTTGACTATCAGCAACAATCCCCCAAGTCAAACCATTAAACTGTCCATCTCCAACCCCAGTACTTCCCCAAGATAACAACAAGTTTCCATTATTGTCATATTTTCTAATTTCATTAATTGACTCGTTTGTCACATATAGATTCCCAGCATGATCAATAGTAATTCCCATTGCTGAAGTTATATTTAATTGTTTTAATAATTCGTGAGGGTTAGTTTCTGGGTAGATCCAGTTATATGCAGCCTTTACCTGTGGTACTGAAAGAAAAAAAATAATCAAATAAAACAATACAAGTATAAATGGTTTTAAATTTATCATAATATAATTATTTTTTTGTTCAAGTAAAATAATTATACCATAATTACTATCATTTTATAAACAATAACGCCTCCGACGACAGACCGGAGGCGTTATTTATTTTTACTTTTTTTGATTTACATCATACCCATACCACCCATGCCTGGCATACCTCCACCCATGCCCATACCGCCTCCACCATGTTCGTGTTCTTTCTTTTCTGGTTTTTCAACAATAACTGCTTCGGTGGTTAAAAACATGGCTGCTGCTGAAGTGGCGTGCTCTAATGCACTCCGCACTACTTTAGTTGGGTCAACTACACCAGCCGCAATTAAATCTTCAAAAGTATCAGTGGCGGCGTTGTAACCGATCTGCTTGTTGCCATTCTTGTGCTCACCCATGATGGTGTACAAAATAATCGAACCATCACGGCCAGCATTGGCTGCAATCTGTTTGATTGGCTCCAAAATAGCCGTATCAATAATCTGCGCACCAGGTGTGCCAGCCTTCTTCTCCATTAACTCTTCAAAAGCATTACCAGCAACCGCCAAAGCCAAACCACCGCCAGCCACAATGCCCTCTTCTACGGCTGCGCGAGTAGCATTCAAGGCATCCTCGATCCGATCTTTCTTTTCTTTCATCTCGGTTTCGGTAGCAGCACCAACTTTAATCACAGCCACACCGCCAGACAACTTAGCCAAACGCTCCTGGAATTTTTCCTTATCATAATCAGAATCCGAAGCTTCCAATTCGCGACGAATTTGAGCGATGCGATCCTGAATTAATTTTTCTTCACCCTTACCATCCACGATGGTGGTGTTTTCTTTAGTAGCTACGACTTTATGAGCTTGTCCCAAATCATCAATGGTGGTGTTTTCCAATTTCAAACCAACAGTTTCGGTAATAACTCGTCCGCCAGTTAAGGTGGCAATATCTTCCATCATGGCACTGCGACGATCACCAAAGCCAGGAGCTTTAACACCCAAGACATTAAAAATACCACGAAGCTTGTTGACTACAAAAGTGGCCATGGCCTCGCCCTCAATATCATCGGCAATAATAACCAAATCCTTTTTACCCATCTGCAATAATTTTTCTAATAGGGGCAAAATTTCCTGGACTGAGCTGATTTTTTTATCAGTAATCAAAATGTAAGGATCTTCAAATTCGGCACGCATCTTCTCGGTGTCGGTAATCATATAGGGCGAGACGTAGCCCTTATCGAACTGCATGCCTTCAACTGATTCCACTTCAACGCCAAACGATTGACCTTCTTCCACGGTTACCACACCGTCGTTGCCGACCTTATCCATAGCTTCAGCAATTTTATCACCGATCTCTTTGCTATTGGCACTAATGGAAGCCACCTGAGCGATTTCCGCCTTGTTAGAAATCTTCTTGCTCATCTGTTTTAAGTTGGCTACGATTTCAGCCGTCTTTTTTTCCATATCGGCTTTAATTTCGATTGGACTAACACCAGCTGAAACCAGTTTCAAGCCTTCAGTAATCATGGCTTGTGCCAAAACAGTGGCAGTTGTAGTACCATCGCCAGCTACATCATTAGTTTTACTGGCAACTTCTTTAATAATTTCCGCACCCACGTTTTCAAACTTGTCTTCCAATTCGATTTCACGAGCCACGGTAACGCCATCCTTGGTGATAACCGGTGCACCGTAACTCTTGTCAATTACCACATTACGGCCTTTGGGACCAAGGGTAACCTTAACAGCGTTTGCCAGCTGGTCAACGCCACGCTTCAATGCTGCACGTGCCTTTTCATCGTAAATAATTACTTTACTCATAGGGTTAAATATTACTGATTAATTACAAAATTGCGATAATGTCTGATTCACGAATAATAAGATATTCGGCACCATCGACTTTAACTTCATCTGGAGCGTATTTTTTAAACATCACTTTGTCGCCGACTTTAACACTCATGGATGCCCGCTGACCACTCTCGAGCAGTTTTCCCTCGCCCAAGGCAATTACTTCACCTTTTTCTGGACGTTCTTTGTTGATGGTATCTGGTAAAACGATACCGGACTTGGTCACCTCTTCGGTAACCGCTTTAACTAAGACATAGTCTTGTAATGGTTTGATATTCATATCTTTTTCCACATTTGAATTTAGCGGAAAGACCTTTCTGCTAGCCTCAAATTGTTTAATTATTAGCGAAATTATTTTAGCACTGTTAATGTTTGAGTGCTAAGTGCCTTTCTATTTTAGCACGATTTAAAAGCCTGTCAAGAAAAAAACAGCCGGGCTTACTACAAAGTGCCCGGCTTAAAGAAAATTGCAAATTAATATGGTTTATTACGGTGCGGAATTGAGGGAGTGGTGGTTAAACACTACGTTTTTACCACCTTTGGATAACTTTTGCAACTGATTGCGTCGCTCGTGATACTGCTTGAGCAAGTGCTTGTTGTGGTCAACTACTCGGCGGTTGAACTCGCGCAAATGGTCAGGGACCGAGGGTAAGGTGTCAGCGGTGTGAGAATTGTTCACCACCCAGCCATCAGGAACATAAGCATGATCCCGAATTTGTACACCATTTACGATAGCACCCAGACCGATATAACAATCTCGGCCAATGACGGAGTTGTGAATAATGGCGTGAAAGCCTACAAAAGTGTGCTTCCCTATTCGAGTGGGGCCATGAATGGTGGCGCGGTGGGCAATAGTGCAGTGATTACCGATAAGAATCGAATACGGCTCACCAGCTTCATCGTAAACAAAGGCATCGTAGAGCCCATGCATGATGACACTGTCTTGAATGTTGGTACCGCGCCCTATTTTGAAAGGCGAACCTTCATCCGCGCGGAGCGAAGAGTGCGGCCAAATTACCACCTCGTCTTCCAGGATCACTCGTCCGGTCATGCGAGCCGACCGGCTGATATACACCTTTTCAGCGTTGTAGGTTGGATTGCCGAAGGTTTCGTCGTCAAAAAACTCAAAATTTCCCTCAGTCATGCTGCGTGATTTCTCGTCCATGGTTTTCTCCTTTTCTGGTAATATGCGCATTCGCGCTGAAAAAATAATTTGCAAATTGTAATTAACAAACAAGAGGCCAATTTTAGCCTTTCTTATTATACTTATAAGTTTATACTCTACTACTGTTTTCAATTTTTGTCAAGCTAAAAAATTTTATTAAAAAAAGTGCTTGGCCTAAACCAAACACTTCGCATAACATGTACATTTACTTTTTTGAACCTTTCTTTTCTTTGATCTTCAACATCCTCATGTCGGCTAATTTAACCAATTCCATGACTTGGCCGCGTCGATTGACTTTCCCTGTAAAAGCAAAACCAATGGAAAAGCCAATCTCCGTTTTTGTTTTACTAAATTCACGACAAGCATCTTGCAATCTTTTCATTTGGGCCTTTAGGGCAGCGCGATTTGGCACTGAGATTAAAATGGCAAACTCATCACCACCCATTCGTGCCAAAATATCTCCCGTTCTTCGACAAACTCCAACGAGTAAATCTGCAACTTCTCGAAGTAACTCATCGCCCGCAGCGTGCCCAAAGTTGTCATTTACTGCTTTGAATCCATCGAGGTCCAAATAGGCGCAACCAACACACTCACCGGATCGAATGGCCGAGCCTTCAAGAATGTTGGCCATTTCATCAAAAAATCTTCGGTTGTAGAGTCCAGTTAAATAATCTCGACATGACTTCTCATTCAAATCAAGTAGATTGTTCATGAGCACATAAACCGCAAAACAAAATAACAACGAACTGAAAAAAATGATGAAAAAAAACAGGATTAAAAGCGGCCAATGTTCAACCAACAGGTTGTGAACTACATAAGTTAAGAGTGACCCAAAGATTCCAACGAGTAATGAATACGCAATGGTTATGGAAATTCGGTGGGAACGCGACTGTGAAACCAGAAATGCACAAATTCGCAAAATCAACTCAAATAACTTACTTGGGCGTTCACTCATTGCTCGTCTCCTTTATGAACTACTGGTTAGTTTTATTGTGAAATGCCCTGCTCTTGCAATCTTTTTTCCTTGGCCTGTCGCCTCAGATAATATCGCTCTCGCAACTCCTTGTTAAACTCGACAACTTCTTTATTAAAATGATCATCACCTTCAGCAATTTTCTCGGGCGTTTTCGGCAAGCCATCTGCCACTGCCTGATCGGTTACCACCATGCCATCAGTAAGATATGAATGGTCAGTGATAGTTACTCCGCTGACAATCGCACCAATGCCAATATGACAATAATTACCCAAAGTGGCATTTTTTACCGTGGCATTAAAATCAATAAACGTATGTTCACCAGCTCGAGAACCGTGAAAGATGGCATTAAACCCAATAAAAGAATTGTTACCCAATACAGCTGGCCCATGCACGAGCGCGCGGTGGGCAATGGTGCATTCGGAACCGACATAGACTGAATACTTTACTCCTGCTACTTCAAAAAATTTATTAATCAAGCCGTGAAAGATTACACTGTCTTGAATATTGGTGCCTGCTCCGATATAAAATGGTGAGCCCTCATCGGCCCGCAAACTGACGTGTGGGCAGATAATGACATCATTTTCAATTTTTACCCGGCCAGTTATCCTCGCGGTGCGACTTATGTAACAACGCGCGTCATCAAATTCCGGATTACCAAATTGTTCATCATTAAAACGATTTTCCCCATCGATTGCAAGATTGTTTTGCATATAAAAAAATTAATTTTTTTCTCGATTATAAATAAAGCTGTCAATCTTTATTGGTAATTTTTCACCTAGCTCAGAAGCCACTTCTTCAGCCAAGGCCACAAACCGTTGTTGTTGTGCGGCATCTCTGGCGGAAACGACAATATACATCGGCTCTTCAACAGAAAAATTTTGGCCAAAGCCATGATTAATGGTTACATCACGCAATAAGGTGGTTAACTCACTTCTTATTTTATCTTCTGGATAGCCATCAATACTAGGCGAGCTCATTAAAAAACGACTGGGTAAACCGAGCTTTTGTGGATTAAGATAACCGGTGCCGTCCAAGCAAAGCATTCGTTCGTGATGAAGATGAATCGGCATTTCTGGTGTAGTGCGACCACTATCATCCTCTTCAATGATATGTTTAGCGGCTACAACTAAATCATTTGCGAGTCGCTCCGCAAAATCTCTCCCCTTTTCATCCCCAGTATCACCCTTACCATGCACCACTTGGGCAGCGCCACAATCGTCATGACTCCACACCTCAGTAATGCCTGCTTTTTTCATAAACTCAACAAACTGTTTATATGCTAATGGGTCAACGAGATCAAAGGCAACACCAGCGCCGGCAATGCCAAATTTTACTTGGCTATCATCGTTCATTTCTACTCGGCCATCAGCACAAACCAACACTTTTTCTTTATTTATATCAAAGGCTTCTGCTTTGGTTGATTTATCTAATAAATCAATAATTTGTTGCATCGATTCACCACTATTTAGCCTGCTGATAATTTCGTTTCGAGATGTTTCGCGCCACAACAATTGACGCATACGTTCATCCGAATTATTTGGTTGGTCAACCAAGTTTTCTGATACCACAAATTGTGATCCTCCTTCGATCATATAACAAAAATGATTAGTTAATAGTAATGCCGTGCTTGGTGTGATGCTTACGGGCAACTTTAATGCGGACCAGCTCCTTTTCAATCGAGGCAGCTACGCGGGCATATTCCTGTTCGCTCATAATCGTTTTTTCTTTTTTGACCGCCTCTGCTCGTTCCCGGGCAGTGGCCTCAGCACGAGCAATATCAATTTCTGTGGCCTGCTCAGCGGTATCAGCCAATATTACAAGAGTATTTTGATTAAATTCAACTAACCCACTTGAAATAGCCAAATTAATTTCTTGCCCTGCTTGTTTTATCATAATCTCACCCGCCTTAAGCGCCCCAATATAGGAACGATGATTGGGTAAAATCGTAATCTGACCACTTAACGCCGGCAGAGTTGCTTGTTCAATATCCTCTTCGTACACGGTCCGCTCGGGTGTAACAATCTTAAATTTTATTTTTAAATCAGACATGGGTCATTAATCAATAATTACTTAGCCTGCGAAATAATTTCATCAATACCGCCCTTCATATAGAAATCCTGTTCGGCCACTTCGTCTAATTCACCGTCCAAAATCATTTTAAAGCCACGAACCGTATCAATCAACTTCACATATTTGCCTGGTGTGCCAGTAAATTGTTCGGCCACAAAGAACGGTTGGGACAAAAATTTCTGAATCTTGCGAGCCCGCGAGACAGTTAATTTATCATCATCGGATAATTCCTCCATGCCCAAAATATTGATAATATCTTGCAAATCTTTATAGCGCTGTAATACACTCTGCACACGACGGGCAACCGCATAATGCTCCTGGCCAACAATGTTTGGATCTAAAATAATTGAACTAGAATCGAGTGGATCAACCGCTGGGTAAATTCCAAGTTCGGACAAGGCACGAGATAATACCACTGTCGAATCTAAATGACCAAACGTGGTAGCAGGTGCTGGGTCGGTCATATCATCAGCTGGCACATACACGGCTTGCACCGAAGTAATCGAGCCATCCTTGGTAGAGGTAATCCGTTCCTGCAACTGACCCATTTCTTCAGCCAACGTTGGCTGATAGCCCACCGCTGAAGGAATACGACCAAGCAAGGCAGAAACCTCGGAGCCAGCTTGGGTGAAGCGAAAAATATTATCAACAAACAATAATACATCTTTATGCTCTTCGTCACGAAAATATTCAGCCATAGTCAAGGCGGACAAAGCCACACGTTGACGAGCTCCAGGTGGTTCGTTCATCTGACCAAATACTAATGTGGTTTTATCTAACACACCCGAATCTTTCATTTCATGATACAAATCGTTACCTTCACGAGTACGTTCACCCACACCCGCAAACACGGAAAAGCCACCATGCTCCTGAGCAATATTACGAATTAATTCCTGAATAACCACGGTCTTACCTACACCAGCACCACCAAATAAACCAACTTTTCCACCCTTCACAAACGGGCAGATTAAATCAATCACCTTAATGCCGGTTTCAAAAATCTCCGCTTGGTTGGATTGATCTTTAAACTTTGGCGCGGCACGATGAATCGGTTGATATTTCTTAGCCTCAACATTTGGCTTACCATCAATCGCCTCACCCAAAAGATTAAACATGCGACCGAGTGTTTCCTGACCAACTGGCACTTGAATGGCCGCACCGGTGTGCTTCACCACCATGCCACGCTTCAAACCATCAGTTGCACCCATGGCTACCGCTCGAACTTTGTTTCCACCTAAATGTTGGTGAACTTCTAAGACTAATTTATTACCTTCGCCTAAATCAACATTTAAGGCGTGGTAAATTTCCGGGAGTGCTTCCGCAAATTCAACGTCGACAACCGGACCGATTACTTGTGAAATTTTGCCTGTATTCATATCTTTTCGATTATGTAAAAATTTGTTATAAATAAAGTAATTGAAACTATCTTGCAAAAGGAGACTGCCATGAAACGATTACTGATGCACTTGAGGCAAGTTGGCAAAGTCGGCGGCGAGATTATTGGTATGCTACTCTTCCCCTTTATTGTATTGGGTGGTCTGGCCTCCATAATTCTCTGCTACATCCTTGCTAGCACTTTTCAAGCGACTGTCCTTTTTATCATCACCGCCCTCACGGTCGGTTCTCGTTGTAAAGGCTACCCCTCGGGGTAGCTTTTTTTCTTACTCCTCCAGGGCTGCCCTACCGGCACTAATTTCTGCAATCTCCTGAGTTATCTTCATTTGTCTAATCTGATTATACATAAAGGTTAAATCACCGGACATCTCTGCGGCGGCATCAGTGGCGTTGCGCATCGCCAACATTCGAGCGCTGTGCTCAGCGGCGGCTGATTCTAAAATAGCATGAAACAACTGCATCTCAATCAATTTAGGCAAAACCTGCTCCAAAACCATAACTGGGTTTGGCTCAACTTTATATTCTATTTTGGACACAGGCATGCTGTGATCCTTGGCTGCAGTATCAATCTCACTAATCTGTTTTTCAATATCATGCTTAGAGATTGGCAACAACTGACGCACCCGCGTCTGCTGTGAAATAGCTGAAATATAATCAGTATACACAACCACCACTTTGTCGTACGTCCCAGCTAAGTATTCATTAATTACTATTTTGGACAATGGTTTAACATTATCAATACGCAAATTATTCACTAATTCTGGAAACGCAGCCACGAGATTTTTCTGCACTCGCCGTACCATGGCCTCACCCTTTTTGCCAACAGTCACAAAGTCAACGATTAAATCTTTTACATCAACACCTGGTTCGATTTTTTTATGGCCAATACGATTAATGGCTAATTTTTCTGGTGCGGCTAGTTCATCCCGAATCTTTTTAGCCAGTTGCGAATTAAACGACCCACACAACCCACGACTTGAAGTTACGAGCACAATTAAAACTTTTTTAACTGGGCGGACAGCTAATAGCCCTTGTTGATAGCTTTCGAACGCACGAGCCAAATTAGTTAAAATCTGCCAAGCACTAACCGCGTAAGGCCGAATACCGACCACGCTAGCCACTGCCCGGCGCATCTTCGCCGCCGAGACCATTTCCATGGCTCGAGTAATTTTTTTGGTATTGTTAACCGATTTTATTCGGCGTCTAATGTCTTTGCCGCTTGCCATATAATAACTAGATTATTTTTTTTGATTTAATTTAATTGACTTCACCACACGTTCTATATCGGAAAATGAAGTTGAGTCATAAAAATAAATCGTCAATGACTTAAGATTTTTATTGTAATTTTCTGGAAGATTAATTATTACCGCTCGATCAACCATTTTTGGATTAACCGGACCATACCCTTTTGAAAAATAGTCCTTGCTGGGATTAAACACAATGCCCACCATTCCATCCTTACGATAAATAAATTTTAAAGGTTTTATTTTAAAGCTTGTCTGTGGCTGTTTTAAGAAATAATTTGACCCCTTTTTATACCAACGAATATTTTCAGTCACCCAACCATCCCTACCAATTTTCCAGTCAGCAGATACCCCACCTGCTATTCCATACGTATACCCACTCTCAATATCAGACCTCTTTAAATCCCACCCAAAATATGTTCCAGATGGATCAGAGGTGCTTTTGGGATATGATTCGTATTTATAGGAAAATACACTACTGCTTGATACTAGAGGATACTCAAATTTAAGCTTTAATTCAGGACTAGTTAGTGTTTTCTATTGAACCTTACTTTTTATTTCGGCTGCCGCCCCCTGCCTAACCAAAATTCCGCTCGACACAACAAATATACTTACCAACAATAAACTAATTATTAATTTTCTATTTAGTTGCATATTTTCAAGCTAAGAAATAAACGAATCATTAAAATCCTTAATTTCGTTTTCCAACGCCACCACTACTTCTTCACTTAACTCTTTCTTTTCCGCAATTAAATTCACTGCGGATTTCTGATTGTCTAAATATACATGAAATTGCTTTTCCCATTCCTGAATCTGTTCCACTGGCACATCATCCATAAACCCGTTAATCAAAGCATAAATGACCGCTACTTGATGTTCTACCGCCATTGGTTCGTACTGACCTTGCTTTAAGACCTCAACCGTGCGGCGACCTCGTTCAATCTGAATCCGGGTTTTCTCGTCCAAATCAGAACCGAATTGAGCAAACGATTCCAACTCGCGGAACTGAGCCAAATCCAAACGTAAACGGCCGGCCACTTTTTTCATGGCCTTAATCTGAGCGGACGAGCCCACGCGTGAAACCGAGATACCCACATTCAAAGCTGGGCGGATACCTTTATAAAATAAATCTGATTCTAAAAAAATCTGACCATCAGTAATAGAAATAACGTTGGTTGGAATGTAAGCCGACACATCACCGGCCTGAGTTTCAATGATTGGCAAGGCAGTCAACGAACCACCGCCAAAATCTTTGTTCAGCTTAGCACTGCGTTCGAGTAAGCGTGAGTGCAAATAAAAAATATCACCGGGATAGGCCTCGCGTCCTGGTGGACGGCGTAAGATTAACGAAATCTGACGATATGCCCAAGCGTGACGTGAGAGATCATCATAGACCACCAGCACGTCTTTGCCTTTGTCCATAAAATATTCACCCAAGGCAGCACCAGAAAATGGAGCGATATAGGACATAGCGGCCGGATCGGACGCACCAGCGATAACTACCGTGGTATAGGCCATAGCACCGCGTTTTTCTAACTCGGCCACGATACGGGCGATTTTCGATTCCTTTTGACCAATAGCCACATAAATACAAATCATGTCCTGCCCTTTCTGATTAACAATCGTATCAATCGCGATGGCAGTTTTACCGGTTTGACGATCGCCAATAATCAATTCGCGCTGTCCGCGACCAATTGGAATCATGGCATCAATGGCCTTAATACCGGTTTGTACTGGTTGGTTCACCCCTTGTCGAGTAATAACACCGGGGGCAATTTTTTCTACTGGGTAATACTGATCAGATTCAATTGCACCTTTGCCATCCACAGATTGACCCAAAGGATTAATCACGCGACCAATCATTTTCTCGGTTACTGGAATCGACAAAATCTTACCCGTACTTTTTACCTCATCACCCTCTTTCAACGTTTTATATTCACCCAAAACCATCACACCCACACGTTCTTCTTCCAGGTTCAACGCTACGCCGTATTCACCATTGGAAAATTCTACCATTTCCGCCGCCATAACATCAGACAAGCCAGAAACACGAGCTACGCCATCACCGACTTCGATAATTTTGCCGACAAGTTGCCGACTGGCCTCAACTTTAAATTGACCGATTTGCTGTTTGATTTGTTCAACGATAAAATCTTTTGTGTTGTTGGTACTCATATAAATAATCCTATTTTAATATAGTAGCTTCTAATTTTTTAACCTGTTGCCTCGTACTGGCATCAATCACCTGATCGCCGACGCGCAAAATTACGCCAGCTAACACTTCTGGTACAACTCGTGATTTCAAGACCACCTCTTTTACCTCTTGCCACTTGGCCACATAGGCTGCGATAGTATGTTTCGTTTCGTCCGTCATGGTATGTGCGGTGGTAACTTCTGCCTCAACTACGCTGTTTGATGCTTGCCACAGCTTAACATATTCAGTTAAAATGCGCTCGGTGCGTGAAGTGTCGTGCCGACGAATTAACTCAGCCACGAACTGCTCGATGATTGCTGGTAATTCGCTCTTCTCTTTTTCGTCCGTTAGTTCGAAAAGTGCCCGAGCATATTGTTTATTACTAATTCTCATAATTATTTCTTAACCACATCAGCGATAATCGCCTGATCTTCTTTGCCGTCAACTTTTTTGCCGATTAATTTTTCTAAAGACAGGCTAACCATTATAGCCACTTCTTTTTTAATCTCCTTCATCGCTTCGCCCTTCTCGACTTGAATTCTTTCCCGCTCTTGATTAATAATCTGACCAATCTCTTCCTTGGCTTTATTAATCATTTCCTGACGACGTTGCTCGCCTGCCTGGTTAGCGCGTTCCATAATGGCTGCGGATTCCTGCTTGGCTTCACGGACAATCGTTTTGGCTTCTTCTTCGGTCTCCGTTAAGCGTTGTTCAATTTTTTTCGCATTGTCCAGGCTGTTTTCAATTGTCTTGGTACGATCGTTCATTATCTGCAAAATCGGCCGATAGGCAAACTTGTACAACACTGCTAAAACGATCACGAAGTTTACGAGCTGAGCAATAATCAGCTTAATGTCCAAATGAAATGTATTGATAATCTCTCCCATAGATGAAATTGGTTAATAATCTTAATTCCAACCCTCAAAGACTGAGGATTGGTCAAAGACTACTATTTAATGGAGAAGGCAATCACCAAGGCATAAATGGCGATAGCTTCTGCAAAAGCGCAGGTGATCAACATTGGTACAAAAATTTTGCCGGTTGATTCCGGATTGCGGCCAATTGATTCCATGGCTTTAGCGCCAATCAAACCGATGCCGAGTCCGGGCCCGAACGAGCCCAATCCGATGGCCAATGCTTTGGCTAACATAGTTAATTCCATAGTGGTTTTTTGCTGCGGTTTGTCATCTCTCTTGTGGGTGATTCCCCGCCGCTATAATAAATTAATTAACAACCAATTAATGTTCATCCGCAGTCACGGCAATTGACATAAAGGCAAAAGCTAGGACCGAAAAAATAAAGGCTTGGATGATGCCAACAAAAATCTCTAAAAATATAAACGGTAACGGTAACACATAAGCAAATATAGCCATCATCGAAGCTAACAACACCTCTCCTGCAAAAATATTGCCGAACAACCGAAAGGACAATGACGCAACCTTGGCGATTTCACCAACCAATTCGACTAGGCCAACAAATACTTTAATTGGGCTAACGATCAGGTTAAGCGGTTCGTGCTTAATATGCTGTATCATATGCCCCAATGTCTTAAAATTGATATATTTATTTAACTGCCGCCAAGCACCGACTGAAATTACACCAAAAATATGGGACATAACCACTGCGAATAAGGCGAAGGCCAAGGTGGTATTCAAATCAGCCGTACCGCCACGAAGAAACGGTACAAAAACACGATGGGCACCCTCGCCTTCGATAAAACCGATTGTACCAACTCCAGGCAATAATCCCAACCAATTACTAATTAAGATAAACAAAAACAAGGTCAACACAATTGGTAAAAACCGTTCGGTTTTTTTGCGCTCACCGGTAATCGTATCGCCTAAATTTAATGCTTGTTCTAAGAGCAATTCAAATACGTTTTGGATGCCTCGTGGTACGGCTTTTTTCTTTTTGTTGACGGCCACTAACGCCACAACTAATATTAATACCGTCAACCAACTCATTATTAATGAATTGGTAATCGGAAAATTGCCAAGATGAGCAATCGGTTCAGCAAAAAGCGTAGCCTCGTGCTGAACAGGCTGTTCTGATTCGACTGCTTGGCCTTCAGTCTTTAAAGCTGGAGTCTTTACCGCTTGCTCTTCGATTTTATTTTCTATTTTGCTCATTGTGCTTGCGTTTTAATTCTTCTTGCTCGATACGCTTAATTTCTCTTGTAGATTGTATTACTAGCGCCACCATAGAAAAGACGAAAGCAATACCGACGGTTAATAAAAACAGCCACGGTTCTGTACCAAAGTGGCGATCAAGCGCTTTTCCAAAAAAAACAGCCAACAAAATCGGAGTTACAATCCAGCTGCTTAATTTGAAAAACAAAAATAAACCTGGTTGCCACCATGGTGTATTTGGCAATCGGTCCCCTTGTGCCATTTATATATCTTAATTTTGTAACGTTCTATATAAGAATAGAGTAAAAAGTCATTTCCGTCAACCCATTTTTTAGCTAATCCAGCCTATTTTTATTATAAAATTAACATTTTTAAGCTTATTTCTACACACTATTGACAAATTTGCTAAAAAATGCTAATATCTAAGGTATTTTTACTTTTACCTTGGCTAATTTCAGTCAACAACCAACTCTACAGAAAGGAGGCGAAACTCGTTCAGTAAAAAAGGAAATTGACAATTCATCAATATCTCAACACAACCTCAACCCAGCAACATCCCTTCAAGGAGAGGGAAAGTCATGAAAAAAATGAGCCACGGTTTCGTAGCAGTACTGGCAATAATGGTAATGGCGACCACAACTTTCACAAACCCGGCCTCGGCCACAACAATTTTGTCCTTTACGTCCGATGTAGGTAGCTACGTCGGTAAAGGCGAAAATTTGTCATTTGATTCGGAAGAGTACACCGTTTTTTCTTACTCCAGCAACAACTGGCCATCCCAATTTTTTATCATGGGCCCATCATTTGCTGATGGTTGGCAACTGACAATCGGCGCCCCGCTTGGCCAAGCCTTGGCAGTGGGCCACTACAGTGACGCCGAATGGTTCGCCACGCAAGCCCTACCCGGATTACAGTTACTTGGGTACAACGGGCGTGGCACATCAAATGTCCGCAGCAACTTCGATGTACTCGAAGTAGCTTATGACACAAGCCCTTGGACAATGCCAACAATAACACGACTGGCTGTGAATTTCAGTCAGTTCGAGGGCCCAGATTACAAACTGGGTTTGTATGGCCAGTTCCGGCTTAACTCTAACGTCCCCATTTCAACACCGGAACCCAGCACCTTCATCTTGCTGTTTGCCGGCATAAGCGGCCTGGCGCTTCTCCGCCTCCGCCGCAAATAACAAACCAGTACCTTCAACCCCCGCACATCAACTATTCTCCCGAATGGATGGTGTGCGGTTTTATTTTTTCCTAAACTCACCAAAAACCCTCACATTTAAGGCAAGCGGCGTACCAATATTATCACCATCCCAACGTACGTTTTTAAATTCAGCTGGAGTTATTTCCCCCGAATTTAAAAGCGTATAATTATCTCTATCGATTATTTTTGCAATGTCATATTTAGCAAAATCAATATACGCATACTCACCCGAATCCAAATAACAAACAGCCTGCGGTTCATGGTCACCTTTGGCCACATAAGCACCGCTGATTTGTGCCCAGCGACCATCGATTTTAACCACGTCAAGCAAAGAATACCATTCCGGTCCACTTATCACTTCCTTTTTAGTTGAATTTTCATCCAGTTTTTTATTTAGATAATCCTGAATAGTGGCAATTGTATCTCCATTATCTAAATTATTCAAAACACTCGGATTGACTTCCAAATATTCTCGCAAATTTGCCGAATGTAAATCAATCCACACCAATTGCTTTTCTGATATATACAAAATTTGTTCTTTAGCCGTCATGATTTGTTCCGATAATTTACTCGCCAACGCTTGCTCAGCCCACTGTTTAGACATTAACATTTGTAAATTATTACTTTTTTGCAAATCAATGGTTGGCATTACTTCTAACGTGTTTGGCATAAAATTAGGTTAATTGAAAAAGCGCAATCGCATTTTGAGTGGTCTGTTCTTTGACTTGCTCGACTGGCAAATCTTTCACTCTGGCAATATGCTCCGCCACATAGCGAACATAAATTGGCTCGTTGCGTTCGCCTTTTTTTTCTGCCGGACCAAGATAAGGGCAATCTGTCTCAATAATAATATCAGTTAAATCAATTTCTTTTATTAACCGGTCAAAACTATTTGAATACGTAATCACCCCATTCAAGCCAATTTTATAGCCCAGTTCAATAAACTTGCGAGCGGTTTTGTAGCCGCCAACAAAACTATGAACCGCACCGGTACGATTGACTGGCTGTTCGGTTAACATCGTGAGCAAATCAGTATAGGCATCCCAACAATGAATCATTACTGGCTTTTGTACTTCGTTGGCCAAGATAATTGCTTGCAATAAAGTTTTTTTCTGATCTGCTTTGTATTCCTCAATCGGATCTCCATCTTCGAAATGATGATAATCCAGTCCAACTTCACCAATGGCTACTGTTTTACTGTCCTGGGCTAACGGTCGATATGCCTCGATGTCAAATTTTTCTCCTCGTGTGTTAATTATGGTTGGCGGTAATTCAGCAACATCTGAATACTCAAGTCGCTGAGGGTGTAAATGCAGGGGGTGAAGACCAACAATCGCCCACACACCATGGTCATATTTATGAGCTATTTCCACCGCGCGTTGACTGGTAGCAAGCTGAGAACCGACATTAATAAGTCCAATATTTTGCTCAAGTGTGCGTTTAATTACCTCATCGGCATCATCCTTGAACGAGTTAAAATTAACATGCGCATGAGTATCGATTAACTGATATTTCATATAAAAATTGCGCCTTGCCGTAACACTTGTGGCTCTTCTGTGGTTACGTCAACTACGGTCGAAGGCAACCCTTGACCCAAAATTTCACCAGCCAATAGCAGGTCTGGCTGCTCGACTTTATCATTAAAATAAAAAATTACCTCATCAGGACGCAAAGCCGGCGCTTGGCCAGACAAATTGGCCGAGGTCGATACTAAGGGCTGATTAAAAGCCCGTAATAATCGACTAGTTAAGGGATGACTAGAAACCCGCACGCCCAAAGTTTTAGCTTGAAAAACAGTAAACCACTCGATTTTTAATGGTAAAACCAGAGTCAAAGCTCCTGGCCAATGCGCCTGCGCCAAAGATCGGGCGCCACGATTAAAAACCACATATTTTTCCGCTGTGAGCAAATCAGGCATCAAACAAAGTACGGCATTATCTTTTGCACGATTTTTAATTCGATAAATCCGTTCAACTGCCGCCAGGTTTGTGGGGTCGCAACCAAGCCCATACACCGTTTCGGTTGGATAGGCAATTACCCCGCCCTGTTCTAAGCACTGAACCACTCGATCAATGCTGGCTTTTTCATTATTTTCTGTAACTCGTAATACCTCCATATAATTTTACACTAAACCGCGCAAGGCGGATAACACACCCGGCAACATGGGCTTAATTGTTTCAACAAACAGAGTTAAATAAGGCACGATTTTTGATTTATTCAACCAGCCAGATAACCAATTGGCCAAATATGGTTGCCCATTTATGGCATACAGTATCAAACCAAGCAGGAGCACGCCTTCGAGTAGGCCAAACAAGCCACCGGCCAGACGATTGATCGTTTTTAAAAATGGAATAATTGAGAGAATATCAAAAAATTTATCGATAAGCATAACCGCAAAGGCGACTAAGCGGTTGGCTAAGGTATAAATAATAAAAAAACAAACTATCTTGGCCAAAAGTTGATTGCCCATAAAAATACCACCAGCCCAGCTAGCCGTGGATTGATATAACCAACTAGCAGCAATCACGCCAACGATAACTGCTAAGAGTGAGCCAATGGTGCGGATTAGCCCAAAAAACAAGCCATAAAAGACAAAGCCTGCTAAAACTACAATTAACCCAATGTCAAAAAAACCCATATTTTATTTTAAATTCTTGGAAATAATGATTCTGGTTTTTGCACCTGGCTACCAGGCTTCAGCCCGCCCCACTTGATAGCCACCTCAAATGCCTGTTCTGATTCATTAACTAAACCTAAGCTTTGCCAAATTCCCTGTGCCACTGTTGGCATATATGGCCATATTAACCAGCCGATAATGCGCAAGCTTTCAAGCCAATGATAAAAATCGGTTTGAATCTGTGGTTCATTTGTCCTGCCTTCTTTTAACGCTTTCCAGGGAGTCGCGTCAGTAATCTGCTTATCGAGCATCGAAATTATTTTGCCAACTGCAGTTAAGCCACCAGCCAAGGCAATATTTTCCAACGATTTTTGCCACTCACTAATTTGGGCTTCAATTTCAGTTGAATAATTATTATCTGCCTCGGGTGTTGGTACCAAGCCGTTATAGCCAGTAATCGTCATGGTGATTAACCGCGAAACTAAATTACCTAACCCGTTCGCTAGCTCAGCATTATATTTATCATCTAAAAATTTCCAGGTAATGTCGCCATCGTTGCCAAAAGGTGTTACACCCATAAGTAAATAGCGCACACCATCAACACCATATTTTTCAACCAGCTCTTCGGGTGCAATCACATTACCGAGCGACTTGCTCATTTTTTGACCATCGGATAAAAAGAAGCCGTGCACAAATAACTGCTCCATTGTCGGCAAATCAAGCGATAATAGCATTGCTGCCCAAATAGTAGCGTGGACGCGCATAATATCTTTGCCAATCAATTGCACACTAGCTGGCCAAAACTCTTTTGCCAAACCTGCTTCGCCTTTTGGCCCTTGCCAACCCAAGCCAGTGAGATAATTTAAAAAGGCGTCCGCCCAAACATACACGGTTTGCGATTCATCCCAAGGCACAACAATGCCCCACTTCACTTTCTGCCGGGAAAACGCCACATCATTTAAACCGAACTGCTCGAAAAAACTAATCATCTCATTCTTGCGTTCCAGTGGTCTGATTTTTAATTTATCGGTTTTAATTTTTTCAAGCAAAATATCTTGATACGCAGAGAGCTTAAACATATATGCTTCCTCACTCATCCATTGTAGTTTGGTTTTATGATCCGGACATAAACCATCTACCAAGTCTTTTTCATTCTTGAACTGCTCACAGCCTTGGCAATAGAGCCCTTCATATTTGCTTTTATATATATCGCCCTTATCATACATGTACTGCATTGCCTGACTCACAGCGGCCATGTGTTTGGGGTTGGTGGTGCGGATAAAATTATCGTTACTAATATTCAATTCCTCCCAGGCCAATTGAAATTTAGCCGCTACTTCATCAACAAACACTTGCGGCTCCTGCCCTGCTTCGGCCGCTTTCTCGGCAATCTTGGCACCATGCTCATCCGTACCGGTCATAAAATAAGTCGTCTCACTAATCATACGATGATACCGCGCCAAAACATCCGCAGCAATGGTTGTATACGTGTGTCCTAAATGCGGTTGAGCGTTTACATAATAAATTGGCGTGGTAACGTAAAATGTTTTTTTGTTTGACATAGTAGTATCAGTGTCTCTATTTATTTTTCAGAATAAAACTTCTCTTGCAATTTTGACCTAAGAATTTCTTCAACTACCTTTCGCACCGACGGCTCAACGTCAATCGTCATATATGGCATCACCATTGATTGTAAGCCATTCTTAATGCCTAAATAAATATGCTCGCTATCTGGGGCTGGAGCAGGAATGTTTTTATTATTCTTGTCAAAAGATCTTGCGTCTAAAGAAAAACCAGTAAACTGACCCCATTCATGCTGTTTCTTTTTTTGGCTAACGGTTTCAATAATATCAATGCCTACATTATGCAAACTATATGAGCGCTCTTTGAATTTTAATACATTATTGAGCCAAAAATACCAAATGGCCAGATCAAAAATAAAAATTATACTAAAAAGTATAGCAGTTACTTTTTCAAATACTCCCTTTTCCTGATAATCAAAATATAAAATTAAGGCAAAGATTGGGCCGACTGCATGCATCGCTGCCCCCAATAAATAACGAAACAAATTTTTTTGTTTAATGCGCTGCTCGGTAGCGTAATACGTCCAACTAATTTCGCTTGGCATACTTTTATTTACTAATAATTACCACAAACTCTCCTCGCTGGTCATCGGTATTCTCTTCGATTTTCTTAATGATTTTATCTAAATCACCACGATAGACGGTTTCATGCATTTTTGAAAGTTCACGACAAACCACCACTGATGTTAGGTGCAGTGACTTTTTTTCTTTTTCTTTATCTTTTTTATAACGGAATTCTTCCTCTTCAAGCACTTCTTCAATTTCCTGCTCTGCCTCTGCTTTGGCGCTAAGCTGTTCCAGCTCGTGTAAAAATTTAATAATGCGATGTTTGGATTCATACACCACCACCGGATATTCGCTGTCGACAATCTTTTGAATAAATGTTTGTCTGCCCTTCTTGTGTGGTGGAAACCCTAAAAAAACAAATCGGTCTGAATTAATACCGGAAATAGACAAGGCCGCGGTTACGGCCGAGGCGCCAGGGACAGATTCGATCTTTACGGCTTCATCAAATTCTTCTAACACTGCTTGCACCAATTTACCACCGGGGTCAGAAATGCCTGGTGTGCCAGCATCAGTTACCAAGGCTAAATTTTTATCTTGTTTAAACAATGCCAAAATCTGATCCACCTTTTGCAAAGTCGAATGCTGATGATAGGAGATGGTTGGTGTCTTAATATCATAGTGCGCCAACAGCCGGCTGGTAACTCGCGTATCCTCACACAAGACGTAATCGACTTCTTTAAGAATACGCAAAGCGCGCATAGTAAGATCTTCTAAATTTCCAATCGGTGTGGCAACAATATAGAGAGTTGGCATATCAAATAATTATTGGGAAATATCTTCCTTACGCTCACGAACATATTTACTCCATTCCTCAAAAATTTCGACAAATATTTTAAACGGGGCTTCAATAATGAAATCCAAGAAAAAGACGATCAAATTCAAGCGTGAAAATTTTTCGGCAATCCACTTGCCCACCGCTACGATCGGCACGTAGAAAAAATCGGAAATAAATAAAAAAATATTTTCCGAAGCATCGATGACTAACAACTCGCGTACTCGCTTGCGGATGCGAATACTGAAAAAACTGATCAAAGCAAGGAATAAAACGAAAATACTAATGCTGATAAAATTAAAACCTATTTGATCTAACACATAAATTACCCCACCAAAAGTAATAAAAAAAGTAACGGCATATAACGTATTAAAAAAATACGTAACAGCTTTGGTTCGTTTGGCAATTGGACGCATCCGAATAGCATCTTTGCGTTCCTTCTCGACAAAAACTAATTCTTCAACTCCCTCGATAATCTTATTGGTATTTTTTTCGCCTGGTAAGGCAGTGAACAAAATTATTAAAAACAAAAGAATGGGTGGGAAGCTGACATTAATACCCAGTGTAAACAAATTAATTTTTTCATCTAATAAAAATTGAGCGAGTGGCACTTCCAACAAAACCACTAATAGCATTTTAGTGGCGAATAAATAAATAATACTTCGAATGCCGGCACGCCACAGCTTACGCTTGGTAGATTTATACCGTTTAGCACAGGCATTTTTTATGTTGCGTGGAAAAGCCTTGGGGTCACTTTTAATTTCGTTATAAATAGTAACGGGATCGTGCTCTATCACCTCTCGTAAAATACTAAAATACAAAGCATAGCGATCGATTACTTTAGATAACCGAGGTACCAGTGGATGATTATCTTGAAATTTAATTGCCTGATATAACGAAGCGATGTTGGCAGCGGTCTGTGCAATTAAGGTATCACTAGCGGTTGCCCAATCAGCGATATAATATTTAAATAGAACGTAACTGATCATGTCGCTATCTGCCTTCAGATAACTGCGATATACGCCGGTGTAAATCAAGATTTCCTTATCGCGCAAATAAGGCGAGTTGTCTGGCAGCTCAATATTCTTGACCAAGTTCTGGTACAAAATATTGATAGCGAGCTGAGCTACGGAGTCGCGTTTGATTATACCCTCAATCTCACAAGCGGTTAAAGAAATAAACCATCGATTAATATCTTTTTTCTCTTCGCTGGGTAACGTATCCAGCACTGGCGCGGACATGCGCCGTAATGATAAATATTTTTTCACTATCACGGCTACATCCTGAATTTTACTTTCCGGAATTTTATTGTTAGGCAAATAGCCAGCGCGAATCAATTCGGATAACAGATGCTTGGCAATATCTTCCGGGTCGCGCATTTGCTCAATAACGATTTGGCGGCGGATTATTCGATCAATGGCATTTTTATGCAGCAAATGTTCTTCCTTGTCATCAACCGTGTTCCTGATTTTTTCGTAAAAAAAAGCAGCCTTGGAAATAATTTCTGAAACCCTTATTTTTGGCTCATCGTCGTTAACGGGAGGCTGGTGCTGTTTGCGATATATTTCCTGAAACAGCTTTTTTATCTCTTCATTAACGGTTAGTGACACTTTATCTTTTTGACTGAACAAAGGATTTACCATAGCGAATTTAATATTGCGTAAATATATTATGATTTTACCACAAATTAGCCATAAAATCAAGCACCGAACACGATTACGTGTTCGGTGCTTTTTATAATATTTTGCTGATTACAAGGCCTTAAAAGTATTGATAATATCTTTTTGTACCTCTTTATTCCATTTTTTCGACCAATCCTTGGGTTGTTTTTCCCAAAATTGCAACCAAAATTTTCCGGATTGATTATTGGGCGCTTCCATAAAACCAGTATCAGGCTTAGTGGCGGCCTGCTTTTTTACCCGCACGATCAAAAATTTACCATAACTCTGTACTTCCTGTTTATACCCCATATCACTGGTTGGAGCAAAAAACTCGACATCGGTATACTCAGCCAAATTTTTCCTTTGCGTTTGAAAATACTCAAATTGCTTCGGTAAATACAGCTCAAAGCCCAAATCTTGATTAGTGTAATGTAATTTGCCATCCTGATCCTGGCTAATCGGTGCTGGCGCCTGGCCACAACCCGACAATGCAAACAACATGACCAAAATTAGCGCAACACGAGATGCAAAATGTTTCATAGAAAATTATTATACTTATCCGTAGTATTTAACCAGAGTCAATTAAAAAAGTAAAGGCCGAGTATTATGCCTTAAACCATTTATCAAGCTCCTGTCTGATTTCCAAAAATTTTCCAGAAAGCAGTAAAAAATTTACTGCCACCAAAACGATAACGGAAAACATCACAATTTGAGCAAAAAAACCATTTACCAAAACCAAAACCCCAAGAAAAAGAAGTACTACGCCAGTAAAGGCAAAACTCCAAATGATGCTGGTTAATTTTTGACGAACGGATTTAATGATTTTTAACATAGTACTTTTATTATTGTAATAATAATTATATTTTACCATATTTATGAATGATTTCCAAAAAAAAGCGGGGAGGTTGTCCTCCCCGCGACGTTCTTCGGTTAAATTAATATTATTTTGCCGTTAAGCAAGCGGATCTTGGCTTGCTTGATGTTAAAAAGTTCCATTGCCACAGCAACCTTGGTTGCATAAACTGCATCCTGCCGGTCTGAAATGGCGGCATCAAGAATGTAAACATCTCCACCCCGTTTTTGATGTTGCAGAGTGCGTGCTGTTTCATAGACGGCGTAAGGTTTCGTTACACCGCAGACAAAGAAGTCAACGGCTTTTTGCCCGTCCAACGAAAGTTCATCGATGCATCGCATAATTTCTGCAAAGTCTGGACTGTCGCCGATGCTGTGTGTTACGACGTGTCGATGCTCACCCTTTGTTGCGATCTTAACTCCAACCTTATCACGTGCACGTAACCGGGCCAACGCAAGCTCAATTCGCGGCTCAATCCTAATTCCTGGCGTGCCATCAACACAATGCGCGCCATTTGCCCCTCTGGCGGTAGATTCGGCATTTATGGCGTAGTGATGCTTATCCCTCATAATGACCACAAGGACAATTCCTACTGCCTCGGCAGCATCCACCAGCTCAACGATCTGCAGAATCATTTCTTTGGTGGTAACCTCGCCCAAACCTGGAATGCCTTCAACTGGACGTTCACCGGGAGTATGGATCCATTCTCTGAAGCCAGGTCCTGGCTCCAACTTGCCCATAAGGCTTTGTTGAGGCTGCAAAATAAACAGCACTCGAATACGTTCTACTTCCGCCGGAATGGCACCTTCAGGAAAACAACGACCACTACTACCGACTTGTTCTTTGCTCATTGTCTTACCTCCTGTGTTTTTTAGGAGCTGTGCTCCTTTGGATGGTACTAATAAAGACGGTGTAATTTAAACAACTTACCTTTATTCCGGATTAGTATATAAAAAAATTATAAATTATACAAGTCTTAAATATTACAAAAAGAGCCCCGTCTTAAAAAAAGATGGGGCATGATTTCGGCCTTAAACTTTGGCCAGTTAATCGAAAGGCAGGCTGTCGCTCGCCATCATAAAAAGGCAAATGACCAATACGCCAACGGCAACAGAGGCAAAGCCCTTTACGACTACGGGGGAAAGCCACAAGCCACAAATACCAATTGCCACTGCCACGAAGTCGGCCGATAAATGGCAATAGGTGCCAACAGCACAGCCTACTACCAACACCACTAGTACTGTAAGTTTTATCCGGAACCACATAGCTAACCCTCCTTCTCACGTTTTTTTTGCTCCTGTTCCTTTGCTTCGGCGATTAAGCCATGCACGATTTTAAATACAAAAAATACTGCCACAGCGGTTGAAATTGCACCAACTCCACGCATGATCAAAGCGGCGGTTGGCGAGAGGTCGGGTAGCCACCAAAACAGCGCACCCGAGACAATGAAACAGACGACGAATTGAAAAAGATCCACGCTTTTCTCTCCTTTCTTGGCTTGATGCGTTGTGGCAAGATTGCCGAAAAATTACTTTAGCCCCATTTTTTGCAAACGCTTGGCCTCGTTTTCATCCAAAACTTGTTTGCGAATCCGAATATTTAGAGGTGTTACCTCGACATACTCATCATCACTAATATATTCTAAAGCGTCTTCTAATTCCATAGTTTTGGGCGCATTAAAATGCTCGCTCACGCCATCGCCCTTGGAGCGCATATTGGATAATTCCTTGGCTTTGCAGACATTAACCCGCAAATCACCGCCGCGAGAATGCTGGCCCACCACCTGTCCTTTATATAACAGGACCGCAGGACCAATAAACAACACGCCACGATCCTGAACGTTGGTTAGGCCATACTGATTAGTAACACCACTTTCAAAAGCCACCAGAGAGCCTTGCTCGCGCTCACGCCAATTGCCTGGGTCGATGGCAAATTCTTCAAAAATGCTGTTCATAATACCTAATCCCCTTGTATCCACTAAAAAATCACTGCGATAACCGATAAGGCCACGCGTCGGGATAATAAATTCTAAAAAGTTGGTGCCATTTTCCAAGCGCATCTCAGTCATTTGGCCATTACGACTGCCTAATTTCTGAATCACTATGCCGGCATACATTTCTGGCACTTCAATCATGACCCGTTCGAATGGTACCAAGGTTTTGCCGTCAACCACTTTTTCAATCACATGAGGACGGCCAACCTGTAGTTCATAGCCCTCACGGCGTAACCGTTCAATTAAAATAGCTAGATGTAATTCACCTCGACCAGAAACGGTCCAGCTGGTATCCAAATTCGGCTCGACTCGCAAAGCCATATCGGTTTCTAGTTCTTTATTTAAGCGTTCTAGTATTTGTCGAGAAGTGGTAAACTTACCCTCTTTACCAGCAAAAGGCGAGTCATTAATCATAAACGCCATCTTCACGGTTGGCTCATCGATTTTTAACAATGGCAAAGCGACTGGTGTGGTTATATCGGCTATAGTTTCTCCGATGGTAATATCAGCGATGCCAGCGATGGCCACAATATCATCTGCCCCTGCTTCAGGCATTTCGATTTTGTCCAAGCCAATATAGCCCATCAATGAAGTAAGGCGGTATTTTTTTTGCAGACCATCGCGGTTAATATGCATTACATCCTGGCCAGCCTTGATGCGGCCGTTATAAATCCGACCGATTGCTAATCTGCCTTTGTAATTGTCTGCGGTAATAGAGCTAACCAACATCTGCAATGGTTTTTCAGGATCGCCCTTGCCCGCAGGAATGTGTTCAAGAATAGATTCAAAAATAGGGTTAATATCTGTCATGGCGGATAAATCCGACTCCAGCCCAGCCAAGCCTTGTTTAGCCGAAGCATAAACTACGGGAAAATCTGCTAACTCATCATCGGCACCTAATTCGATAAATAAATCAAACGTTTTATTTAAAACGTAGTCTGGACGAGCATCTGGTTTATCAATTTTGTTAATTACCACAATAATGCGGTGGTGCATCTGCAGCGCCTTTTTTAAAACAAAGCGAGTTTGCGGCATTGGCCCCTCTTTAGCATCTACCAAAAGCAAACAACCGTCAGCCATGGTTAAAACCCGTTCTACCTCTCCACCAAAGTCGGCATGGCCAGGTGTATCGATAATATTAATTTTGTAATCTTTCCATTTAACGGCTGCATTTTTGGAAAAAATGGTAATACCCCGTTCACGCTCCAGTTCATTACTGTCCATTATCAAGTCGCCGGCAGCGGCTTCCTTGCTTAAATGGGTTTGAGATTGGCGTAATAAAGCATCGACTAAAGTGGTTTTGCCGTGATCAACGTGGGCGATAATGGCAACATTGCGTAAATTGTTCATACTGAGATAAAAAAACTGCCCCCGAAATCAGACGGCAATTGCTAGATTATTGACTGCACTATACTATATTTAATTATTACTGTCAACGTTAATTTTAAAAGAAAAAGGGCAGCGAGTTTACATGCTGCCCTTTACTCAATTTTGTCGCTTTTTTCATGCGGCTGCCCTCATTTCTGGCAATTCTTCCATTCTTGGAAGTGTACAGCCAAGAAGCTGAAAGCATTTTTCTGGTTCGGGTTCGCCGGGCTTGAGATATTCGGCGTGGTGGTGGGAGCAACCATAACATACAAATTGATTGATTGGTCCCGAGGATAAATTCAATGTTCTGACATGGACCCATGATGGTTTCATGGCCGTTCTCCCTTCCCCGTGTTAGCGGTTTTTTTACTGCGCCGGTTGTGACGTTGAATGAGCTTTGGTCTTAATATTATAATATACAACATTTTTACAAAAAATGCAATAGCTTATATTTTTCCTAATATAATATAATTATCAACCGCTTTATTTTA